>Ga0315336_1004442_pt1 | contig 16646 bp, 14 predicted proteins | sample ASW5metaG_FD_204512 | JGI IMG/M metagenome (GOLD analysis project Ga0315336, IMG submission 204512) | Ammonia-oxidizing marine archaeal communities from Monterey Bay, California, United States - ASW #5 | ecosystem: Environmental > Aquatic > Marine > Intertidal zone | place: USA: California...
TTCACTGAAGAACTGATCGATTCCTTCCTCAGGTTTTTCAGAGAAACTGGCTGCGTTCTGTAAGAGATCGTAAAAGCGGCCATACCATTCGTTGATCGCCACTGTCATCTGTACCTGCAGCCACAGCGAGGACATCAGCAACGCACCGCCGCCATAAGCCCAAAGTGCCCACTGCCGGGATTGATAAAAAGCCCTAATCATGTTCTGCCTAAAAAATCATTTTTCAAGGTGATGCGTCTGGCCTGATCCCGACTGGTAGAGGCCCAGTTTGCGTAATCCAATCACTTTTACCACAGGGTGGATACCGGGGTGAATTAAAATTCGTTTAGAGTCCAGCCTTTGCCTTATGCAGCCCGTTATTTTGACTGAGTACGATTACATCATTATTGGGGCAGGGTCCGCGGGCTGTGTGCTCGCCAACCGGCTCAGCGAAGTCCCCCAGAACCGGGTGCTGATCCTTGAGGCCGGCCCGATGGACCATAAACTGATGGTCCACATACCGGCAGGGGTGTACCACGCCTACAAGGATCCCAGTATCAACTGGAACTACACCAGCGAACCCGAGCCTGAATGCGACGATCGCAGGATTGACCTGCCCCGCGGCAAGGTGATCGGCGGTTCATCCTCGATCAACTCGATGGTCTATATGCGCGGGCATCCTATGGACTACGACCGTTGGGCGGATACCTTCGGCCTTCCCGACTGGCGTTTTGAGCGATGCCTGCCCTACTTCAAGCGCTGTGAATCGTCCGACCGGGGCGAGAGTGCGTGGCGTGGCGGCAGTGGCCCCCTGGGGGTTACCCGGGGCACGCTGCGGAATCCGCTCTTTGATGCACTCTATGAAGCGGGAGAACAATCCGGCCAGGGCACCTCAGATGACCTTAATGGCTACAAGCCCGAAGGCATTGCGCGCCTCGACAGTACCACGCGCTTTGGGCGGCGCTGCAGCGCCGCCGTTGCGCATCTAAAGCCTGCCCTCAAACGACCCAACCTGGCCCTGCAGACAAACGCGCTGTCCCGTCGGCTCATTATTGAAAACAGCCGAGCGCGCGGCGTTGAGTATGAAGTCAAGGGCAAAGTAAAGCAGGCCTACGCCGGCAAAGAAGTCATTGTCAGCTGCGGCGCTATCAAGAGCCCGCAACTTCTCATGCTCTCAGGGATTGGACCGGCCGATGCCTTGAGCACGATGGATATCGAACCGTTGGTCAACCTGCCCGGCGTGGGGCAAAACCTGCAGGATCATCTCAGCATCGACAGCGCCTTTTACAGTAAAAAGCCCATCACCCTGCATACCCTCACACAGCCGCTTAAAAAGCTCAGCGTGGGTCTTCAGTGGCTTGCAACCCGTTCAGGCGTTGGCGCCTCGAACATCTGGGAGATGGGGGGATTTGTCTTTGGCAACGATCAGGTGACGCACCCGAATCTTCAGTATCACTTTACCCCGGTCTACAGCGAGTGGCAGGACCGGAAAATCCGTCTTGAACAAGGCTACGTGCTGACCTGTGACCAGTTGCGTCCAAAAAGCCGGGGCGAGGTCAAGCTTCGCTCAGCCGACCCGCGTGACCGGCCTGCTTCGCACTTTCACTACCTCAGTCACCCTGACGACACGAAAGAACTGGTCGAGGCGCTGAAGGTAATGCAGGACCTGCTGACTCAGCCGGCCTTTGACGAGTTCCGTGGCGAACGAATCAGCCCGGCGCCAAAGGTGCACTCAGACAGTGAACTCGAAGCCTGGGTGCGGGCATACAGTTCGACCGACTATCACCCCAGCGGAACCTGCCGCATGGGTCATGATGACCTTGCGGTCGTCGATGAAGAGTTGCGGGTGCGCGGTGTGGAGCAGCTGCGCGTGGTCGACGCCTCAGTAATGCCGGATATTGTCAGCGGCAACCTCAATGCACCGACACAGATGATCGGAGAGCGCGCCGCCGACTACATCCTCGGCAAACTGCAACTGCCCGGTGAACAGGCCCGGTTTCACTTTCTGGAGTCGTAACTTGGGTTCACAGGTGCCGAAGATTCTGGCTGCGCTCATATTTCAAATCGAGGGTCGTGAGGCGCAGCCGACTACACATGAATCTCGCCAACTGTTTGTACACATGAATCGACAACGCTGAATCCGATTCCAGAACTTCCTTCATTGCGGAATAGCCGATTCTGAGAATATCGGAGTACGATGCCGCGATTGCACTGGCGGACCTTGGCTGATTATCGAGAAACCCCATCTCCCCAAAATGGCTGCCCGTGCCCAGTGTCGCAACTGCTATGTGATCGCTCGTATCACCTTCCTCATCGAGTTCTATATTCACCGTGCCATGCTGGATCACAAAGAAAGCATCAGCGGCGTCGTTTTGACGAAAAATGAGATCACCGCTGGAATACGACTCCAGCTCGGCTATCGCTTCGATCCTGGATATGTCGTGGTCGGAAAGCCCCCTGAATATGTAAAGATTCTCGAGCAGCTTGATCATATCTGCAGCCTCATCACGAGTCGTAGTGAATAAAACCGTATTTTAACCATGGATACGCAGTCTCACGTTGCAGTGTCGTGGCTCGCGTGCTCTGGCCTTGTCAGATCCTTGTGCTGTACCTTGCGCCGTCCGTCCAGCCACACAATGATGCCCCCGATGGCGATCAATACGATGCCGAAGAGCGCCAACGCGTCGGGGAACTCGCTGAAAATCAGATATCCCCAGAGCAGCACAAGGGGCAGTATGGCGTACTCAAAAGGCGCGAGGAATGAGGCCTGTGCACTACGATAGGCATAAGAGAGCGAAAGCGCCGTAATTGCAGAAAGCCCGCCAATTCCCGCAAGATAAACGACATCACCGGGCGGCGGCCAACGCCAGGCTCTCAGCAGAAATTCAATGCCGGGGTCCGCATGGCCTGCGAACTGGCCATAACCGACGGTGAGCCCGATCAGACCACTGGTTAACAAAAATGATACCTGTACTGTGACCGCGAGCAGTGCAGCAGATTCAGTATCCCCGATATGGCGCGTCACTGTGGTAAAGCCGGCGTAGCAGAACGCGGCTGCCAGCGGCCAAAGATAAGCGAGCTCAATCTCTACGCTGAACGGCTGCACCACAAAGATCATGCCTGTTAATCCAACCAACACCGCCAGCCAGCGGACTGGGCCAAACTGCTCGCCGAGAAAATACCAGGAGAACACGGTGATGATTACGGGCGAAAAAAACACCACGGCAGAGGCCTGCGCCAGCGGCAGACTGGCAAGCCCCGTGTAAAACGTCATATTGGCCATCACCAGAAACAGCCCGCGCAGAAGATGCGCGCCCCGACGCTGGGTGTTAAAGGCCATGATGCCGTGGCGCAGCAAAATCGGGAGCAGAATGATCATGCTGAGAAGAGCACGGATAAAGACCAGCTGATGCAAAGCATAGCCGCCACTCAGCATCTTGATGACAGCATCCATGATCGAGATACAGAACATGGCCAGCAGCAAATTAAGAACGGCTTTGAGGTTCAAGGCGATTATCTTTGAGCAAGTGTCTTAGCGTGCTGGCTAAGTGCGGGGGATCATCTCTAGCAAACGGCCCGGGTGTCGATACTACACTGGTTACAGCGACCTTCGCATAAACCGTCGGGTCGACAGGACCCGCCTCCTTCCGGGGCCTCGTAACGGTAACTCGCCCTTAATGCCGGGCGGCACGCATATACTTAGCCACTGAAAAGGAAGGCCCGATCCGAATGAACATCCTCTTTATCATGTGTGACCAGTTACGCGCGGACTATCTATCGTGCTCTGGACATCCTAACCTTGAGACCCCCAATATCGATGCGCTCGCTGCGAAGGGGGTGCGGTTTAATCGCGCCTACTGCCAGGACCCTTTGTGCGGGCCGTCAAGAGCGAGTTTTTACACCGGTCGATACGTCTCCTCCCACGGCGTCATGGCCAATGAAGATCCTCTTCGGATTGGCGAACTGACGCTGGGAGATTATCTTCGAGAAGCCGGCATGCAGGCGGTGGTGGTCGGTAAATCTGAGGGCAACTTCAACGCCGCCGCTGCAATGCGGTTTGATGTGACCGAAGGATCAGAACAGGACCAGTGCCTTCGCAATAACGGCTTCACGCCTTATGAACTCTTTGCCGGGCTCTATCCCGACCCGATCCTGCCAGCAGACCTTGGGTACAGCGACTATCTTCGAAGCCATGGATTAGATGGCGGCAATCCCTGGGAGACCTGGGCCAACAGCGCGGTTAACGACGAGGGTGGGATCGTCAGCGGCTGGCAGATGCGAAATGCCCGCCTCGCAGCCCGAGTACCCGAAGAACACTCAGAAACTGCATTTGTCACTGACCGGGCAATCCAATACCTCGACGGCCTGACCCAAAACGACCGGTGGTGCATGCATCTCAGTTACATCAAACCGCACTGGCCTTACCTTGCGCCGGCGCCTTATCACGATTCTTACGGCCCCGGAGAGGTCGTCCCCGCAGTACGCAGCGCTCAGGAAAAAGAAGACCCGCATCCTGTGTACCAGGCTTTTATGGCACAGGACTACAGCGAGAATTTCTCACGTGATGAGGTCCGGCAAACCGTGATCCCGACCTACATGGGCCTCATTCAGCAGCTGGATCATCATATCGGCCGGGTAATCTCAACGCTTGAACAAAAAGGCTTGAGACAAAACACCCTCATCGTGCTGACAAGCGACCACGGAGATTATCTTGGAGACCACTGGCTTGGCGAAAAAGATCTCTATCACGAACCCTCAATAAGGATACCGCTCATTATCAGCGATCCATCGCCCACGGCAGATGCAACCCGTGGGCACGTCCACGACCACCTCGTCGAATCGATTGATCTTGTACCCACTTTCGTCGAAAGTGCAGGAGGTGGCGTCTCTTCGCAGCGCATGGAAGGGCGCTCGCTACTGCCGCTGCTGCGTGATCCCGCGCCAGCCCTGCCCTGGCGGGAGTTTGCCATCAGTGAGATCGATTTTGGCGACCGCGGCCCGCGCGAACTGCTCGGGGTGCATCCTTATGAATGCCGGGCCTGGGTCATCCGTACGGCAAAGTGGAAATACGTCCTGCACCAGAAATTCCGTCCGCAGTTATTCAATCTGGCAGATGACCCAAACGAGTTTCACGATCTTGGAGACGACCCCAACTGTCGCGGCGTGCGCGAAGAGCTTCATGAAATGTTGTTTGGCTGGCAGCGCACCCTCAAGGCCCGTACAGAGATTCCCACAGATGATCTCATGAGCCGGGGACCGAAACGCGACGAAGAGGACTTTGGCATCCTGATCGGCCGTTGGTAGGCCTGCGCCCCGGCAGCGCTCAGGCTGAGCGGCTTTGCGCCTTCTTGCTCCGCGCCCTTAACAGTACCGTGAAGTGCGCCACGAGTGCGAACACAATGATGGTAAAAATCGTGCCGGAGACCGGCCGGTTAATAAAGTCGAGCGGTGTCTCAATGCGCGCCAGGCTGGCCCGGAACCGCTGCTCCATGATGCCTCCCAAAACCATACCCAGCACAATCGGCACCAATGGCAGTTTGAGGCGCTTGAGGATATAACCGATCAATCCGAAAACTGCGCAGACGGCGCAGTCCACAATCGCATTTCGCAGTGAATAAACCCCGACAAAAGACAGCACCAGTATGCAGGCGCCCAGAAAACGGCCCGGGATGGCGATCACCTTGAGCAGCGTATTGGTCGAAATCATCAGAAACCCCAGGACCAGGATATTGACCAGGAACAGGCACATATAAAGCGTGACCAGAAAATCCGGCTGCGTCTGGAAAAGCGCCGGACCGGGAATAATGCTGTGTATATAAAAAACCGAGAGCATCATGGCAGTGAGCGCCTCTCCGGGGATCCCGAGTGCCAGCAAAGGAATCATCGCCGCTGCCGGGACCGCGTTATTCGCTGACTCCGAGGCAATCAACCCCTCAGGCGAACCCTTGCCGAAAAGTTGAGGCTCGCGGGAAAGATTCTGTGCCAGCGTGTAAGAGAAAAATTGGGCGAGAAACTCACCCACCCCGGGAATGATTCCCATCACTACGCCAAATCCGGAGGAGCAGCCTACGACCCGCTTGTGGCGGAAAAGTTCTTTCATACCGGAGAACAGTCTCCCCGAGATCGACTCGGCCCGGGTCGGCGTATCGCGCCCAACTAAAAGAACAAAGGCTTGGGAGAGGGCGAAAAGCCCCAACAGCACCACAATCAGGTCAAAGCCTGAGATCAGCCACGCCTGGTCATAGGTAAAGCGCTTGGTGTAGCGGACACTTTCCATGCCGACGGTGTCGAGGAACATGCCGAAAAAGACCAGCATGCCCGCCGCAAAGGTTTGGCCCCGATGGGCAATCACCACCAGAATCACACCCAGCAGGGCCGCCATCAGGATATCGCGGGACCCGAAAAGCGGTGCAACCTTGGCAATGTAGGGTGAGAGCGTAATCAGACAGATCACCGAGACGATGCCACCAAAAAATGAAGCGCTGTAAGCGAGCGACAGTGCCCTGCCCGCCTGCCCCTGCCGGGTAAGTGCGTGTCCGTCATAGGTGGTCAGCGCATTGACCGGCGTACCCGGAGTATTGATCAGAATCGCTGGGATAGCCCCGCCGTACATAGACGCGCCGTAGATACCCAGCAGCAGGGTCAGACCCACGATCGGCTCCATAGCGAAGGTTGCCGGCAGCAGAATCGCGATCGCGACGGCGGGACCCACTCCCGGAATTGCCCCTATGATCACCCCGCCAACAGCGCCTACCAGAAGTGCCAACAGCACATCCACCCGCCAGAGGGTATCCAACGCCGAAAGGAAGATCTCCACCGCGCCTCTACCTAGAAATAAAGAATGAGGAGATTACGCAAACCATCCGGGAGAAACTCATACCAGCGCCCGCCTGGAATCCGGACCTGCAGCAGCGTCTTGAAGACAACAACAGTACAAAGGCCGACCAATATCGAGGCCATCAGTTTGGATGGACTTCGGTACCCAAGGCGGAACACCAGGGCGGGCAAAGCCAGCAGCGTGGTTGGCAGGTACCCGAGCTGGGGCACCAGAAAGACATAAGCCATAAAGTAAAGCGCGTACTCTGTGGGCCGGGCCCAGTTGGCCAACTCATCGGGCGGCAAAAAAGAATACTGACGGGACTGCCGGTGCCTGACCCAGGTGCTGATGAAATGGCTGAGCGCAAAAAAGGCGAACCCAGCGAGACAAAGTCCGGGCCAGAAGCGCGGTTGTACGAGCAGGGCAGTCCCTTTAAGCCACTTGGTCTGCTCATCCATCTGCACGAGCAAGACAAGCACGCCAAGACAGACTGCGAGCGCGAAGACGACCCCTCCCGGCCGCTCCTCTACCGCGAAAATATCAACGACATCCGACTGCTTTTGCTCCATAGGCACCTATCCCTGGACACCTGTGGCCTATCGTAATCGAACAGGCGCCATCGGGCACTCCCAATCAGCGTCTGTTATCGAGACAAACCCACAGCCCCGGAACCGGCCGGGACTGTGGGCGTTAGCAAAAAGGACTCAGCCGCCGAGCAGTGACCCGATGGTACCCATGGTGGCGATGTCTTTCTCGATCTGCGCGGCAGATTCCGCCGCGTCCATCCAGTACACCTGCGCACCGGTATCATTGGCAACCTGCTGTGCCTTTTCTCCCAGCATGGCTTTCTTTGCCACCGCAATGATCTTGTCGCGGACATCCTGCGGCGTGCCCTTGGTCACAAAAAGACCGTTCCACAGGAAAATATCGAGCTCCGGCACGATCTCGCCCATAGTCGGCGTATCCGGCACTTTGGAGATGCGGGAGGCCGTTACCGAGGCCAGCACCTTCACCTTGTCAAGACACGGCAGGATAAGCTGAATCGTCGTGTTGATGACATCGGCATCGCCCGAGGAAAGCGTATTGCAATCGAGCATATCGAAGGCGGCATCTGAAGCCCATTCGAACCCGAGTTCCTTGGCGACCGCCTTGGTGACCTGTGTTGGTGTCAGCGGATCACCAAAGTGGCCCAGTGCCACTTTGTTGTTCTTGGCATGACTTGCCAACTCCTGCATGGAACTGTAGGGCGCATCCCCTGAGGTCGCGATCACAAAGGGGTACGTCAGGAAGATGCCCAGGGGTTCAAAGGTTTCCGATGTCAGGCCATCAATACCGAGATTGGGGCCGACCACGGGAACTCCGATCACAAAGGATCCAACCATCGATCCGTCAGACGGTGCGTTTGCCACTTCCATGGCGCCCGGGAACGGGCCGCCACCGCCGCCGGGCTTATTGACCACGGCCGCTGCCACGCCATAGGTAGACTGAAATTCGTCTGCAATCATCCGCGTCAGCACGTCTTCGAGGTCACCTGGAGGCCAGGGCACCACGAAGGACACGGGCTTGTCCGGATACTCGGCGTTTGCCGCCCCGGCAAAACACATGACAAGACCCAGCAAAAACATACTTACCAGCTTTTTCATCTTTAACATTTTTACCTCCTCACTCGTTGTGGTTACTACCAATCAGAGGGAACAACAACTGTCGGTCCCACCTTTCAAGCCATAGCCGAACGAGAGTCCACATCGGGGATCACGTCCAGCCGGATGCGGGCCGGTCAAACCACATATGGACCTGACCGGTACCAATCGCATTCTCATATTCACTAAATCGCCGACCCACGGCGTGACATTCCGCCCCGCCAACCGCCGCCACCATCATCAGGTAATGACCAAACAACCCCTCCGGACGATGGGTCATGAATTCGTCCATGGTATTGACCACAGAGGCGTGATCACCCTGTTCCCACCATGCAATTCGCTGTTCATCTGCTGCCCGCGCCTGAGGTGTGATGACATGCACGGGGTCACACGACTCGTGCTTGTCCAGTTCTTTCATGGGATAAAACCTGTGGCTCAAGGAGCCGCTAGCGATCAACACCACCCGTTGCCCCGATTGCCGGATGGCTGCACCGAAGCCCTGCCCTGCCCTAAGAAAATCATCGTGAGCGGCTGTCTGGCAGATACTGACCGAAAGCCATTTCTCACCGCGGTTGAGGTAATGGGCGATATTGACGGTGCCATAGTTGACCGGCAGATGTGGATCGGCGTTGGCAGTACAACGGACACCCGCATCGCTTGCGCCCGCTGCGAGAGCCTCGGCAAGCACAGGGTCGCCGGGCATGTCGTAATGCACCTGGTTCAATCCCCGGGGCACTTCCTCTGAGGTGTACGTACCCTCTCGGCGATCATGCGCCGTTACGATAAACTCGAACAGGGAAAACCAGTGGGTGTCGAAGACAATCACGACATCCGGGCGCAGTTCATCCAGCACCTCGTCCCTCAGCCGCTCAAGACCCGGGACGAGACTGATCTCATTGCCGTCGTTCAATTCTCGGCGCACTGCCTCGGGCAGCATGATCGTGGGTACGTGCGACAAGAACCCCACGCCGACAACTTCACCCATCGCATCTCCTCCTGTTCCGACTTTTTGTTCTATTAGTAAAGTCTAATAGACAAATCGTTCGGGTCTAAACTAACATGGCTACGGCAACCACGCAAGACGGATCAGAATGAACACACCCGAACTCACCATACCCGGTGATGCCCACGCAGATCTCACGTCTCACGACACTTTTTCCCGGGGTGTCCCTCATGCCACTTTCGAGCGGTTGAGACGGGATGATCCGGTCTGCTGGATCGAGCGCGGCGCGGGATTAGGTTTCTGGGCGGTTACCCGCCACGAGGATGTGATCACGATTAACCGTGACCATGCTCGGTTCAGTTCCGCCCACGGTATCCGCATCGAAGACCAAACCGCCGACGAAGTTGAAGCCCGGCGGACATTTCAGGAGACCGACCCCCCGGTTCATACGCGGGCGCGCCTGCACCTTAACCGCGCATTCAGCAAAAAAATCATCGCGGCCTACGAGGAACAGGTCCGCGAACTCGCGGTGGGAATTCTGGATGAAGCCCTGGCTCAGAGTGAGTTCGATGCCGTCAGGATGATTGCGCGTAAGCTGCCGATGCAGATCCTGGGCCGGGTGCTGGGCCTTCCCGACGAGGACCTCGACTGGCTGGTCGATAAAGGTGACGCACTGATCGCAAACACTGATCCCGACTTCACCGATCATGTCATCGACCAGGTGAACACTGACGAATACCGCTTTTATCCGTTCCGCTCGCCGGCAGGTAAAGATTTATACGACTATGCGGAAAGGCAGGCGACCCTACGGCGCGACCAGAACACTGATGATCTTTTGTCTTTGTTTTTGGCGCCCATGAAGAACGGGGAAACCTTCAGCGATCTTGAGTTCAAAAACGCTTTTGCGTTGCTGGTCTCTGCAGGAAACGATACCACCCGCTACAGTATCACCTCTTCGATCAAGGCGATGATTGACCACCCCGAATTACTGGACACCTTCCGTACGCTTGATGAAGCCCAGTGGCGCAGCGTAGTAGAGGAGATGCTCCGCTGGGCATCGCCGACAATGTATTTTCGGCGTACCGCTACCGAAGACGTTGATTTCAAGGGTTATCACATCAAGCAGGGCGACAAGGTTATCCTGTGGTTTGTCTCCGCTAATCGCGACCACACCGTGTTTGCGGATCCCTTTCGAATTGATATCGGCCGCGATCCGAACCCCCACCTCGCCTTCGGCCAGGGCGGCGTTCACGCATGTCTGGGTATGTGGCTTGCGCGACTGGAACTTCGAGTCGTACTGCAGGAATTTGTCAGGCGGATCCGCAGTATTGAACAGTCCGCGCCCGAAACTTTTTTGCGGTCGAATTTTATCGGTGGCATAAAATCACTACCGGTTGCTGTAACACTTAACTAGTCATCACAAACAGATGCTGTCCAGGAAACCGGGCTGCCCATCTAATGCAAAGACTGTGGGATGGAGGAAATGATGAGTTCATATAAGCGTATGCGAGTGTTGTTCTGTGATCACCTCAACCTGCCCCGGGGTAAGTACCTGCCCCAATCCGTGGCAAAGTCCGGAAGCGCCCGCTTCTGTATCAGTCTTTTTGGTCTCACGCATGACCGGGAGTTGACCCCTGTCACCGGGGCCATGATGCTGGAGGGATTGCCCGATCTTGAAGCAGTATTTGATCCCGATGATGTTCGGCCGAGTTGGGAAGAAGACACTGGTATTGTCCTGGCAGACCTCCAGAAAGACGGCACCGCCCTACCCACCTGTGGCCGCAGTCTGCTGAAACGGACCATCGACCAGTTCGGAGAGCAGGATCTTGATACCCAGGTGGGAATCGAGCTCGAGGCATTTATCTTCCAGCGGGGAGACGGCGGTGCGTGGGTGCCTTATGACACGCCGGGCGCATTTGTTTATGGCTCCGGGCAATCGGTGGATCCCGCGGGCCTCATTGACGATATCTGGCGCCAGGCCGAACTTTGCAACCTTCCGATCGAATCACTGAACTCAGAATACGACTGGCCCCAGTTTGAACTGACACTCAGATACTCCGATGCCCTTTCGGCAATCGACAACATTTTTCTGTTCAAGGTGATGACCAAGGAGATCCTGGCCAAACGCGGGTATCTGTTGAGCTTTATGCCCAAGCCTCTTTCAGACCGGGGTGGAAGCGGGCTGCACGTGAATTTCAGTTTCAATGACAGCAAGGGAAGTAATGTCCTTGCTGACCCCAGGGGAGAGGATGGCATTTCCGATCTTGCCCGCCAGTGTATTGCGGGCCTGATGCACCACCATGAAGGTATGGCCGCACTGCTTGCGCCAACGGTGAATTCTTACCGTCGACTGCGGCCGGCGAGTCTGTCGGGGTACTGGGCCAACTGGGGTCTTGACCATCGTGGCACAACGGTCCGAATCCCGGGTGAACGGGGTACAGCCACCCGCATCGAACATCGGATGGCAGACTGTGCCTCCAATCCCTACGTGGCGACGGCGACGGTTCTTCAGGCCGCGCGACTTGGCGTCAACAACGGTTATGAACTGCCTCCGGTAGAGACCGGGGATTGTTTTGAGAATATCAACACAGAGCGCTGTGCTCCCGAGAATCTCGGTGCCGCACTGGCTGCGCTTCGAGCCGATCAGACATTGGTTGATGCAGTCGGTCCTGATCTGGTTGCGAATTTCTGCGAAATCAAGGAAGTCGAATGGGGGAAATATCTTGCCCACACCACCGACTGGGAACTCGACTACTATCAGAATTTCGTCTGAAACCCGTATTTTTCTCTCTAACCGATAAACCCAAGGATTCCGCAATCTGTCATGAGTGAGCCTTCCGTACGCTTTGACGTCGAGGGCGTTTCGATATCACCGGACCATTACATCAATGGCGTCCGTGTTGCTTCAGAGGCGACTTTTGAAGACCGCTCCCCCCTCGACTGGAGCCGTGTGCTCGGGCATATTGCCCGAGGCAGCACCGAGACCGCCGATGCGGCATTGAGCGCAGCGCACGCCGCGTTTCCCGCCTGGGCGGCGCTTTCCTGCGAAGCTCGAGGTGAATACCTGCACCGCCTAGCCGAACTCATTGACGAGCGCGTCGAGGAAATCGCCAGGGTTGAATGTGTAGACATGGCCATGCTGGAGGAGAGCCTTCAGTTACGCGTCATACCAAGAGGTGCGCGGAATTTCCGCGCCTATGCAGACCTTGCGATTGCGTATCAGGCACGCACCTGGGCATCTAACGGCACCGATAATCGCGTGCTTCGGATGCCAGCGGGCCCTGCGGTAATCATCACGCCTTGGAATGCACCGTTCATGCTCTCCACTTGGAAATGTGCTCCCGCGCTCGCCGCTGGCAACACCGTAATTCTGAAACCTGCTGAGTGGTCACCTCTGAGCGCCTCGATACTTGCAGACCTTATCGATGAAGCAGGCTTTCCACCGGGCGTATTCAACATCGTTCAAGGTATCGGTGAAGAAATCGGCGCCCCACTGGTGGCGGACGCACGGGCCCGCCGGGTGTCTTTTACCGGATCGCCAGAGACGGGTCGGTTGATCGCGAAGGCTGCTGCGCAGAATCTTTCCCCCTTCACTGCGGAACTGGGCGGTAAAAGCCCGCTGATTGTGTTTGCCGATGCCGATATTGATGCGGCAGCCAAAAAAGCTGCTGGTCAGTACGATGACGCCGGTCAGGTCTGCCTTGCGGGAACCCGCCTGCTGGTCGAAAACGTTGTCTGGGATGTGTTCCTTGAAAAATTCCTGGCCTACACACAAGCACATGTGCTCGGCGACAGCCGGAACAGCGATACCACCGTCTCGCCCCTGATTCATATGGATCATCTGGTACGGGTAGATGCCTTTGTGAAAAGAGCGAAGGCGAATGGTGACCACGTTATGATCGGTGGTCGTATCTGGCGTGACGGTGGACTGTGGTACGAACCTACGCTCATTGAGCCGGCGTCCAATGACTCAGAGATAGTGCAAAGTGAGGTTTTCGGTCCGGTACTGACGCTGCAAAGCTTTGACAGCGAGGAAGAAGCCATCGCACTGGCCAACAGCACGGCATACGGGCTCGCCGGAATGTGCTACACGTCCGACGCAGCCCGGGCAGAACGGGTAGGTTTTGCGGTGCGGGCGGGCACGGTCTGGATCAACTGCTTTTTAATCCGGGATCTGACGGCGCCTTTCGGCGGGACCGGTATCAGCGGTATCGGGCGTGAAGGGGGTGATTTCGCTCTGGATTTTCACAGCGATCTGAAAACGCTTCAGATTCTTCAGGATTCTGTGTCCTGATATGCCTCAAATCTGCTTTCGGCAAAAGGACGGTCCCAGCCAGGTCATCGAGGCCAAAACCGGCCAGACCCTCATGCAGGAGGCACTGCGCCACGGTATTGTGGGAATCATCGGAGAATGCGGGGGATCGTGCATGTGCGCGACCTGTCATATATATCTTGAAGATCCCGAACGTTTCGGCCTCGACAGTATCAGCGAGATGGAGGAAACCATGCTGGAGCTTGAGGGTGAGGACGTGACACCGCACAGCCGGCTCGCTTGTCAGATAGAGGTCAGCCCCGGACTCGAAGGGCTGATGGTCACCGTCGCCCACACTACCGAAAACACATGAACCGTATCGTCATCATCGGCGCCGGCCATGCCGCGATCCAGTGTGCGGCCAGTCTCCGTGATCTTGGCAATACATCGCCGATCACCATTATTGGCGCTGAATCCGACCTGCCCTATCACCGGCCACCCAACTCCAAAAAATATGTGGTTGAAGGCGTTCCGGAGGACTTTTCGCTACTGCGCGCCGCCGACTTCTACGAGAACGAAAAGATCGATCTGTTACTGGGCGAAACCGTCGAATCGGTTGACCCTGCCGGCCGTCAGGTCAAGCTCGCCTCTGGAGGCGAACTGGGATTTGAAAAGTTGGTCATGGCGCCGGGCTCTGAACCACGAACTCTGCCGATCCCGGGGATCGAGCATGCACTGTCTCTTTACTCCCTGCAGGATGCCCGTGATATCTACGCACGTCTTGCGGCCGTAGGTACCGTGGCTGTGATCGGCGGTGGCTTCATCGGACTCGAAATCGCCGCCGCGGCGGCGGCTACCGGCAAGGCCGTTACGGTAATTGAGGCTACCCCTCAAATACTGGGGCGTTCGCTGACGCCAGGTCTCGCTGAGCGGATCCGATTGATTCATGAAGAGGCCGGGATCACGGTCATCGACTCGGCATCAGTCGAAGCAGTTGCCCCCAACGGCGTCTCCACAGGCGGGGGATTTATCGGTGCCGACCTTGTGCTGTCCGGTGCCGGTAGTGTTCCACGCACACGACTGGCTGAGGAATCAGGTCTTGAAACGAGTAACGGGATTGAGGTCAATCAGTATCTTGAGACCAGCGCATCCGATATCTACGCGATTGGCGACGCTACCTGCTTTTTGTCCGCTGCGGGAACCCGCCAGCGCTACGAATCGGTACAGAATGCCAATGATCAGGCCCGAGTGCTTGCAAAAACCTTATCGGGTGAACCGACAGCCTATGGTGCTTTGCCCTGGTTCTGGTCAGATCAGGGTGCCATCAAACTGCAGATGGCGGGGGACAGTGGTGACGCCTCAGAGATGGTGATCGTTGAAGGTGCACAGCCACCCCAGGCGGCTGCTTTTTGTTTTGATGCGCACAATCACCTTTGCGCGCTCGAGACAATTAATTGGCCCGCCTATCATGCCCTCTCTCGAAAAGCGCTCTCCGATGGGCGCGTCATCAGCCGTGACGAACTCGCAACGGCAGATTTCGACCTTAAGGCTGCCCTCAAGCGCTGAGGGGAAACCTGCCCCAGATGTCAGTCCTCCAGCTGGCTTTTGTAGTGCTTGGCGCCCTGACCCTGAGGCACCCGCTTGCCGCGATGTTCCCAGTCGCCTCCCATCGCGGTCGAAACCACTTCTTCTGAACTGCTGGGCTGAGCACCGAGCTCATCCCGGATCGGAATTGGTCCGTGAACGATCCGGTTACTGAGGGTACCCAAACCCTCGACCTCGACCTCCACGATATCGCCGGGCTTCACCGGTCGGCTGTTGGCGGGTGTTCCCGACAACAGGATATCGCCAGGTTCGAGCGTGATGTTGCGGGCAATATCGGCGACCAGGTAGTGCATATCCCATTCCATCTCATCGGTGTTGCCGTCCTGCATGACTTTGCCGTTGACCCGGGTCGAGATCTGCTTGCCGTGGAAATCCCAGTCCGTCACCAGACCTGGGCCCACCGGACAAAGCGTATCCGACCCTTTGACCCTTAACATCGAGCCTGCATCTGTATCCCGAAAATCATGAAGACCATAGTCGTTGGCGACGGAATAGCCGGCGATGTAATCTCCTGCCTCTGCCTGACTGATGTTGCGGCAATGACGTCCAATGATGATGGCGATTTCGCCCTCGTAGTTAAGCCATTGACAGCGTTCCGGGCGAACCACGTCGGCCCTATGCGCACAAAGCGCGGTTACCGGCTTATGAAAGTAAGTGGGCGCACTGGGCAGTTTGGTCATGTATTCCTCGACCCGACTGCGGTAATTGAGGTGCACGCAAACGATCTTGCGAGGCTGGACCGGGGGAAGATGTATGGCGCTTTCTCCCGCGACTTCCCGTCCATCGTCGCTAACCAGCACGTCGCCTTCACGCCTGACCCGAGTCGCATAGCCATCGAGCAATATGTTTCTGAATTCAGCCATTACCAGATAGTTGTTGATTTCATTAGGTTCCGAACGATATCATAACCTCAAAGAAGTGCAACAAAACGGAGATTCTCATGGTAAAGGGTTTTATGTTTCCCCGGACCGCCACGGGTCGTGCCTCACTGCTGCCGGATACACCGTGGCATTACTCTGGCAACATGCTGACTCTTGAGTACCGTACCGACCCCGACGCGGTCGCTGAACTACTGCCGGAGGGCATTGAGCCTGCGGATGAGGACCCCGGTGCAGTGGCGGTGATATGGGCCGACTGGCAGAGCTGCTCGGACAGTTTTGAAGAAGTCCTCGATCCGGTGCGCAGCCAGTATATGGAGGCCTTCGTGGTCGTGCGATGCCAATATCAGGGCACGCATTACTCCCGCTGCGTGTATATCTGGGTCGATAAGGACTACGCTCTGGTCCGGGGTCAACATCAGGGCTACCCAAAGAAAATTGCCTCCATCCACATGACCCGGCCGATTACCGTCGGTCAGGCCGGCGCCCGCCTGGAGCGTGGCGGGCGTTTTGGCGCCACCGTCGCCACCTA
>Ga0315336_1004443_pt1 | contig 16643 bp, 17 predicted proteins | sample ASW5metaG_FD_204512 | JGI IMG/M metagenome (GOLD analysis project Ga0315336, IMG submission 204512) | Ammonia-oxidizing marine archaeal communities from Monterey Bay, California, United States - ASW #5 | ecosystem: Environmental > Aquatic > Marine > Intertidal zone | place: USA: California...
CCCTGACCGCGGAGCAGTCGGCGCAGGTACTCGAGCTCCTCCGTCGAGACTCGGTCACCTGCTACGACACCTACACCGAGCTGCTCAACGATCAAGGAGACGGGACGCCGGTGCGCGATGGTGACCCGCAGCTCGCTCGCGAACTGGCGCGTATGAACCTCAACCTCAACTACTACACGCAGTGGTATTGGAAGATTGACCTACACAATCTCTTCCACTTCCTGAGCCTGCGCGCCGACTCGCACGCCCAATACGAGATCCGCGTCTACGCCGAGGTCATCGCCGATATCGTCAAGGATTGGGTGCCGTCTGCATACGAGGCATTCGCCGACTACAAGCTGGGAAGCGCCTACTTTTCGAGCCAAGAACTCGCCGTCCTCAAGGCGGCGCTCGGCGGCCAGGATGTCGATGACCTGCTCCCGGCGAGCGGAATGAGTTTCAGAGAGCGCAAAGAGTTCCGCCAGAAGCTGGAGCTCGGGCCCCCGAAAAAGAGGAAGCGCTGATGTCCGATGTTGCCGCCAGTTGGAACGCCTTGAAGGCGCATCGCACCGAGATCGACGTGCTCGGGAGCGCTACCGGCGTACTGGGCTGGGATCAGCAGACCTGCCTGCCGAGAGGTGCGGCCGCCGGGCGCGGAGAACAGCTGGCGTTGATGAGCAAGCTTCTACATGAGCGGGCGACCGACCCGCGCATCGAGGGCTGGCTCTCCACGCTCGAAGCGGGTGTGCTCGACGACGTGCAGTCGGCTTCCGTTCGCAACATGCGGCGGAACTACGATCGCGTTGTCAAGGTCCCAGCCGAGCTCGTCGTGCGTCTTTCCAAGGCCTCATCGGATGGGTTCGGGGCGTGGATCGAGGCGAAGAACACCAACGACTTCTCCATTTTTTCGCCGCATCTGGAGACGATCGTCGGCCTGGCGCGAGAGAAGGCCCACGCCATCGATCCGGACGCCCACCCCTACGACACGCTGCTGGGCACCTACGACCCGGGCTTGACCTCCGCCGAGCTACGCATCCTCTTCGCCCGACTGCGCGAGGGCCTCGTCGAGCTCATCGAAGCCGTCCGCGACGTCGAGCCCATGCCTCCCGTAGACCACGCGTTTGCCACCGAAACGCAGATGGCACTGAACACCGAAGTCGCTGCGGCACTGGGCTACGACTTCGACCGCGGACGCATCGACGCCGCCGAGCATCCGTTCACCATTGGACTGACCGTCGACGATGTGCGGATTACGACCCACCTCCACGAGAACAACCTCCTCGGAGGCCTCGGCGGGACGGTGCACGAGGCGGGCCACGCCATGTACGAGCAGGGCCTCCCCCGCCAACATCGCGGGACCGGCGTCGATCGCGCGGCATCCATCGGGCTGCACGAGTCCCAGTCCCGCTTCTGGGAAAACTACATCGGCAGATCGCAGTCGTTCTTCAACTGGTTCCAGCCCCAGCTCGAGAAGCACTTTCCCGGGTCGGGCGTCACGGCTGAGGACCTCTATCGGGGGGCGAACCGCGTCGTTCCGGGACTGATCCGAGTCACCGCCGACGAGGTAACCTACAACCTGCACATCATCGCGCGGTTCGAACTCGAAGTCGCGTTGATGGAGGGATCGCTGGCTGTCGCCGACCTGCCGACAGCCTGGAACGAGAAGTACGAGAAGTATCTCGGAATCACCCCGCCAGACGACGCCCGAGGCGTCCTGCAAGACGTGCACTGGTCCGGGGGGTCGTTTGGATATTTCCCCAGCTATACCCTTGGAAATCTCTACGCCGCATCCCTCGGCGCCACCCTGACCGCCGAAGTCGATGACATCTGGGGTCGGGTCGAGGCTGGAGATTTCGAGCCGATCCTGGCCTGGCTCCGCGACCGGATCCATCAGCATGGCCACCTGCTCGACGCGCCCGACCGCATGAAGGTCGTGGTGGGCGATCGCGACAGTGTTGAAGACCTGCTCGCCTACTTGTGGGGTCGTCACGGTCGCCTGCACGGCGTGAGCCGACCCGGGCGCTAGCCAGCCTTCGCTTTGGGGCGGAACACGACCAGGCCTTGAAGGCCGACCGGCGTTTGGCGGCCGGGCTCGCCGATGTGCATGTAGGCCTGTGCGCTGAGTTCGACACCCTCGATGGTCTTCGACACCGAGACCACCGGCGTCGCCACCAGTCCGGTCATGGGGCGTGGGTCGCCGCGCCGGATCCGCCCGTCGCAGTCCATACGACCGTCCGAGAACCAGTTGCATGTGCTGTTCTGGAGCTCGTAGGGCTTGTAGACCGGGACCGTCTGTCCCAGGAGTCCAAAGTCGATGGCGAAGTCCGCAGGCAGGGCAGTGCGCACAAACGGCCCGATGGAGACCCGGGGGATGAACTCCAGGTCCTCGCTGAAGTCGAAGATCGTCTCGACGGTCACCGGGGTGCCGTATTCCGAGGTGGTGGTGACCTCGTTGCGGGTGCGAGACACCCAGGCGGCGCTAATGCCTGCCTGGGTGACGAAGTCCACGCTAAGCGTCTCGGAGTTGTGGATCGTCGCCCGCAGATCGACGCCCCCACGCCAGAGCAGCGGGTCGCCTGGAGCCCCTACCTCGCCACTGATGCCGCCTTCGAGGGTGTCGAGCATGCCGACTGCGAGGCGTCCGGTCCCCTGTGGCGTACCCGCGAGGTCGATCTTGTCCTCGGAGTTGGTCGTCCACGAGCCACCTATCGCCAGTGACGTGCTGCCTGCCGACAGCGGGGCTCCGACGATGGGCGACCCTGTGGGCGGAAGTTGTTGTGCTTCCTGGGTTATTTCGTAGGTGGTGTTAACCGTGCGAATCGGTACGGCACACGCCGTAGCCAGCAGGGCGACAATCGCCATCGCCAGGATCTTGGTCTCGCCTCCGCACACCATGCTTCCTCCATGGAGCAAGCTACGTGTCCCGTCTCCGGATCGCTGCGGTAATGCCTCGGAATCGGGCGAAATCGTAAGCCGATTTCAACGAGGCGTCTTCGAAAACGGGAAAGGCTACCAGCTCCAATGCATGGAGAACGGCGACGTCACACTGGCTGGTTTCTCCCATCGAGACTGCTCGACGGCGGCTCGTAACGCATCCCGTGTCCTCTTCGGACAGTTGCCAAAGCTCTCGACCGAACCCCGCCCGTTCGGTCGCACGATGACGGTCAAGTCACAGCTGCCCTGGCGTTCTATCTCCAGGCTTGCGCGATGGATCAGGGTTGGCCGGTCGGACCCGAGCAGACCGCCGATAACTCCACCCACCACGCCGCCCTCGGCGCGGCCCACCATGCCGCCCTCGACGCCGCCCTCGGACCCTCCCAAGACGCCAATAAAGCTGTCTGCGCTCAGGCCCTGCACCATCCTCTTTTCCATGACTTGTGCCACCTCGGCGACCTCGACGACCTCGCCCGCGAATACGTCGATCAGGTCGCCATCGGAGAACAGGTCGGCGATGGCGTTGTCGTTGCTACCCACGGTGCCGATGATGGCCATGAGCATTGCCTTCTCTCTCGGCGCTTCGCGCTCCATGCGCAACACGCCATAGTTGCGTATGGGCTCCAATTCGGGCAGTTCGGGCTGCTTGAGAGGTGCCTCGACGAGGAAGTCGATGTTCAAAGGCTCGTCGATCCAGCCCTCGTCGTCCTCGATCTCCACGTCGTGCACTTCGACGACGGCCACCTCGAGGAAGGACAGGTCCATGAGGGGCACGCTCGGAAACAGCGAGTGCAGCAGGTAAAGGATGAACGCCACAAAGAGCCAGAACGCCTTCCAGCCCAGCCAGGCGAAGGCACCGCTGACACCGGTACAGGTCACTGTGGTCACGCCGATGACGATCGCGATGAACTGGCGAAGCGCGTAGCCGCGGTCCGGATGTCGGCCGATGTGCTCGAACATGTACGAGGCTTAACGGACGAAGTACCTGGGACCTCGGGTCAGTTTGTTTCAGTCCGTGACAAGCACTCGCTCGAGGAACTCGAAGCGCTGGGCGTACAAGTACTGCTGATTGGCCAGGCCCTTGATGCCGTGTCCCTGGCCTTCGATCTCGACGTAGTGGCACTCGACGTTTGCCGCGTCGCAGGCGGCCTTCATCTGGCGGGATTCGCGGACTGGCACCCGATTGTCGTTGGCGCCGTGGGTCAACATCAGGGGTCCGGTGAGCAGGCCCGCGTGGGAGATCGGCGAGCGGTCGAGCAACTTGTCGGCTTCGGTCGCAGGATCTCCGGCCTCGAGAATCACCCAGTCCGGGATGTTGCAGTCCTCGTAGAAGGTGAGGATGTTGCTGAATCCCGCATGGGAGATGCCGAAGGCGAACGGGTAGCTGTCGTCGAGCTCGTTGGTCGCCGCCGGGAAGGTCATCGCACGCATCGTCGCGTAGCCGCCATGGCTGCCTCCGAAGACGCCGATGCGTCCGGTCTCGTAGCCGCGGGTCTCGAGGAACCGGGCCGCAGAGAACAGATCGGCGATCTCGTCGCCGCCAAGATCTCCGTCATTGAGCTGGTAGAAGGCCGATCCGTACCCCCGAGCTCCGCGGACGGCGGGGGACAGGGTGGCGATGCCGGCCTCGCAGAAGATCTGCTGGTCGGTTCGGAAGCTGTTTCCGCCCCCGTAGAAGGCCACGATGCGCGCTGCCGGCGTCCTCAGTGGTGCCTTGGGCGTGTAGAGGAAGCCGTGTAGCTCGCGATTGGCGCCGGTCTCGGGGTCGATGTCGTGGGTGGGGAAGGTGACCGCCTCGACGTCGCAGTGCACGATCTTCGAGGCGATGTCCTCCGGCAATCCGAACCATGGGGCGCGGGTAACGGTGCCGTGCGCGTCGATCTCCAGCCACTCCGTTGCGAAGGGGGTTGAAGCGGACGTGATTCGCAGGAGCGCCTTGGTGTGGTCGTCGGTCTCCATGATGCGAGCGGTGCCGTCGATGACCTTCCGCGACAGCTCCTCGCCGGTCTCCATGTCCTGGACGATGAGCCAGTCCTCGTCAGGACGATGCAGGGTGATGAGGAACAACCGCTTGTCGTCGATCTCCAGCAACTCGAGGCCGGAGAGATCGCGGTCGAAGGGCTCTCGCCAGGCGATCTCCCCAGAGGAGAGGGAGAAGATGCCCAATTGATGAAAGCCGGTGTCGTCGACGACCACGACACTGCGGTCCTCGTCCAGCCAGTCATCGAGGATCAACGCCGAGGTTCGAGCGACGGCGGGATCGGTGTAGATCTGGAGCTCAGGCGCTTCGAGGGACACATAGGCGAGGTTGGCTCGGCTCCGTTTGCCCTCGATGTTGACCCGGATGATCACGGCGCTGGCGTCGGGTGACCAAACGGGCCCCCGCCAGGTGAACTGGGCCGCGGGGGTGTCGCAGAGGATCTCCTTGCGGTCGGATCCGTCGAGCTTCATCGTCTCGAGACAGGAGGTGTACGGACCTTCACCGCGGCGAACCACAAGGGCGAACTGTGTCTCGTCGGGACTGAGGCTCCAACCGTAGAGATAGGGCTCCTGGGTGAGCGCGGTCGTCGTTCCGTCGTCAAGAGAGAGCTGGAACAGATTCAGTTTCTCGTCGTTGGACTCGTCTCCCGTGAAGAAGAGGCTGTTCGTCTCCGCGTGGTATTCGCCGCCCCAGCGGGTTCGGCTGTTCCAATCGATGTCGTTGATCGCCACGCCAGCCGAGAGATCTGGCGGCTCAGTGCCCAGCGCCACGCGCTTCATGATCTTCGTGTCGCCCTGGTGATCGAAGAGCAGGGTGTCGGCGCCGAAGATCGGATTGAACCCGCTGTAGGGAAACCCCTCGAGATAGGGCGCGAGATCGATGCTGCGTCCGTCGAACTGCACGATGCCCAGCTCGGCGGGTTTCTCTGTCTCGGGTGCCGTCGTCTTGGCGCACCCAAACACAAAAAGGCAGGTCAACAGACCTGCCTTTGTTGTCGAAGACACTGTTACCAGGAGGCTTTGTGGATGCCTGGCAGGTGGCCCTTGAGCGCCAGCTCGCGGAACGCGATCCTGGAGAGCATGAACTTCTTGTACACGGCCCGTGGGCGACCCGTCACGGTGCAGCGGGTGCGAAGGCGAACCGGCGAGGAGTTGCGTGGCAGCCGAGCGAGGCTCTGACGAGCTTGTTGGCGTGCCTCGGGGGTCAGCTTCATGTCCTGGGAGCGTCGCTTGAGCTCCCGGCGCTTGGCAGCGTACTTACGAACGAGCTTTTCACGCTTCTTCTGTCGGTTGAGCGCACTGGTCTTGGCCATGGATGTCCTCGGGACGAATCGTCGCTTGTTTGAACCGGCGTGGATTATCGCGGCACCTGGTTCTGTCAAGCAGGTTAAGCGCGCCGCCAACGTCGCTGGAGTCACTCGATGAAGTGGGATGGGATCATACCGGTTGTTGCGGTCACGGGCATGGTGGTCGGACTGATCATCTACAACAACATGAGCAATCCGCTTAGCGACGCGAACTATGCGCCGCAGGACGATCGAGAGCACAGTTGTACCAAGGTCGCTGGCACACCCGAAGAGCGCCTCGAAAAGTGCATCGCAGACATGGCCGAGTCTCGAATGTCCGAGGCGGCGAGGACCCAGATTCGAAAGATCTCGGACTCGGGGACGATCTTCAAGATGGCGAACGTCGACCTGGGGCTGCCGTACCTGTCTCTGGTCGAGAAGCCAGAAGTGCGCGATGTGTTGCTCGGAACCAACGAGGAGGACGCCGCCAAGGCACTCACTGGAATGGGCGTTCGCGGCTTCGTGATCAACCGCGACGTGACCTATGCCCTCGACCGCGATCGCGTGGTGCTCTCCCGGCTGGCGCACCACGACTTTCTCGAGTGGTTCCAACTTCGGTACGTGACCGAGGATCTCTTCGTCTACACGGTGCGCGACAGCCACATGCGCATGCCCCTCGCCACGGGCAACGGCCTGATCAGGGCGCTTCGAGCACGCATTGAGGGCAAGCCCTTCGAGAAGCAGCGGTGGAATCCGAAGAACGTGCGACTCATGGCGTCGATACGGCTTCAGGGCAACCAACTCGCCCTGCGCCACACGGTCAGCGAAACGGGCATCGAGTGGGCGCTCAACGACCTTGCCGCCAAGCTGACGCGAGAGTGGGAGCGAAAGGCCGTGCCAGAGGGCCATGGTGTGCTGACCGATCGCCTCTCCGAGGTGCGATTCGACGTGCACATCGTCATGGAACGCGCCCGTGTCGAGCCCAGATCCCGCATCGACATCTTCGATCTCTTCGAGCTCGGCGTCGACGGCATGATGTTCAGCCATGCGCCGGGCGTCAAAGAAGATAAATTCACGTACTACCCTGGTTCTGAGGCGGTGGCGCGCTCGATGCGGTCCCCGGATGCCTTCCTCCAGAAGGCGGTCAAGGTGGGCGGTTGGCACGACCAGCGCCCCTGGGAAGATCGCAAGACACAGCTCGATGTCATCCGAACCCAGCACTTCATCGAAGATCGCGCCGGTGGTGGCCATTTCACGGTCCGGCTGATTCGCGGCCTGCCCGAAGTGCCGATGTCCCACGTGACCGACAAGAACGTGCAGCAGATGCTCATTGACGGCGGCGAGTGGTGGCTCGAGAACATGTTCGAGGACGGTTCGTTCGAGTACAAATACTGGCCAACCCAGAACCGCCGCTCCGAAGAGTACAACGAGGTCCGGCATATCCTCGGCGCGCGCGACCTCGCCGACGCCTGGCGCTATCGCAACGACGACCGGTTCCTGGAGGGCTCCCGAAAGTCCATGGACTGGCTGCTGAAGTACCAGGTCCACGACACCGACAAGGTCGATCCGACCATGCCGCACCCGCCCCCCGGCACGATGTTGTTCCGGTATCCAAAGGCGACGGAAGCCCTGAAGTTCAAGAAGCCCGTGAACCAGAAACTCGGCACCGTTGCAGTGGCGCTGCTCGGTTGGCTCGCCTGGGCCGACGCAACCGGATCGCACGAAGAGGACGAGCGCATTCGCAAGCAGGCAAAGTTCGTGCTCGCCATGGCGGCGCCCAACGGAAAGTTCAAACCCTACCTGGTGCCCAAAGGACATGCCTACGAGCACGAGGACAACGACATTGTCCCAGGCGAAGCAGCGCTAGCTCTGGGCCTGGTCGCCGAGTACTTCGACGAGCCTGATGAGTGGCTGGGCTTCTACCCGAAGTTCCTCGAGTACTACGTGCCGTGGTTCCGCAGTCGCGCCGTCAACAAGGACCCGTTCGGCCGCTGGCCCCACAACACCTACGACAACCAGACCCGCCTCGATCTCGTGCAGTTCGGTCCCTGGTCGGTCATGGCGGCCAAGCAGTACTACAAGATGACCGGAGATGTAGAAGCCGCCGAATTCGGTCTCGAGGTCGCCGACTGGATGATCGACAACTACCAGTGGACCCAGGAGCGGTCTCCCTGGCCCGATTACGTCGGTGGATATTACAAACTCCCCCAAGAGCTTCCGGCCATGCAGAGCTTCTGTTACTCCGAGGGCACCACCGCCGCATACACCATCGCCGCCAAGCTCAAGCCCAAGCAGCGGCACAAGTACCTGGTGGCCACTGAAGAGTCGATTCGCTTCATGGAGCTGATGCAGTACGACAAGGTCGACAGCTACTACGTCGCCAAGCCAGGCAAGGTCTTTGGTGGCATCAAGTACGCGATGAACGAGAACAAGATCCGCATCGACTATGTCGGCCACGGGTTGTCGACGCTGTCGCAGTACCTCGATGCCAAGGTCTACGACCCGGCGACCGAGCTCGACATCAGGGATCCATCTGAGCTGGTGCCATGGCCACCGCGGCGGGTGATTCCGAAGGAGCGCCTGCAGAAGAATCCGCCCGCCGGTGCGCAGAAGGGTGGGAAGGCTAAGGCTCCTCAGAAGGGTGCGAAGGGGAAGGTTCCTCTGAAGGGGAAGGCTCCCCAGAAGGGCGCGAAGGGGAAGGCTCCGAAGGGGAAGGCTCCGCCGGCTCCGGCTCCGAAATAGGCTCTGGAAGATCCGGCGTACCGAACTCCCAGGGGCGGCGGCTGAACAGGAGCATCATGCCCCAGGCCACCACCGCGAAGACTGAGATCCACAGGGACCAATAGAAGATCGGGGGGACGGCGCTGGCCTCTCCCTCCATCAGTGAGTGCGGGGATGGATGGGGTGCTCTTTGGCGTCCTCACCGCCCTCGGCGGTCTCGCCCCGGATCTCGTCGACGATCTCGCCGGGCAGGGGGAACCAGCGCAGATGCTCGAAGTCGGCCGACAGGGTCGGGTCCGTGATGACGGGCTGCATACTCCCGTCGATCTCGGTGAGAATCTCGCGAGCCTCTTCGAGGTAGGTGTCCAGGGCCCACTCGGGCTCCGTGGCGTGGCGTGACCGATACTCGAGCTTTCCAGCGCGATAACTCAGATCAGACAGCCGCAGGACGTGCTTCTCATTGTGGCCGTTTCGGTGTCGCCATAGGCCGGCTTGCGGGTCGAAGTCGTAGAAGGGCAGGAGCTTCCAGCCATGGGTGGCGACGAGGTGCACGGCCTCGAGGATGTAGTCGAAGACGCACTCGCTGATGAAGTAGTTGAAGTTCACCCGAATCCACCCCGGGCGGATGCCGCTCGCGCCATCGAGGATGCAGCGATCGAACTCGTCCTGGGCGGTGATGTCGATTCCCAGGAGCCGGTGGGCGTAGGGGCCCGCGCAGGAACATCCACCACGCGCCTGGATTCCGAACAGATCGTTGAGCAGGGCGACGATGAAGTTGTGGTGCACGTACTGCTCGTCGTGGCGGATGACGAAGGAGACGATGGACAGCCGCCAGGCGTTGTTGTTGCCCAGGACGCGGATATTCGGATTGTCAGACCACGAGCTGATGGCCCGCCGGATGAAGGAGTGCTCCTTTTCGGCGATAGCCTCGTCGCCAACGGCGTCCTTGAGCTGAAAGACGAGACCCGCGCGGATGCTCTCGACGATTGCCGGCGTTCCACCCTCTTCTCGCCGTACGGGGTCGGAATGGTAGCGGTGCATGGTCTCGGTCACATATTGCACCGTTCCGCCGGCGGGAACCGTGGGCACCCGGTTGTGGCAGAGAGCGCGTTTGACCACCAATACGCCCGGCGTTCCAGGTCCGCCAATGAACTTGTGGGGAGACAGGAAGATGGCGTCTTTGTAGGCGAGATGGCCGTCGACCCCGTCGTCGACCATGTTCATCTCCATCTTGACGTAGGGGGCGGCGGCCGCGAAGTCCCAGAAGACGTAGCCGCCGTGCCGGTGCATGCAGACGGCGACCTCGCGCGTGTTGGTGCCGATCCCGGTGACGTTGCTCGCCGCGCAGAAGCTCCCGATCTTCACCGGTCGATCCTTGTGTTCGATCAGCGCCGCTTCGAGCTGGTGCACGTCGAGCCGGCCATCGGCATCCTCGCCGATGACAACCACATCGGCGACGCTCTCCCGCCAGGGGAGCTCGTTGCTGTGGTGCTCGAAGGGCCCAATGAAGACTACGGGACGATCGGCTTCCGGGATCTGCCCCTGTAGATTGTACTTCTCGTCGAGATCGGCCGGAATTCGCAGGTTGAGGATGTCGATGAGCTTCTGGATGGCGCCACTGGCTCCCGACCCGACGAAGATGACCGCGTCTCGCTCGTCGCCGCCCACCGCCTTGAGAATCATCCCGCGGGCGTCTTCGCGAAATCGGGTGGTCTGCAGTCCCGTGCCCGAGGTTTCGGTGTGTGTATTCGCGTAGAGCGGCAGGACCTCACTGCGGATGAAATCCTCAATGAAAGCGAGGGATCGTCCCGACGCCGTGTAGTCCGCATAGATCACCCGGCGGGGGCCAAAGGGCCCGTCGATGGCGTGGTCGTCGCCGATGATGTTGTTGCGGATCGTCTCGATAAGGCGTGCGGATCGTGGATTCATAGCGGCCTCTGGGAGAGGTCGTGTTAACTCGACCGCCTCTATGAGGGGTCGTTCATTGTCCACTCCCTTCCTGAAAGGATTCGCGACGCGGGTGCTGGTCAAACTGGTGGCCGACGGCCATGTCGAGGTCGAGCCCGGGTCCGAGGAGCGGGTCGTCAGCTTTGTCGCAGACAACCTCCACGGGCTCTCAAAAGGCAGCCAGTTGATCACATCTTTGGTCAAGGCGATCATCGCCTGCCCGGACGTCGTCGAGCTGTATATCGACGATGACGACCTCAGGGAGCTGATCACCGATCTGCAGTATGGCTGAATCCCATGTAGACTGGCTCCGTTGAGACCCCACAGCACCCTCCTTCATCTCCCCTTCCTCTCCTGGTCCTCTCGTTTCCAGCGCGGCAGCCTCCGCGTTGTGGGTACGCGTAGCAGCGGGGAATCGGTCTGCCTGGAGATCGTGTTTCGGGGAGGTTCCTCGCCGATTATCACCCATGCGCTCCTCGACGAAGAGGCGATTTCTCCCCGCGAGGCCGAGCAGATCGTCGGCGAGCTCTCCAGCCCGGCCATCGATGCATTGGTGGTCCCAGACGGCGATCTGTGGGTTCGTTTCGGTGGTGGTATGGAGTTGCTGGTGCCATCGGGGTCGGTCCTTGAGGTCTCCAGCTCGGCAGCGGGTCCGCCCGACGACCTCAAACTCACCCGGCCGCTGGTGGTATCCATCGGCGACGCATGGCTTCGCCTCTCCCACGAGCGGTTGCGCTTTCTGTCCAGCCTGGCGAAGGTCCGAATCTCTGGGGCAACACTGCATCCCGACGGGTCGGTCGACCTGGAGGGCGGCGCCCGCAAGGGTCTCGATCTCGCAGTTCGCGGTGGCCTCAGCCGGGCGTCCGAGCGCCTTTCAAAGATGGTGAAGAGCTCGCCGCAGTTCCGAATGGTCCGCGAGTTTCTCGACTAGGACTGGTCGTCCTCGTCGTCCTCGTCGCTTTCGAACAGGATGGAGATCTGCCGTGTGGCGAAGCTCCCTCGCAGCAAGCCGAGCGCCAGCAACACGGCGCCGACCTTTTCGTTGCCGCCGGCCACAAGACTCAATCCGATGACGACAAAGACGGTGGTTGTGACGACGCCGACCATCGCCCGGGCTTTTTCACTCAATCGGCATTCTCGGGGTTGGATGGCTGTATGAGGCGCCACCAATCTTGGATATCACCCACCCATGTACCCGTCTCGGGAACGGGTTGCGCGGTCAGTCCCGCGACACTGGGGAGCTCGGACTCGATTCGATAACGGCGAATCCGGTCCAGGGCGAGTCGGGGGCCCACGTCGACGGTGAGCTGGGTGCGCAGGTGTTGGGCGCGCGCGGCCAACATGCCGATGACACACACCTGGATCGACTGCGGCAGCCCGTCCAGACGCCTGCCGAGCTCCGATGCGGCCCACTGCACTCGGGATGCTTCGACGGCCATTTCATCTTCGCCGCTGAAGTCAGACGGCAGGTTCAGGAGCCCGAGCAGCTGCGTGAGCTTGTGGGTCCAGGTCGGATCGCGTTCCAAAGACGCCAGGTCGTTGAGGGGGTGGCCGCTTTCGGCCCGGTGCAAGAACATCTCGTCGAGGCGGGCGACCGCGAACTCCTCGTCGATGGACCCGTCTTCTCCGGCGTCGGTGTCGACCGGGTCGGGGTCGCTCTCCGGGATGTCGGTGTACTCCTCGAGTTTGTCTTCTTCGGAGAAGAGGGGTTCGGAGGTATCGATCTCGACCTCTTCGGTGTACCAGCTGTCCCCCTCCACCTGATCGTTGGTGAGGGCGGCGCTGTCTCGGTCGGACATCGGCAGATAGGTCCCGCGATCGGTTGCGGCCTCACTGGACACCGATGGGGTGAACGGTACCGGTCTGCGTTCGAGCGGCGGCACGTCCGCAGTGTCGGTGACGAGCCGATAGACAAGCCTTCCGATGTCGGCATAGATCGCCGTTATTGCCTCGTCGACCTCTCCCGTGGCCTCTCGGCGGGCGCTCATCTCGCTGTGGAGCTGCGAGGCGTTCTTTGCGAGCTCGATCAGCTCCAGGAGCCGAGGGTTCGATGCGATGTCCGACATGACAGCATTCTACCTCGCGGATAGTCGGCGCGGGCAAGGAGGCCCGGATGGCCCGCAAGCGGCTGCCGCCGTTCGAGTTGGAGGTGACACACCTCGGTCCCAAAGGCGTTGGCGTCGGCGAGGACAGTGGACGCACATTTCGAGTGCGTGGAGCGCCGCCAGGGAGCCGCATCCGCGTTGTCCCAGCTGGCAAACGCAAGGGCGTCTGGAACGGCCGTCGCCTGCACATGGTCCGGCCGCCGGCGACGTGGGTCGAGCCGCCATGCGCGGTTTTTGGAACCTGCGGGGGTTGTCTGCTGCAGGAGATCTCTCTCGAAGCGCAGCGGACGTTCAAGGAGTCCTTTGCCCTGGGCCAGGTGGACATCGCGCCGGCGGTGCGCGTGCACGCGATCCGGGGTGATGAGCGCGCATACAGCTACCGAAACAAGATCGAGATGTCGTTCGGGTCGGCGCGCTTCCTCACCGAGACCGACCATCGCGCTGGCTTGCCAATCGACGGGAAATTCCTTGGATTTCACGCGCCAGGGCGTTTTGATCGGGTCGTCGATACCCACCGATGCGCCTTGGTGGACGACGCCGTGGGTGAGGTGGTCCAACTCGTGCGCGACCACGCGCTGGGTGAGGGTCCCGCCGCGTGGAATCCACGGGAGCAGAGTGGGTTCTGGCGTCATCTTCTTCTGCGCAGGGCCGAGGCCACTGGGGAGATCCTCGCGGCGATCTATACGACTTCGCCCGAGAACGACGAGGCTACACAGGCTGCGGTTGCCGTCGCCGAAGCGGCGTACAGTCATCCAGATGTGGTGGGCGTGCTCTGGATTCTCAACGATGGCGTCGCCGATGTGGCCCGCGGCGAAGTCGAGCGGCTCTGGGGTAGAGACTGGATCGAGGAGCGACTCGGAGACGTGTCCTTCCGACTTTCGGCAACATCGTTCTTCCAGACCAACACAGCCGCTGCCCTGGTGCTCTACGACACCATTGGCGAAGCGCTGGGGCCATGCCGAACGTTGGTCGATCTCTACTGTGGAATCGGCAGTATTGGTTTGTACCTGTCTCATTTGGCGGAGCGGGTGACCGGGGTCGAGGAGGTACAGGCGGCTGTCGATGACGCCGTGGCCAACGCCGCCCGCAACGGTGTGAGTGCCACTTACCGATGTGCGAAAGCCGAGGACGCCCTGGAGGCGATCAGCGGCGGTCCCGGTGTCGGAATCGTCGTCGATCCGCCGCGGGCTGGCCTGCATCCAAAGGTGTCGGCGCGCTTGGCGGCCACCCGCGCCGACGTTCTGGTCTACGTCGCCTGCAACCCCGCTTCTCTGGGGCGCGATGCGGCGATTCTGGCGTCTGGATGGACAATGACAGATGTCTGGACGGTCGATCTGTTCCCACAGACCGGTCACATCGAGATGATCGGCCGATTCGTGAGGAAGGACACGTGAAGATCCTGATCACTGGATTCGGCAGTTTCCCGGGGGTGGCGGTCAATCCAACGGAGGCCCTGGCGCGAGCGCTGGACGGGGTCCGCTTCGATGATCACGAGATCCGGGCCGCCGTGATTCCGGTGTCCTACGACAGGGGTCCGGCCGAAGCGATCCAGCTCGCGCGCAACTTCGGTGCCGAGCTCGTCATTGGATTCGGTGTTGCCGCATCCCGATCGGGTGTTTGTGTCGAGCGGCGCGCCGTGTTCGTCGATGAGGGCAACCCGGACAACGACGGCGAGTGTCGGGCGATGACACCGGGGCCCGAGGAGGTGTTGTCGACCCTCGATGTAGGCGGATTGGCGGCCGCTCTCGGCGCATCGATCTCCGAAGATGCGGGCCGCTACGTCTGCAATGCCTGGCTCTACAAAGTTACCGATGCACTCGATATTCCAGTGGGATTCGTGCACGTTCCAGCTGCTGGCGTGGCGCCCGACGATGTGGTCGACGCGCTGCGGCGCTGGTTGTGATAAACCGGCGGTTCAGGAGGCCATTGATGCGTTGGGCCGCGTTGGCTGTGTTGATGTTGGGCTGCAAGGGTGGCGAGCTGCTCCCGTGCGCCGACGGAGCGACCCGCGCCAAGAACGGCATCACGTGTGAGGGCGGAGGCGATACCTTCGTTCCCGAAGACACCAGCTTCGATACCGACACCGACACCGGTACGACCACAAAGGGTGGGGGAACCGGCGATACGGCTGGCGATACGGCTGGAGGCACCGGTAGTGACACGGGGGACAGCTCCGACACCGGTGACACCTCACCCACAGATACGTCGAGCTGAAGTGGGCCGAGCGGACGCGGTCGCTGAGCTCGCTGGGCTGAATCACGCCTTTGCCCAACACATCGCGCTCAACAACGCCATGGGCCTCGAGTTCGTGGACCTGGGTGATGGCGAGGCGACGATGCGTCTGCCCTGGGACGAGCGGTTCATCGGCGACCCGAGCACGGGCGCCCTTCATGGCGGTGCCATCAGCGTCTTGATGGACTCCACCAGTGGCGCCGCGGCGTTCATGGGGCTGCGGCGGCCCGATGCCATTGCGACCCTCGATCTGCGCATCGACTACATGAAACCGACGACCCGTGGACTGGCCGTGATCTGCCGTGCGCATTGCTACAAGCTCACGCGGAGTGTGGCGTTTGTCCGCGGCTTTGCCTACCACTCCGACATCGATGATCCCATCGCGGCGGCAACGGCGACGTTCATGATCGGCACCCACATCCCGGTGAATGGGTGAATCGGCTCCAGTTCATCCAGGATGCGAAGGCCGCCGGAGATCACCGGTTGATCACCGATCAGGTGCCCTACGCGAAGTTCCTGGGCATCACCGCCGAAGAGCTCGAAGATGGGGGTCTGGTCGCCAAGATGCCGTTCGTCCCGCGGCTGGTCGGGAATCCGGCGGTGCCAGCGCTCCACGGCGGGGGCATCGGCTCCCTGCTCGAATCCACGGCCATCTTCATCGTGCTGTGGCGGCTCGACGTGCTCTCGGTGCCGAAGACCATCACCAGCTCCGTCGACTACTTGAGACCCGGAAAGCTGCTCGACACCTACGCTACCGGCCGAATCACCAAGCATGGACGGCGGGTCGTCAACGTGCAGGTCGAGGCCTGGCAGGAGGACCGCGCGCGCCTGATCGCGACGGGGAACGTGCACTGTCTCGTGAACAGCGCCAAGGATTCATGACGTATTGATTGCGTTTCGGTCCGACGAACTCCCTGGGTTGTCGGGTATGTAGCGGCCAGGAAGCCACCCCATGCGTTTGACCCGTCGCCGTTTTCTCGTCTCCGCCTCCGCCCTGGCCCTGGGGTGTGCTCCGGGGACAGCCAGGCTCGGCGGGAAGGGCCGAAACGCCGACGATACGGGCTTCGACACCGATTCCGACACGGACACCGACACCGACATCGACGATCCGACCTCGACGTGGACCTACGCGCCCGGTCCGGAGCCCGATCCGTGGGAGCCTCCCGGAGCCTTCGACCAGAGTGCCTTCCCGTTCGGGATCCAGTCCGGCGATGCCCAATCCGAGAGCGCTGTCCTGTCAGTACGCACCTTTGAGGCTGCCGTCTCACTGACCGTGGTCAAGGGTGTCGAGGATGGCTGGGAAGAAGTGCTCGTCCTCGAAGATCTTCCCGCCGATGTCGATGTCGTTCAGGTAGAGCTCATCGATCTGGTGCCCGACACCACGTACTCCTTTGCCTTCCACACCGCCGATGGCCGCCGCAGCTGGCCAGGACGGTTCCGAACCGCCCTCTACGAAGGG
>Ga0315336_1004445_pt1 | contig 16641 bp, 24 predicted proteins | sample ASW5metaG_FD_204512 | JGI IMG/M metagenome (GOLD analysis project Ga0315336, IMG submission 204512) | Ammonia-oxidizing marine archaeal communities from Monterey Bay, California, United States - ASW #5 | ecosystem: Environmental > Aquatic > Marine > Intertidal zone | place: USA: California...
ATTTGGTGCACAAAGAATTAATATTGGTGGAAATATATTTGAAGGACACCAACGATTAGATCCAACTCTAACTACATTTACAAAATATTTTGATGATGTAAGTCTAACATTATATACAGATACACAAGTTGATATTAATACAGATATTCCTGTTAATATTATAGATGTTTCAGATAATCCTTATATTAATAATCATGGTGGTAGATATGGAAATAGATGTAATGATTATTATAAAGTAGTGGGATTGTTGAACTCTAAAGCGGAATACGCAATATGTTTGGATTCGGATATGTATGTGGTGAATGATGAAGTAAAAACATTATTACCATTGACAAAAAAGTTTGGAGTTTGTATTCCAGAGAATCCTCGTTTACAAGTTAGGTTCGATGGTATCAGAGGATTGGATGGAGATTATGATTTGAATGAGGATCCAACAAGAGGAAATGGAATGGCAACTAATATGTCACCAATAACATTATATACAGCAAGTGCAACTGGTAGAAAGTTATTAGAAGAATATTGTAATGAGATGGAAACTCATCCAAGACGGGGGCCGTTGTCTATGTGGAGAGCAATTTGGAAGTCGGGTATAAATCCATATATGTTACCTTTTCAATGGTGTGTTTGTGATATGAGTGTGGGTATTAGTGATGTTATTATATTACATACAGGTCATAAAAAAGTGGCAGATTATTATTTAGAGGACGGTTGATGAAAGTATTGATGGTATTGGCACATCCTGATGATGAGATTATCTTTGGATGGCCCATATTTCAGAATTTTAGAATACAAAAAGAAATTATAATGTGTTCTACGGATTATAATAATCCAGCAAGACAACAATATGCACATAGAAAATTCTTGTTACAAGAAGTGTGTGAAAAATATCAAGTACCATTAACTTGTTTTGATTATCCTTCGGAGTTTTATAAATTAGAAACACGTGGAACTACATTAGAAGATTGTCAAAATACTATAGTGGATTGTGTAAAATCTAAGGTGAATGATTTTGATTATGTATTTACACACAACCCTATGGGTGAGTATGGTATGATTGATCACAAAATAGTTTTTGAGTGGATGTATAATAGAGTAGATGAAAAACCTATATTGATTACAGATTTATTACAATATGAAACACATTGGCCTTCTTATCATGAGATACCATCAAGAATAAAAAAAGATTTTTATCATACTAAATTAGGTGATTATGAATTAGATATAGATATTTATACTGATTGTTATAACATTTATAATAAGGGTAATGCTTGGACATATTGGAGAACTCCTGAAACGGAGCAAAAAACTTGTAGTTTGTACCGCGTTTAGTACTATTTATATGAAAGGTTATTTATGAAAAATGGAAAATTAACAGCAATTATACCAGTTAGAGAAGGCTCTGAACGAGTAAAGAATAAAAATATAAAACCATTTGCCGGTAAGACATTACTTGAGATAAAAATCGAGTCGTTAAAAAGGGTAGATGGATTAGATGATATAGTGGTGAGTTCAGATTCATTGTTGATGTTAGATATGGCAAAGAAACTTGGTGTAAAAACTCATCTTAGAGAAGATTATTATGCTAGTGGTAAAGTAAATAATAGTGAGTTTATGCATAATTTAGCAGTAGAAACTGAATCAAATTATATAATGTATAGTCCAGTAACATCACCATTATTAAGTAGTGAAACTGTAACTGAATGTATTACTAAGTTTATGTATAGTGATATTGAGAATATAGTAACGGCCACTTCACAAAAACATCATATGTGGTTGGAAGGTAAACCAATAAATTATGATATTAGAAATTCACCTAATAGTCAAGATTTACCTAATATAGTTTCAGTAAATTATGGTTGTTGTATTTTATCAAGAGAAGATATGATATTATGTAAAAATGTTGTAACTTCAAATCCAACTTTTTATATTACAGATGAGATAGAAAGTATTGATATTGATACAGAGTTTGATTTTATGGTTGCAGAATTTGTTTATGAAAAGATGTATGGATAATGTATAAAAGTATAACTGATTTGAACCAACGACACATAGGAAAAGATATTCATATTATTTGTGCCGGCCCAAGTTCAAAATATATTGAACCCAGTTTTTATGAGAATAAAATAGTGATTGGTGTAAATAATGTTTATAAAAGATTTCCTTGTGATTATATTGTGGCAAAAGATTTACGAGAAGTTCCAAGATTCAATAGATTAGTAGAGGAGTTAAAACAAACTAATATTAAATTAGTTTTTCCAGAATATCATACAGGACATTATAATGATCCTAAGAATACTCCTGATATGGAAAATGCATATATGTTTGAACATTTGGATAACAAAAGTGCCACCTTAGATGAAGAAGTTTTATCAGTTATAGGTACGGATAAGTTAGTAGTAACTCGTTCAACTATTACAAGTGGTATAAATTTAGCAGCTTATATGGGAGCAAAAAATATTATATTATTAGGACACGATTGTGGTTATTTAGATGAGGATTTATATGAACCAACCTATACAGAAAGTGATTGGGGAAGTGCAGATAATTATTCAAGTGCTCCAGCGTGGGTTGGTAGTATAGAGAGCAATACATTGAAAGTAAATGAACGAATAAAAGAGGTTTGGGGTTGTAATATATATTCACTAAATCCTTTTATAAACTTTGGTTTGGAAGGTCATAAGTATAAATCAAATTCACGAGAGTGGTTGGGTGATAGGTATGGTGATGCAAGATAAGATTGCTGGACAATTCTTTGACTATGAGTACCTTTCCAATCCTGTTGATTTTATAATAGTAAGTTTTAAAAATACAGATTATGTAAAACTTGCACTTGAAAGTTTAGAACATTTTATAAATCATCCCCATACAGTAACGATAGTTGATAATGGTTCTGATATAGATAGATATAAAAAGATATATAGAAATAAAAATAATTATCAAATACTTGAAGGGCCACAAAAAGGAATTTGGAGTAAACCTGGAGATGGTAGTAGAAATCATTCAGCCGGATTAGCATTGGGTATGAAGAATACTTCAAATCCTATTGTTTGTTTTTTAGATTGTGATATATTATTTCTTGATACTTGGACATTTGAAATATTACCATTATTAGAGGATAATTTTTTAGTAAGTAATAGATTTGATAGAAACATTTGTAGAGAAATGTTTATGATATTTAAACGAGAGAAATTTGAAAAGTATGATTTATATCCAGATGCAACTCACATAGATAGTTGTGGGAATATAACTAAAATGGCTGCAAAACAAGGAGAGAGTTGTGTTATATTGGAAAATACAGCTTTTAGTATGGACGGTGTTTATATTGGAGATAAATCAAATCATGTGATAGATGTTCCATATGGTGAACAATGTTCCATTTATGATAAACCAATTTTCTTTCATTATGGTAGAGGTGAAACTCGTTCAGAGGAAGATCAACAAAAATTTGTAAATGAGGGAAGGAGATATTTAGATGAGTATGATTCCACTATTTAGTGTTTGGATGAATAAAAATGTCCACAAAGAAGTACAAAAAGTATTAGAGAGTGGATTTATAGGTCAAGGCCCTAAGGTAGAGGAGTTTGAATCTGTACTGAAGGATTATATAGGAAACCCATATATTTCAACAATGAATTCTGCTACCTCGGCAGAACATTTGGCTCTACATATGTTGAAGAAACCAATGTGGGAAACATTTGATGGTTGTGCTCAAAAACAAATATGGTCTGGTTTAGAAAAAGATGATGAAGTATTATGTACACCATTGACTTGTACAGCAACAAATTGGCCAGTATTAGCAAATAATTTAAAGATAAAATGGGTGGATATTGATGAGAGAAATCTCAATATGGATTTAGATGATTTAGAAAGAAAGATAACTAAGAAAACTAAAGTTATTTTCTTGGTACATTGGGGTGGTTATCCTGTAGATTTAGATAGAGTGAAGAAAATTGTAGAGAAATCAGAATTGAAGTTTGGATTTAAACCTATGGTTATTGAGGATTGTGCACATGCTATGGGTTCTACTTATAAGAATCAAAGATTAGGTAATCACGGTAATATTTGTACTTACAGTTTTCAGGCAATAAAACATATAACTTCAGTAGATGGTGGAATGTTAATATTACCCAATCAAGAACTGTATAATAAATCTAAATTATTACGATGGTATGGAATTGATAGAGAAACAAACAAAAAAGATTTTAGATGTGAGGCAGATGTACCAGAATGGGGATTTAAATTTCATATGAACGATGTGAATGCTACTGTGGGTATGGAAAATTTTAAAGATGTAGATAAAATAGTCAGAAAACATCAAGAAAATGCAGAATATTTTGATGAGAATTTAAAAAGTTTAGATGGTATTACTTTATTAGAAAGAAAGCCAGATAGGAAATCGTCATTTTGGATTTATAGTATGTTGATAAACCATAGACGACAAGATTTTATGAACCATATGAAAGAACAAAATGTTATGGTATCACAAGTACACGAGAGAAATGATATCCATAGTTGTGTTAGGGAATTTAGAAGTAATCTACCAACACTTGATAAAGTAACACCAAAACTAATATCAATTCCAGTTGGTTGGTGGGTAGGTGAAATAGGTAGAGAATATATAGTTCATGCTATTAAAAAGGGGTGGTAATGTATCCACTTATTAATTTACCGACACCGTATCCAAGAGAATATTTAGAAACACTTTATGATTATGTAAAAGAACATAAACCTAAAACTATAGTGGAGTTTGGAAGTGGTTGGGGTGCAACCACAATCTATATGAGAGGTGCTCAAGAAGATGAGAATGAGTTGTATTCCTTCGAATCAGATAAAGAAAAGTATGAGGGAGCAGTCCAGAATTTTTTAGATGTTGGTATTTATTCTTCAATACATTATAGTAATGATGATTATGAAATATTTTTTAATAAACCATTTGAATTTGATTTACTTTATATAGATTTACATAATGAAGGTTCGAAAGTAAATAAAATATTAAAAAATAAATTTATAAAAAAAATGATTGGTCTTGGTAAACATATTTTATTTGAGGGTGGTTCAGAAGAAAGAAATAATGTGGCTACTGAGAGAGGTGGTAAAAGTTTTGAGGTTATTGAAGAAGATTATGAATTAGTTTATGGTGAGGAGTACGATAGACATACTTTTTCGAGAGTAATATGTTAGAACCAAATATAGATCCTAAAGAAATAAATACTGTAATAAGTTATCTTGATAAAGATAAAACGATAATGTTAGAGTTTGGTTGTGGTGGTAGTACTACAATATTTCCAAAGTATGTAAAGAAGTATTATAGTATTGAACATAACTTAGATTGGTTTTGGAATGTACAGCAAGAGATTTATAATGATAAACTTGATAATACAGAAATACATTTATGTGATATTCCAAAGGGAGTTCCAACTAAACGAGAAGAATTTTGGGATAAGTATGATGAGAATTTAATATATGCATCAAAAGAACTAAATACAAATATACCTAAGTTAGATGATTGTGTTTATCCAAGAGATAAATATGTTTGGCATGAGTACATTGATTTTATAGATACATTGGATTTACCAAAACTCGATGTGGTTTTTATAGATGGAAGAGCTCGTTCAGATTGTGCATATAAAGTCTTGGATTATATAGATGAAGATTCTATAGTATTTATACATGACTTTTGGCCAAGAGAAGAATACCATAAGGTATTTGATTATTATGACGAGGTGGTTAGTGTAAAGGATACATTGAAACCACCTGGAGGACATACTTTAGTAGGATTAAAGAAAAAATGAAAAAATCAGAAATAGATTCAATTATAATAGATTTAATATTAGAACATTATAATGAGCGTACACTTGATAATAGAGAATCAGTATTAACAGACAATGAGTTTGATAATATAGTGAAGTTTGCAGAAGAAGTTTGGTATAATAATATAATGTTAGATACTCCAATAGGTCTTGAAGGAGAAGCATAATGAAAGAAAAATATATAGATTTGAAATCAACAGTAAATGCTGTGGGAGAATATGTAACTCAGATTTTTCACTTTGTTGGTGGAGAAAAGAGAACATTTAATCATATTGAATCTAAATCTATAATACAAGGACAATTTACAAAGTTTAGACAAAAAGATGGTACTTGGATATTAGTAAATGATAAAAATGTTTTATGTATAGAGGTATTTCGTGAAAAATAATATAGTTTTTATGACTTGTTTGGAGAAGGCACCAGACTATTTAGATTATAAGGAGTGGTGTTTTAAAACTTGGAAATATTGGTGTGATAAGAACGATGTTCAGTTGTTTATTTTGGATGAAGAATTACAGCCAACTGAAGGTGGTGTATTAACAGATAGTCCGGGAATGAAACCTACTTGGCAAAGGTGGCATGTATTTGATGTGTTGGATGCTAATGATATAGAATATGATAATGTAGCATTGGTTGATATTGATACGATGGTACATTGGGATTGTCCTAATTTCTTTGAAGAAGCAGGTGGTGAGTTTGGAGCTGTACAAGATAGATTTTTTATAGAGTGGACACATAATAGTATAAAGGGATACCAAGATTACTGGCCTAAGGTAAAGTTTGATTGGACTACATATTTTAATTGTGGATTCATTGTGTTGAATAAAAAACATAAAGAATTTTGTAAACATGTTACAGATTTTTATTATGAAAATCAAGATGAGTTGAGAAAACGACAACACGAAACTGTAAAGAAGGGTTCAGACCAAACACCTATAAATTATATGATTAGAGATAGTAAGTTTGATTTGAAATTTTTAGATGAAAGATTTAATTTACAACAATTACATTTACGAGGAGTATTACAGAGTGATTTGTTGTGGAGTTGTGCATGGGTATGGCATTTTAATGGATTTGAAAAAACAGAACGAAATGATTTGATGAAACAAGTGTGGGAAGCTATAAAAAATAATTATGTTACTAAAAAATAAATTTGTTATTGGATGTTTAGTTCAGTTTTATGAATTAGATATTATAGAAGATTATATTAGAAGTGTAAGGTATTCTTTAGAAGATATAGAAAATAAAGAGAATATTAAAGTGGATATTTGCCTCAATATGAATGAAGAATTAGAACAAATAGATACTGAGAAGATAACATCACATAAGATTGTAGAGAGAATGGATGATATTTGTGCCAAACATAATGTAGATTTTTGGATTAACAAAGATAGATTATTTACAATTGCAGATTATCGTAGAGAGTTCAATGAAAAGTATTGTGATGAAGTTGATGTGTTGATGTGGGGAGAGAGTGATGCATTAATACCTCGACAGACATGGGAAATACTTGATCACTTACACACTGCTGTAAAGGAAGATACACCAAAATATGTTGGATTTTTTAGTACTTGTAAAATGTGGGATGATACATGGAAAGTATTGGAACATCCAGATTTTACCGATAAACCATTTACAGAAATGGATACAGAAAATTGGTGGAGCCTACGATATAATATGTCTCAAAAAGAAATGGATAAAATAAATGATAAGGTGGAAGATTTAGATATACAAACTACTAATAATTTAAAATTCAATGGGTGTGGGTTAGTAATTTCTTCAGAGGTAATTAGAAGTGGAGTTAATATACCAAAGAGTGTATTTTTTGTACATGAAGATACTGCATTTTTGAATAATTTATTTATACATTTTAAAGGAGAGATACCACAATATATTATAAAGAATATTTTGTTAGTACATAATAGAAAGTTACCAAATAAAAGAATGTATATTAAAGGACAAGATTATAATGATGGTGATATGACACGAATGAGAAAACAACAATATTGGTTTCCTAATGCGGATAAAATGTCGCAACAGAATGCATTTAATTTAGGTAAACAAGCATATACATACACTTGGAAGGATGTATTTAGGGATTATGAAGAATAAATTAACTCCAGAACAAGAACAAGAATTGGCCAAAATAGCTACTGAAATAGAGGCCGAAGCAATTCAAATGAAAATGGATTATGAAAACAATCCTTCAGAGGAGAGTGGTAGTGTAGTTTTTATACATCAAGATAGTTCATTTTTAGAAGAAGATGAAGAAGATGAAACGGTAGATGAGTGATTACGAAAATATTGTATTAACAAATTTTGAAGAATATCTTGAAATATATGAGAGTATTTTTAGATACCCACCAAGACCACTTAATTTAGATACTGAAAATTATAAAAAGAATATAGCTTTTTTTGGGTGTTCTCTCACATATGGTGAAGGTGTAAAAAATGAAGATACTTATCCATCACAAGTTCAAAAACTATCTAATGATGAATTTAATTGTTTGAATTTTGGAGTTCCAGGTGGGAGTTTAGATTTAGTTCAGATAATTTTTCATAAAGTTATAGAACATTTAGAATTTATAGATTGTGTTGTTGTTCAATGGCCTAATTTTTATAGAAGAATGTATTTTGAAGAAGGTACTTATATGGGATGGCACCCTATGTCAGGGGGTTATCTAACAGATAGTTTTTCTGGTGTTTCTGATTTACAGTATTGTATAGTTAGAAACTTACCAAATTTAAGAATTCTAAATTCATTTAAAAAAACATTTAATTTATCACCGAAGATTGGACACGAACAAAAACATTTATTTGATTTATATAATATTAATAATATTTTGAAGTTTCCATTTTTTCACGATACAGAAGATAGATTTAGGATTGAAGATGGACACCCAAACGAATTATGGTATAAGGAATATGCAAAGTATTTATTCGAACAGATTTTGTAGACAGCCTTGGTCTTTTGTAGAGATTCACGGTACAGGTGAGGTGTATAATTGTTGTCCAGGTTGGATTACTAAATCATTGGGTAATATATTAGAACAAACTTGGGAAGAAGTTTGGAACGGTGAGATAGCTCAAGAATTTAGACAGAGTATGTTAGATTCTACTTTTACAAATTGTATCGCAAAAAATTGTTCACATCTATTGAGTGATAATTTACGACCAGCATCTCCAGTTTTCGAGAAATCAGATTTAAATATATTATGGAGAAAGTTTCAATTAATTGATCCAACGGGCCCTCTTGTGGTTAATTTTTGTTATGATAGAAGTTGTAATTTATCTTGTCCAACTTGTAGAGAAGAATTAATTATGCATTCACCAAAATCATATGAGTGGAATAATATACAAAAGATTCATAAAATAGTTACAGAAGAAATAATTAAAGATGCACATAGGTTATATATCACGGGTACTGGAGACCCATTTGCAAGTCCATTTTTTAGAAGTTTTTTACAAGAGTTTGATTCAAAGAAATATCCAAAAGTAAAAACAGTACATCTACATACTAATGGAAATCTTTGGACACCAAGTATGTGGAAAAGTATGAAGAATGTACATCCATATGTAGGTTCAGTTGAGATATCAATAGATGCCTCAAAAAAGGAAACATATGATATAGTGAGAAGAAATGGTGATTGGGATATGTTAATGGAAAATTTAGATTACATCAATACATTGGATACATTAGATGTTATAACTTTGAGTTTTGTAGTACAGAATATAAATTATAAAGAGATATTTGAGTTTGAAAAGTTAAAAGATAGATTGAATAATATACCTCAAGTTAGAACACATTATCATAAGATTTTAGATTGGGGCCATATGAATGATTTTGATGAAAGAGCTGTGTGGAAACCAGAACATCGAAATTATAATGATTTTAGAAAATTATGGGATGAGTTTATAATCAAAACAAATAAAGATTATATGACTCATACAGTATGGGAATAAAAATGAAAACCAATGTTGTGGTGGCTATAGATGATGTACATCCTGAAGTAGATTGGGGCTGTGAAGGTGATGAACAAATAGAATATTTAGATTCTCTTAATGAGAAATATGGAGTAAAGTTTAATTTATTTATTCCAAGTAATTATCACGATAAATATCCTATTACAAAAGAGTGGGTAGATTTTTGGAAATCAAAAGACTATGTTGAATTATCTAATCACGGACATTATCATGCATGTAAAAATGAGGGTATAGGAGAGATGGAGTTTTTTGAATTGAGTTATGGGGAGTCAGTTCAAAGAATACAAGAATCATTAGAATTATGGGAAAAGAGTGGATATAAACCCAAAGGATTCAGACCACCAGGTTGGGGATTAACTCAAGAAAGTGCTAATGCAGTATCAAATTATTTTGATTGGATAGCAGGTCATACTGAGATAAACAAGGGATTGAGTTTTGGAACACAATTCTTTGAAGGTTGTGATGGTATAAATGAACCAGATAGTTTGAGTTTATATGGAAATACATTTATGTTTCAATCACATATTAATGGAGTTCATAATGAAAATGTATGGACGGAAGAAACTTATTTACATTTTGAGAAAGTTATTGAATATTTATTAACTCAATATGAATTACAATTTGTTACTATATCAGAAATAAAATGAAAATACGATGGTACGGAATAAAATAAAAACTATTAATCAGATTTTACATTCATTCCCTGAAACACAATTAGGATTACACTATCTTGTGGATTTAGGTAAACAATCTCAAGAGAATTATCCCGAAGAAGATAGAGTAGAAGAAAATTTCATACACGGTTGTACTTCTAATGCGTGGATAAAGTTATTGAATAAAGATCCAATTCAAATAAATACTGTATCAGATTCGTTGATCATTTCAGGTTTATTATATTTATTAGAGGATACATTTAATGGTGAACCTAAATCTTCTATTGATGAGTATGATGGACAGGGTTTGATAGATGAATTTGGATTAGAGGGAACTATATCAAGTCAAAGATTACGTGGGTTTGCCGAAGCAATAAGGATGATGAAAGGAAATTAGTGAATTTTCCTTTATCACAATTATATACTATGAATAGAAGTAAACCTCTTGTAGAACTGTATGGTATTGATGGTGAATTACAATGGGATTACTGTAACTTAGAAGGATTACCGCCTGAAAGGATTGCAACACATGGTGGTGGTACACCTACTATGACAGATATGGGTAAACTACCTAAAGGACAATATGATAACCTACCAACAACATTTTATGCTACTAATGGTGGACAATATATTATTGATAACATACATACTTTAAGGCCAAATAAATTCTAATGAAAGAAACACTAACAAAAAAATCTGAATTAGAAACTGGATACAAATACGGATTCACAACCGATATTGAATCAGTACAAATACCGAAAGGTATTAACGCTGATACTGTGCGTCTTATCTCATCTATAAAGAAAGAACCTAAGTGGGTAAGAGATTTTAGATTAAAAGGTTATAGAAGTTGGGTAAGACAAAAACATCCAGAATGGCAAAAACTTAATATACCTGAAATAGATTTTCAAGATATAGTTTATTATTCTGCACCAAAGGGAACTGATGAAGTAAAGACACTTGATGATTTACCACAAGAGATTTTAGAAACCTATGAGAAGTTAGGTATTCCATTACAAGAAGTAAAACAATTAGAAGGTATTGCAGTAGATGCTGTGTTCGATTCTGTTTCAGTTGGACAAGCAGTAAATAAAGCATTAGATAAAGTAGGTGTTATATTCTGTCCTATATCAGAAGCAATTAAGAAGTATCCTGACTTAGTTAAAAAGTATTTAGGTTCAGTTGTACCAGCTAATGATAATTTTTATGCAGCATTGAATACGGCAGCCTTTAGTGATGGTAGTTTTGTTTACATACCACCCGACACAAGATGTCCGTTAGAGTTATCTACATACTTTAGATTGAACGAAGCCAATACAGGTCAGTTTGAGAGAACATTGATTATAGCAGACAAGGGTAGTTATGTAAGTTATCTTGAGGGATGTTCTGCACCAATGAGAAAGAATAACCAATTACATTCTGCTATAGTTGAGATAATAGCATTAGACCACGCTGAAGTAAAATATTCCACCGTACAGAATTGGTGGCCTGGTGATGAAGAAACAGGTGAGGGTGGTGTATTGAACTTCGTAACTAAGAGAGGTATATGTTACGATAGTGCAAAGATTAGTTGGAATCAAGTTGAAACAGGTTCGGCAATTACTTGGAAGTATCCAAGTTGTATATTGAAAGGTGATAATAGTGTTGGAGAATTCTATTCTGTGGCAGTTACTAAAGGATACCAACAAGCTGATACAGGAACAAAGATGATACATATTGGAAAGAATACTAAGTCTACTATAGTTAGTAAAGGTATATCTGCAGGTAAAGGACAGAATACTTATAGAGGTGGAGTTAAGGTTATGAAGGGTGCAAAAAATGGTAGGAACTTTACACAATGCGATTCACTACTTATAGGTGGTAGTTGTGGTGCTCATACCTTTCCATATATTGATGTGAGAAACCCAACATTCCAACAAGAGCATGAGGCTACAACTTCTAATGTAAGTGATGAGCAATTGTTCTATTGTAGACAAAGAGGATTAAGTACAGAAGATGCTGTTAGTATGATTGTAGGGGGATTCTGTAATGATGTATTTAATAAATTACCAATGGAATTTGCAGTGGAAGCAAATCAATTATTGGCGGTAAGTTTAGAAGGAACGGTAGGATAAAATGAAAAAATTAATATATTGGATTGTAGGACTTTTAGTATTTTTAGGTTGGACAGTTTTAGTATGGGGAGAATAGGAGAATAAAATGAGTTGGATGGTATTAGGAGTAGCAGTTTTAATAGTATTAGGACTTGGCTATGTGTTATTTTTTGGAGGAGATGATTAAATGAATCAGAAATTTGGAGATTTATATGGTAAGTTTCTTGTTGTATTTGGAATTTGGGCATTTATAGCATTTATATTTGGAATAGGATATTAGAGTATGAGTCATAGATTAGAATACTTGTGGTTGGATGGTTGTAACCCAACACAAATTAGAAGTAAAACTAAAATAGTAGAACGGTTTGATACTACTGGAGATCCTCGACGAGGTTCAGTAGCACCTGTATGGGGATTTGATGGTAGTTCTACAAATCAAGCAGAAGGAAGTGATTCTGATTGTGTATTACAACCAATACGAATTTACCCAAACCCATTACATTATAATAGTTCGATAGTATTATGTGAAGTATATGATGTAAATTTTAGACCACACAAAACAAATACAAGACATACATTAGGTCTTACCTTACAGTATTTAGATAAAGATCCAGAAGAATGGGTAGGGTTTGAGCAAGAATATACTTTATTTCAGTATGGTAGACCATTAGGTTGGCCAGGAACAGGAGAACCAGCTCCTCAAGGTGATTACTATTGTGGTAGAAATGCTGGTGAAGAAATTATGACAGCACATACAGATTTATGTTTAGAAGCTGGAATACGTATATGTGGAACTAACGCAGAAGTGATGTTAGGACAATGGGAATATCAAATAGGCCCAGGTGGTTCATTAGAAATGAGTGATGATTTATGGGTTGCTCGTTGGTTATTGGAAAAGGTTTGTTATAACCATAATGTAACAGTTTCATTAGATCCAAAACCAATAGAAGGTGATTGGAACGGAGCAGGTTGTCATACTAATTTTTCTACTAAACAAATGAGAGAAGAAGGTGGAAGTAAACCTATATTTAAAGCCTGTACAGATTTAGAAAAGGTTCATAAAGAACATATGAAAGAGTATGGAGAAGGAAACGATAGACGATTAACAGGTCTACACGAAACACAAGATATAAATACATTCAGTTGGGGAGTTTCAGATAGAGGAGCATCAATTCGTATTCCGTGGCAAGTAGACCAAGATGGTAGAGGATATTTAGAAGATAGACGACCATCATCAAATTGTGATCCATATAGAGTTAGTAAAAAACTAATTGAAACTATTTGTAACTAATGATTGTTGAAGTTGATTTACACGGGAAAACTTACGAAGAAGTAGAAGAAAATTTGGCTAATTGGTTGATAGTACAGTATAATAGAGGAAATTTACCTATTAGAGTAATAACTGGTAATAGTAATAAAATGAAAAATATAGTATATAAGATTTGTGAAGATCACAATTTAGAAGTAGGAAAATCATTAGATAATGATGGAGAATTAGTAGTAAGGAAATAAAATGAATATTAGAATAGAATATTGTGTACAATGAAACTACGAACCACAAGCTCTCAGTTTGAGAGAAGAATTAGGTTACGAGTTTATGAATGCATTTATTGAAATAAGTCCAGGTGCTAAAGGAGCATTTGAAGTTTATAAAGATGATGTATTAGTATTTAGTAAATTAAAATTAGATAGATTCCCTAACGATGGGGAAGTTATTCAATTAATACGGGAAGCAAAATGAAAAATTGGATATATTATATGCAACGAGGATTAAGGTCTATGTGGAAAAGTAAAGAAGTACCAGATTATAGATACAATATAGAATTTGGTGATGGTAGAACAAAAGAAGAAATGGATAAGATGCAGGATGAATTGATGCAAGCTTTGAAAGAAGATTGTGAATGTTTACCTAATTGTGGTTGTAAGGAGAAATGAAAGTAGCATTCTTTTCAGAAACAGGTAATAACCAAAGATACCCAAGAGATTTTCCAAATGCTCGTACAGAGGTAGCGTGGTGTTTGGCATTAAATGCTCCAATGTGTAGTTTGAATCCATCTACAAAAGAGAGATTAGATAATGATTATGATTTGGGTATCGTGATAATTCCTAAAAACAATCCTGAAAAGATTGATTGGACTTGGATAAGGAGTAAATGTAAAAATGTTGCAGTGATGCAAGAAGGCCCACATTGGTACTTTCAAGATTATACGATAGATAAACAGTTTCATTATTATAATACATTGATGGAAGCAGATTGGGTTTATTGTCATAATTTAGATGATGTGAGATATTATAGTGGATTGGGTTGTAAAGATGTAAGAGTGATGAGAAGCTTGATGATACCAGAAGGTATTCTCCCGAGAAGTGAATGGGGAGATGAAACAATCATTGGTGGAAACTTCGTAAGTTGGTATGGTGGATTTGATAGTTATATTGTGGCAAGAGAATTAGGTGATCCAATTTGGGCACCGTCTATGGGAAGAAAACAAGATCAAGAAGATGCAATTGAAGATATTAGGTATATGGCCTATATGAGTTGGAGAGAATGGATTTCTGCACTTAGTCAGTTTAATATAGGAGTTCATTTGATGAGAACACACGCGGCTGGAACATTTGCTATGAATTGTGCATTTCACGGAATACCTTGTATTGGATATAGAGGATTAGACACACAAGAAAAATGTCATCCTAATTTGACAGTAGATGTTGGAGATTTACAAACTGCAATTAGGAAAGCACAGTTACTAAAAGCGGATAAAGGTTATTATGATGCATGTTCTAAACAAGCACTAAAAGGATTTCAAGAGGATTATACAGAAGAAAAATGGTTAGAGAATTGGAATAAACAATGGAGTTAAAATGAAAACATTAGTTACAGGAGGAGTTGGTTTTATAGGAACTAATTTAATAAAGCGGTTATTGAAAGACGGTCATAAGGTTACATCAATAGATAATTATTCAACGGGGTTTAAAGAAAATGAACAAGAAGGTTGTACATATTGGAATTATGATTTATCAGATAGTTATTGTCCTGTTTTAGACAGAAAGGAATATGATATTATATACCATATGGCAGCATTAGCTAGAATACAGCCTTCGTTGGATAATCCTTATCGTGCAATCAAAAATAATTTTCTTTCGACATTAAATGTATTAGAAATAGCTAGGGAAAATAATATTAGAGTTGTATATGCAGGTTCAAGTTCAATTCATCACGGAATATACGAAAGTCCATATGCCTGGTCGAAGTTTAGTGGAGAGGATTTATGTAAATTGTATGGTAATGTTTATAAAATGGAATCTTCAATATGTAGATTTTATAATGTTTATGGAGATCATCAAATAAAAGAGGGAACTTACGCAACTGTTCTCGGAATATTTCAGAATCAATATGAAAATAACAAACCATTGACTATAGTAGGAAATGGAGAACAAAGACGAGATTTTACTCATGTGGAAGATATTGTGGATGGTATTATAAAAAGTTCAGAACAAAAATTTTATGGTGAGATATTTGAACTTGGTAGGGGTGTAAATCACAGTATAAATGAAGTTGCAGGTATGTTTGGTAAAGATTATCCTTGTGATTCATTACCATTTAGAGAAGGTGAATATGATGTAACTTTGGCAGATTATTCACATGCACAAAAGTTATTAGGTTGGACACCTACTAAAAATTTAAAAGATTATATGGAGAAATATATAAATGAAACTAATTAGTTTTATTATACCATCAAGGAATAATTTAAAATATTTGAAACAGGCCTATAATAGTATTCGTAAGAATACATTATATCCACACGAGATTTGTATAGCAGATGATGCTAGTACTGATGGAACTAAAGAGTGGGTACAATCAATAATAGATTCAGGTGAAGATGCTTGTTTAAAATTACATATTAATGAGGGTCCTGAACGATTAGGCCATACAATATTATATGATACTTTAGTCAATGAAGTTTCAACACACGAAAGGGTTATGATATTTCACGCCGATATGTATTTGTGTCCAAATGCAGATGAGGAGATAGACAAATATTTAGAACCAGGTAAAGTTGTATCACTTACAAGAATAGAACCACCATTACATCCTGATGGGCC
>Ga0315336_1004446_pt1 | contig 16639 bp, 12 predicted proteins | sample ASW5metaG_FD_204512 | JGI IMG/M metagenome (GOLD analysis project Ga0315336, IMG submission 204512) | Ammonia-oxidizing marine archaeal communities from Monterey Bay, California, United States - ASW #5 | ecosystem: Environmental > Aquatic > Marine > Intertidal zone | place: USA: California...
CCGCGGATTCATCTCGATGACAACTTGACGGCCTGTTTCGGGATCGACACCAAATTGAATATTGGATCCGCCTGTGTCCACGCCGATTTCGCGAATGACGGTAATCGACGCGTCACGCATGCGTTGGTACTCTTTGTCCGTCAGGGTCTGTGCGGGGGCCACGGTGATGCTATCGCCGGTGTGGACGCCCATCGGATCGAAATTTTCGATTGAACAGATTATGACGACGTTGTCGTTGAGGTCACGCATGACCTCCAACTCGTATTCCTTCCATCCCAAAATCGATTCTTCGACGAGGACTTCCGTCACGGGACTCTGTTCCAGTCCCCATGCGACGACATCATCGAATTCGTCCCGGTTAAACGAAACGCCAGCGCCCGATCCGCCCAAGGTAAATGCCGGTCGGATGATGGCTTTGTAATGTAGTTCCTCGCCGAACGCTTGTGCCTCTTCTAGGGTATTTACGACAAGGCTTCTTGGGACGTCTAACCCGCACGCGATCATGGCGTCTTTGAATTGGCCCCGGTCTTCTGCTTTCTCGATGGCGTCAAGTTTTGCGCCGATAAGCTCGCAACCATATTTTTCCAACGTGCCGTTTTTTGCCAATTCCACCGCTAGATTCAGGCCGGTCTGTCCTCCTACGGTCGGCAATAACGCATCCGGCCGCTCACGCGCGATGATTTGCTCAAGCGTCTCCGGCGTCAACGGTTCGATATAGGTTCGGTCGGCCGTTTCCGGGTCCGTCATGACCGTCGCAGGATTGCTATTGGCGAGCACGACTTCATATCCCAGTTCGCGCAATGCTTTACATGCTTGCGTCCCCGAGTAATCGAACTCGCATGCTTGGCCAATAACGATAGGGCCCGACCCGATGATAAAAATTCGTTTAATGTCTGTACGTTGCGGCATGAGAATGGGCGGCATTTCGCCGCCGAAGGTTTCCAAAGATGGTTGTGCGTGACCCGGATGGGGTTAGCGCGTGATTTCGATGATTTCCATTTTAATGGTTCCAGCAGGTGCTTTGGCTTCCGCGATGTCACCCACTTCTTTACCCAGCAACGCCTGCCCAACGGGCGAACGCACGGAGAATTTACCTTGCGCGATGTCTGCTTCCACAGGACTCACAAGCGTATACGTGAATTCTTTTTTGGTCTTCTTGTTCAGCACTCGCACCGTCGCACCAATGAAGACTTTCGACGCATCGATATCGGCTTCATTGAATACCCGCGCGTTAGCGACTTTGTCTTCCAGTTCACTGATCTTGGCGTGCAACATGGCCTGGTGTTCTTTGGCCGCGTGGTAGTCACCGTTTTCCTTCAAATCACCCAACTCGCGGGCGGTTTCGATGGTGGCTGCAACCTGCATTCGCTGCTTCATGCATCCGTCCAGCTCAGCTTTCAGCTTTTCTAGGCCTTCTTCCGAAATGTAAAAAGTGCTCATACCGATATCTTACCCCTGATAGACGTGAATACTGCTGTTGGCAATCTCTTGGACGTATATCCTCGCACGGGGCGTAATATAGCAGAAACCGCCCACGGTCGAAAACTGATCGTTGCGGAAAGTGCGATCTCGTGCTATAATCTCTTGACAAACTACCTGGGGGGATCTGGGGCTATGTGGTGGGACATTCAAGCGCATATACAAGAGAATGTGGTGGCCTACGGGGTTGGCGCTGCAATTCTAATACCGGTGGTCATTTTCGCCCGAAAATACCTCATTTCATATTTGTGGTGGCCGATGGAATTCTTGGCCTATGTCGTAGGATTTCACCTGCTTGTCAAGGCTATAGTCTTCTGCGCGGGGTGGTTCAAGGTAAGCACTCGCATGTATTGGGAGGCGCGGACCGCGACGGGATGGGCGACACCGCTCTACAAGGTTTGGGATATGCAGGCCTATAATCCGCAGTGGATTTTCTATTTTGAGATGACGGTATTCGCGATGATGTTGTTCTTCATGATTCGATACCGGCCGATGGTTGTTCAGAAGGTGGGGCCGAAACGTCAGAACTTGTCCAAAGGCCGCGCGGGCCAAGTTCGGCCTCCGCAGTCTGCACGTACGCAGGTCCGGGGACGCTAATCCCCGTAACAAACAAGCGCAGCTAGTTTGGGGTGTAAAATTCTTCGATGTTGTATGCGCTGTAACTGCCGGTGTGGATGAGTTCTCCGTTGGGCCGAATCTCCCAAATTCGGTCTGATTGCATCGCCGGTGAAATCGATATCCCCCCCACGGTATCGTCCCGCAATATTAACTGCTTCGCGTCCACTCGCCACGTACCCTCGTTCAATCCACCTCCGGTATTCCATTCAAACCGGCCGCCACGAAGCAATTTCAATGTCCGTTGCCCACCGCCATTGCGCGCGCGAATTTCATCGAGCGAATACCCCGGTTCCATCGGATCCTCACGGCCCTCCATAAGACGTGCGTCTGCGGAATACGTCCCGACAATACCGCCACCGCACCCAATCATGAAGACGACACCCAATAACATCGTGAAGTGCATGGCAATTCGAAAGGATCGGCTACGTACTAGCCCAAAGGTGTGTGAACTGACTGAAGCGGTCATGGTACGGAGTCTCCATGGTAGTATTCCGTGAATCTCTCGTGGATGCGAGGCCAATCCATTATGAACGCTCAGAAGACAATTTGGTATATCACCGGAGCGGTGGTCGTTTTGACTGCCGTGTTTGTCGTTTCGCGCAAATCCTTCGCTCCCGTCGAGATTCCTAGGAAAGAAGCCGTGCATGTGTCCATTGTCGACGTGTCGCCGGCGCAGGCCACGCAGTTGGTCAACACCATGCTCCGGTGTTTGGAACAGGATCCCGCCGCGCGCCGCCTTAACACACGGCGCATTGTCGAGGCTGTTGCGGTGCTTGCAGAACAAGGCGTACTCGAAACGGGTGAGACGCATTATGCCTTGGGCGTGCGCTACTTCGGGCAACGTAAGTTGGCGGAAGGGGAGGCGGCGTTCGATAGTGCGATTGCGCTGCGCCCGGATTGGAGCTTGCCCCAGATCGGATTGGGCATTTTGCTGCACACGGCTAAACGGTACGACGATGCGGAATCCGCGTTTAAGAAGGCGATTGAAATTTCGCCGGATCAAAGTCGTCCGTACAACGATTTAGCTATATTGCTGCGCAAAACAGGGCGGCTTGATGAAGCGGAATCCTTTGCGAAACTCGCGTTGCAGCTCGACCCGGATATTCTGCCCACCCACAATAATTACGGAAATTTGTTGGTGGAGAAGAAACGGTTCGAAGAGGCCGAACGGGAATACGCACGCGCGAGCGAAATCGAACCCGACAATCCTGCGCCGTATTTTAACTTGGCGTGTTTGGCTAGCCTGCGTGGCGACGACGATCGCGCAGTGGCATTGTTGCATACGGCCATTGTCCTGGATGTCGAGTATCGCAAAGCGGCGGCCGACGATGAAGACTTCGATTCCATCCGAAAAACGCCTGCGTTTCAGGAATTGGTTTACGGCGTGAATTGATTGGGCGCCGACGGTTCGTCCTCCAATGGGCACAGCACCCCGCGCGCGCGCAACCATCGAAGACACAAATCCGGCCACGTCGAGTACGCGAGTTCCGGCTTGCCGAGACCGCGGCCATGCTTGCCGAATTCATAGACGTGCAATTCCGCCGGCACTTTGTTTCTCAGTAGTGCGAGATAAAATAACACGCTATTTTCGGCCGAGACACTCCGATCCACCGTTGTATGCACGAGGAAGGATGGCGGTGTATGGCGGTCGACATGGAGATCCAGTGAAAGCGCTTCGCGGTCTGCCATGGTTGGCTTGTCGCCTAAGAGGTTTACCAGCGATCCCCGGTGCGCGTTTGGGCGAATGAGCGAGATCATGGGATAAATAAGAATGAGGAAATCGGGCTTTTCGCTGGCCTGCCCTGCGTAAATTGCGGTGCTTGCTGCCAGGTGACCACCAGCCGAAAACCCGAGCATGCCGATTCGTTTGGGATCGACTTTCCACGTGTCGGCACGCGATCGGACAACGGTCATGGCTCGTCTGCCATCTTCCAATGCTGCAGGATGCAGATAGCGCGGACCGTGCCGGTACTGCAAGAGGAATGCTGTGATGCCTTGCGCATTGAGCCACGCGACAACCTCCATGCCCTCGTGCCCCATTGCCAACTTGTTGTACCCGCCTCCGGGCAAGACGATGATTCCAGCGCCGGTTGCCGGGGCGTTCTCGGGCTCGAATATCGTGATGCGCGGCTTATCCAAATCATCTTCGCCCACCGCGTTCGGGGCGCCGTCCGGCCACAGGAGAACGAATGGCTTATCGGTTTTCGGCATGCTTGATTCGTCACGCGACATGGTGCGGCATGTTAGCACTTCGTGAACTAAGGAGTCCGCTGTGTTTTTCGCGATTGATATTGTATCAGTGCTATCTTCGCTTCTTCGTAATCTGGATCCAACTCGAGCGCCCGTTCCACCTGTTGAATCGCGCGCTGGTTTCGCCCGAGACGTGCCAGAACCTGGCTGTAGTTGTAGTGGGCGCTGGAGAGGTGGTCGAAATGAGGCAATGCCGTCCGATACAACGAGTCCGACATGTTCAAGAACTCCATATCGTTTTGATCCATTCCGAAATGTTGGTAGAGAAATGCAGCATTGAGTACCGCTTGATAGTTTTCCGGGTCGTGTTCAATCGCGAGCTGTGTTGCCCGAAGCGCGCCCTCATACAGTTCCTCACCCTTTTCTTTGTTTCCCGCGTTGTATGCGCTCTGTCCCCACTCCATGTAGATACCGGCCAAATTGTTGTGGGCTCCACTAAACGAACCATCCGCGACACGTGCATTGATGTAGTGACGTTCGGCGCCCGGTAGATCGTCCTCCGCTTCCGCGATTTCACCGAGGCCAAAATGCGCCCGGGCCGTAGTGTTCTTCCAATCGAACCGTGTGCCGATCTCAACCGCTTGGTTGAAATGCTGCCGTGCTCGATCGTGATCGCCCCGCAGGACATATTCGCTCGCGATGTTGGTATGCGCAATGAGATTGTCTTCCGTAACCGCGATCGCGTGTTGGAAGAGTGAGAAGGTATCTTTCCAATGCCGGGATTGCAGCATCGTAAAGGCTGTACACGCGCATATAATGATGGACGCGGCGGCGATGACTGGTTTTCGAATTGCTGGCCGCGCCGTGATTGCTGCGGCGCCGAGCCAGGCCGCCGCAATAAACAATCCTACACTCGGAAGATAGGTATACCGGTCGGCGCGGCTTTGCAATCCGACTTGCACAAACCCGATCACGGGAACGAGCGTACCCACAAACCAAAGCCAGCCGACGGTGAGAAATGGTGCCCGCCGTAATAGCGACAGGACGACTAGGGTTACGACAATCAATGCGGCGAACAGCAGCAATGCTTGAACGACTGAGTCGTCTCGTGGTGGATAGGGATAAAACACGGCGAGTTTAGTGGGCCAGAATGTTTGGCCCAGATAGGCCCAGTACGCGAACACGGAATTGATGACCCGTTGATCCAAGGGGATCACGCTGGTCGGCGTCATCGCGATGCGTTGGGTCTGCATCATGATTGCGGCGTGTCCAGCGCCGATCGCGAACAACGGAATTTTCTCTGCGATCAATACCATGCTGCGTTTGGGTATTGATTCCGTGTCATCAAATCGCCGCAACGGCCAGATATCCAACAACAATAATACGCATGGCAGCGTGACGAGCATCGCTTTGACCATCAGTCCGATCGCGAGCATGATCGCGACGGCGGCGTAGCGAATTATGGAAGGTTTACGTGTGTAGTTCGTATACAACCCCATTGCCGCGAACCAGCACACGGCGCTCATCACATCTTTGCGTTCGGAAATCCACGCGACGGACTCGACGTGCAGCGGGTGCAATCCGAATAATGCTGCCGCGAATGCGCTAGGCCAAAACGCACCGGTCATCGAAGCCAATACGGACAGGAGCAACAACGTTGCAGCGATATGCCATAGCACGCTCATGACGTGATGGCCCGCCGGATTTAACCCGAACAATTCGCAATCCAGCATGTGAGCCATGCGCGTGATTGGATGCCAATTGCCGGACGACGTATCCGTCATCGCCCAACGGAGTCCGTCCCAGGTAATGCCGGCTTGCGTAATGGGAGAGTCGGTCACGTAGAGGGTGTCGTCATACTTGACGAATTCGTGGAACGGCGTTTGCCAGTACGCCACTGCAATGAGGATCGTGAGCGCCAGGTAGATTGTTGCGCGCGTGCGTCTATCGGGATTGGAGTTCATGGTCGGGCGCGATAATAGCAAGTCCGGCACGTGGAGGTATGCAACGGCTCAATCGAACGCATTTTTCGTATCGGGATGGATATGAAAAGCGACTTATAGCGCTTTCTCATACCAGACTACGTCGTGAAACCGGCCGAATTTGTAGCCGCACTCCGTCATGATGCCGACCGGTTTGAATCCGAATGCCGAATGCAACGCGACGGACGCATCGTTTGGGAGGGTGATTCCCGCAATTATACGGTGTACGTTTTGGTCTTCGATTGCGGCGAAAAGTGCCGAGTAAAGCTTTCGTCCTATACCTTTCCCGGTAGCGTCCGGCGCAAGATACACCGTTGATTCAATGGTGGTGTCGTATGCCTTTCTTGCGCGAAACACACCAGAGTACGCATAGCCTACGACTTGGCTGTCGAGTTCCGCTACAAGCAGGCGATATCGGCCGTTAGTACGAAACGCTTCGAACCAAGGTCGCCGTTCATCCACGGTAAAGGGTTCAAGATCAAACGTAATTGCCGTCTCGCGGATGTAGTGGTTATACAATTCAACCAAGGGTTCCAGATCGTTGGGCGACGGTTCGCGGATAAGCGCGCCGGGTTCGGCTGATTGGGATGACGTTGTCATGCGAATACCGTACAGGGTTAGAAACGTGAATCCAAGAACGGGAGGGACACGTCCTGCTTGTCCCTCCCGTGAGAATCCGAATCCCTTTACGATTCTTTCGGCGGTTTACCTTCGTCCTGCTTTGGCGCAGGTTTCGGTTTTGTCGCGACCGGGGCTTTCGTCGCTGCTGTAGCGCCGCCGTCTGGCTTTGGCGATGCAGCCGTGCTGCCGTTACCGTCTTCCGGCTCGCCATTCATCTTGAGCAGATAGTCCGGCATCTCTACCCCGCCGATGTCTTTCATCACGTTCATCATGGGGGGGAGACTCGTCATCATATTGTTTAGAAAGTTCGACGTGGAGCTTTCGCCGTTCTTTCCGCCGCCTTCCCAAACGATGACCTTATCGAACTTGATATTCGAGATGGCTGTCGCGGCTGTTTCCGCCATCGTGTCGAGATGTTCGAGCATGAGCATGCGGAACGCGGCTTCGGAGCCGCCGCACGCCTCGACGATTCGCTGTAAACCGTCACCCTTCTTTGCCAGGATTTCGTATTGCCCATTTGCTTCCGCCTGAAGTTTGGCGAAGATCGCTTTTGCTTCTCCTTCTGCGATGATGCGGCGTTTCTCGGCAGCGGCTTCCGCTTCGACAATGGTCTGCGCTTTTTCAGCTTTCGCCGGCGCTTCGAGTTGAGCGCGGCGTTCCGCTTCAACCTTTTCCGCTTCTGCGAGCGCGGCTTTGGCCATCGCCAAGTTTTGTGCTTCAAGCACGGCAGCCTCGGCTTCACGCTGCTTCGTTTCTCCGGATTGGTACGCCGCCGCGCGTTCTACTTGGAGTCCAGCGTTTGACGCGGCGATGCGTGCTTGCGCTTCGTTTTCGCCATCGATGGCCGTTGCGTTTCTTGTCGCCACTGCGATGCGTTTATCTCGCTCGGCGGTTTTTTCACCTTCGACTGCGGCTGCTTCCGCGGCTGCAACGGCGATACGGTTATTTTGTTCCGCCACCTTGACCTGCGTTTCACGCTGCAATGACGCCGTCTCTTCTCCGACGTTCTGCTCTTTCTCCATTTCGGCGATACGAACGGCCTGATCGCGTTGGCGTTCGCGGATACCGATGTTCCGTTCTTTGTTCGCTTCGGCCACTTGCACCGATTTATCACGTTCGGCTTGCGCTACACGCGTCTCACCGAGTTTCTCTTGTTCGGCCACGTCGCCGCGTGCCTGTTGAATGGCCTGCGATGCCGCGTTCCGGCCGATGGCCTCAATGTAGCCGGACTCGTCGGTGATGTCTTTAATGTTGATGTTGATGAGCACCATGCCGATTTTGCGTAGTTCCGGTTCCATCGACGTTTGGATATTGTGGAGGAAGGCTTCGCGGTCGCGGTTGATATCGTCGATGCTCATCGACGCGATCACCTGACGCAATTGACCGAAAATGATGTCCTCGGCCTGCTTTTTGATGTCCGCCGAGGGTAATCCCAACAATCGGATCGCCGCGTTGTTCATGGATTCAGCGTCCGTGCCGATGGCGACGGTGATGACACTGGGCACGTTGACGCGGATGTTCTCGATCGATAATGCGTCCTCAAGTGGGATTTCGATTTGAATCGGTTCCAGGCTCAAGAACGCGTAGTCCTGCAAGAGCGGTATGACGAATGCTGCACCACCGTGGATGGTGCGCGACGATTGGCCGCCGCGGACTTTACCGTAAATGACGAGAATCGCATTACTTGGGCAACGTTTGTACCGTCGCGCGATGAACAAGATTGTTCCAACGGCTAAGATGCCGATAAGAAACGCAAAAACACCCCAGTAAAATAGAGTACCCATGGTCTAATCCTCCACCGCTGATGCGGAGACGACTTCAAGTGTATGGTCGTCTACGACGTCTATGACGAGCACGGATTCGCCCGTCGTCAATTCACGGTCGTTCGTGACCGCGTCAAATTCTAAAGATCGTTCTTGTATGGAGACGGTCACCTTGCCCTGGCCGTTCTTATCCGCAGGTATGGACAGGTATACCGTACCGAAGCGGCCCATCGTGCCCTGAACGTCGATGTTGCCTTCCGAATGAAGACCCGCGAGAACGGACATCAACCACGCGACCACCACCATTGCGCCGAGACCAACGGCGGCGGCAAGCAGGAAGACAAGGATCGGGGCTATCACGCCGATGGAATCGGCTAAGAGGCCGGTGATCCCGAAAAATGCGGATCCGGCGATGAGCGCGCGCAAACTCAAAAGTTTGAAGAAATCGGAATGGCCGTGTTCCTGGCCGTCGGCGTCAATATCGGCATCCATATCGAGATCGATCGCCGCATCGTGATGATCGAATTCGCCAAGCCCAAAGAGTTGCATCAGAAACTGCAACACCATGATCGTCGAACCGAACACGGCACAAATAAGGTAGAGCGTCATCATCGTGCGTGACCTCCGCTTTCGAGCACATATCGCGTAGACAGCCCAGCCGCTTAGTAGCACACCGATTCAATAATAGAATCAGTATTGCCAACTGTCAACGCGATTCACGCTGATTGGCGCGGTCACGATCACTTCTTCGTTTTTACACACGATTATGCATACAAACGCCCAAGCTGTTGACAAGTGAACGGTTATGAATGGCTCATGAATTCGTGATCGCGCTCACGAATTTCTGTGCGTGAGATGAAGATTATCTCTTGTTCGTCTTCGAGTTTATCTACTCACTATTTCGCGCTTCAGCAACAATCTCTCGCGCTTCTTCTAACAGCGTTTCGGCGTGATACGGGATTCCATCCTTAATCGTCCAAACGATACCGCCGCCGGATTGCGCGTCGAGCGTTTCGTTGAGGCCACGCGGCATGAGAACTTGTAGGTTTTCGAGCGGGTTGCCATTCACTACGACGATGTCCGCCTTGTGTCCTGGGCGTATTCGGCCGAGTTCGTGATCTTTACCTAAGGCTATCGCGCCATTGTGTGTCGCATGTTCAATGACTTCGATGGGATGGAAGCCGGCCTCTTCATGGAGCTGCAGTTCGCGTAGGTAACAGAATCCAAACAGTTGGTATATAAAACCGGCGTCCTCACCCGTGGTGACCAGCCCGCCCATATCGCTGAAGTCTTTTACCGCATCCATCCAGATTCGATAATTCTCGCTCCAATACACTTCGTCCGTGTTGGTCCAGCCGAAGAAGAACGAACCGTGTTTCGATGGGTCCGGCTCGAAATAATCGGCGAGCGCGGGGTGGAGGTAGTCGCGAAACGCGGGCTGTGTCAATGCGCGTTGTAAATCACGCGCCGCTTCGTAAATGGCGAATGTCGGATTCCAGGCGACGTCTGCATCAACGAGCGAGCGCAGTACATGATCGAGGCGTTCGGGATCGGCCTCTCGCCAGACACGGCCCGCGTGCCGAAACCGCAACAATTCATTCCCATAGGTGAAGTCCGCCGGGAATTTTTGCACGCCTGGAATCGCCGCTTCGGGAATGCCGTACCAATGTTCGATGGTTGATGTGCCGAGTGCGGCATTGTCCAGCGCATCGAAATCTTCGACGCCGACGTGGTGCGCGACTCGAAGCCCCTGCTTCTTCGCTTCGTCCATGATGGGAGCGATCGTATCGCGATCGAAGTGCCGCAACTTCATGCCGTCTGCGCCCACTTTTTTCAGACGACGTACCTCCGTGCGCAACCACTTTTCGCTTAAGCGTTCCGCGGTGTTGAGTCCACCGCCGACGGTGCGCGACGGGAACCACAAATACGCAAAGATTCGCGGCGCGTCAATTTCCCCTGCGGCGCTTCGTGCGCGTTCTTCAAGCGTCACGGATTCTACGCTGCCGACATCCCGCACAGTCGTAATGCCACAGGCGAGCCAGAGGTTATAGATAAACTGCAACGGCAGCGAGTCAAATCCCCACGGACCGTGGATGTGCGCGTGCATGTTGATGAACCCTGGCAGTGCGTACTTCCCGGTGCCGTCGATGATGCGGACGTCACCGTCCATCTTCGGGATAGGGGCGGTCGCACCAAGTATTGAATTGATCTTTCCGTCTCGTACCACAATCGTCGCGGGGCCCCGTGCCGGAACGCCGGCGCCATCGACATACGTTATATTCCGAATGACTAATGCATCGGGTCGTTCGCCATGGACGGGATCGGTTTGGGCGAAGGCCAATGGCCCTGCGAGAATAGCGGTCGCCATCACAATGTATGCGTGGAAATAGATCATTAAAAAGCCTCCTGAATTTTGGTGGCGGCATAGTATCGAATCGCAGCGTGTTATGCTCGGTTGTCGTGGGATAGTTCTGACAAGAAGGATATCGAAAAATGAGCAAGACCATAGCGATAATCGGCGCCTCAACGGACCGGTCAAAATACGGGAACAAGGGTGTGCGGGCATTCAAGGAAGGTGGCTGGACCGTTTACCCCGTGAATCCGCAGGCGGATGAAATCGAAGGGTTGAAAGCCTACAAGTCGATTGAAGATTTGCCGGACCCTATCGACCGCGTGTCAATGTATGTGCCAGCGGCGGTGGGGAAGACGATGCTGGACGCCATCGCAGCCAAAAAACCCGACGAGTTTTTCCTCAACCCCGGGTCGGAAGACGACGAACTCGTTACTCTGGCGAAAGAGAAAGGGCTGACTCCGATGCTCGCTTGCAGTATCGTGAACATTGGTTTGCGCCCGGACATGTATCCGGACGCCTGATTTGTAGTGAGTAATTGTGGAATGAAAAGGATCTAGCCATGAACGTATCTATCGAATACTGCGTACAGTGAAACTACGAACCCCAAGCCACCAGTTTGGTGGCCGCAATTCGTAAGGCATTCGACATCGAAGCCGAGCTGATCAAATCCGGTGGCGGCGCATTTGAAGTTCGTGTCAACGACGATCTGATCTACTCGAAATTGTCGGTAGGTGAATTTCCAAGTGACGACAAAATCATAAATGAACTCAAAACCCGCGAAGCCTAAGTGACCGAATCGAACGACAGATCGCGTGTACTGACGCTGGTCTTCACCGACCTCGCTGATTCGACCGCACTCAAGCGGGAGAAAGGCGACGATGCGGCGGATGCGTTGATCACGCGTCACCGCGATCATGTCGCCCGGCTTGCCGATGACTGTTCGGGTCGTGTTATCGATTGGGCGGGAGACGGTTGTTTTCTTACGTTCGAAACTTCGAGTGCTGCAGTGATGTTTGCCCTTCGGTTGCAAGAGGCGCATTCTGAAGAAACCGATCTTCCTGGCGTACGTGTCGGCGTTCACATGGGCGAAGTTACGGAAAAACTCGGTCACGACAACTTAACGCAGATTAAAGGTCTCGCCGTCGATCTCGCTGCTCGAATACAGAGCCTTGCGAAGCCTGGCCAAGTGTTGCTCTCCGCCGCGGTCTACGACAGCGCGCGCCAACGCATAGGTGTCGACGCCCTCGGCCATCCCGTCCTTTGGCAAACGCATGGCGCGTACACGCTCAAAGGTTTTGATAAACCCCTCGACATTGGCGAAGCCGGCTTCGAAGGGTTGTCGCCGCTTGAAGCGCCTGAAGCGAGTGAAAAAGCGCAGCCGTTGGTTCCGATCGCCCCGCCGGTGGAATCGCTTGAAGTCGAACTGATGCCCGAATTTCGGTCGAGCGCTGCGCGCAGGTACGTGACCATCGCTTTGTTTTTCGCAGCCATCGTCGGCGTCACGCTTGGTACCGATTACATCGCAGGTCTCATGATGAACGACGATGCGGTTACCCCCGTCGCGGACGAAGGGTCGATTCAATCGATAGCCGTGCTGCCGCTCGACAACCTTATGAACGATCCGGATCAAGACTATTTCGCCGACGGGATGACCGAAGCGATCACGGCGGAATTGGCCAAGATTAAGGCACTGAAAGTGATCTCGCGAACATCTGTGATGCGCTACAAGGACTCCGAACTCACCATGCCGGAAATTGCTGCCGAACTCGGTGTGGATGGTCTGATTGAAGGTTCAGTGCTGCGCGATGGAGACGAAGTTCGCATTACCGTCCAACTCATCGACGGCCGAAACGATATGCACGTTTGGTCCCAAAGTTATACAGACACGATTACAAGTGTCCTGAAACTTCAAGCCGAAATTGCCTTAGCTATTGCCCGGGAGATTCGTGGGACGGTCACGCCTGAAGAAGAGCAACGGTTAGCCGGTGTGAAGACGGTCGACAACGAAGCATACGACGCCTATCTCAAGGCTCGGGAACTGATTGGCTTCGGCACCGAGGAGAGCGTAAGCCGTGCCTTGGAATACCTTAAACGGGCCCAAGCGATTGACCCAGAAATGGCCGAAGCGTGGGGGGCTGAGGCGAGAGCCCACTGGGTGCTTGCAATCGCGGCGAACTGGTCGTTTCGCGAACAAATTGAGAACGTTCGCATCGCCGCAAGCCGTGCAGTCGCACTTGATGACACTCAGTTCTACGGTCATGTCGGTATGGGCCACTACGCACAAGTCCACGATAACGATTGGGACACAGCGCTTCTCCACTTTGAACGCGCCGTAACCCTGAATCCCAGCGAATCGTTAGCACGATTTTACCTCGGCAACGTTTACGTGCTGTTAGGGGACTGGCCCAAAGGGATCGAGCATGCCGACGAAGCAATTCGATTGTCGCCGACAGCCACGTACGAGCGATCGCTGGCATCGGTCATCTACAACAGCGCGAATCAAAGCGCGCGAGCACTCGCTATTCTTCAAGAATCAAACTCGGCCGATGTGCCTCGGCTGCCCTGGCTGTTGTCACAGACGTATCTCAGATTGGGAGAACCCCAAAAAGCGATCGAACAGGGCCGGTTGATCCGCAATTTGGGTGTAGAGGCTGTTGCACTCGCCCAGGCGGGTCAAGACGAGGAAGCTCGGGAAGTAATCGATCGCATAACCGGCAGGAGCGGAATAACATCACGAGAGCTAGCACGCGATACGGACGTGGCGACCGCTTTCGTATGGCTGGGCGATCTGGACAATGCGTTCAAGTACATCGAACGAGCCTACGAGGATCTCTCGCCCTGGGTTTTCGGTATGGTGAGGCACTCGTATCTCGATTACTGTATTAACGACGACCATTGGATTGCGTTCCGGCAAGACCCGAGATACTGGGACGTCATCGAGCGGTTGAAACTTCCTCCGCTCCCGCCCGAGCATCCGGGTTACACCGAAGAGCAAGCCTGGCTCGCTCGGAAGGCCGCCGCAGAAACTGCGAGCGCTCCAATCGAAAAGATCGCCGTACTCCCCTTCGACAACATGTCAAGCGATCCGGAGCAGGTCTACTTTGTCGATGGCATGACCGAAGCCCTCATCGCCGAACTCGCCAAGGTCCACAGCATCAAAGTGATCTCTCGTACCTCCGTCATGCAATACGAAGACACCGACAAGTCCCTCCCAGAAATCGCGCGCGAACTCGGCGTTGACGCCTTAGTCGAAGGCTCCGTCATGAAAGCCAACAACGACGTGCGCATCACCGCCCAGCTCGTCCACGGCATCACCGACGAACACCTCTGGGCCGAGAGCTACACCAACACCCTCGACAACGTTTTTCAGGTGCAAGCCGAAGTCGCCCTCACGATAGCGCGCGAGATTAGCGCCTCGCTGACACCGGAGGAGAGGTCGCGTATCACCGACCGTAGGGCAATAGACTCGGACGCCTATGACGCGTATCTGCGCGGCCGGCACCTATGGAATCGACGCACGCATGCCGACCTGTTACGCGCCCTCGAGTACTTCGAAGAGGCGGTGGCGATTGCCCCGGATTTTGCGTTGGCGTTCGCCGCCATCGCAGATACCTACAGCCTCCTGGCCGCCTACGAGTACACGCCATATATAGAGACCTTTACGAAGGCCATTGAGGTCGCAAGCAGGGCGCTCGAGATTGACCCCCTGCTCGGCGAGGCCTACGTGTCGCTCGGCTACGCTCGCTCGTCGATGGGTCATGATTTCGATCGGGCGTCCCAAGACTTCGAGCGCGGGATCGAGCTTAGCCCAAACTACGAACAGGGTTATTCTTGGTATGCGGGGTTGCTCACCGTGCGCGGTGAAACTGAGCGTGGGCGAGAGCTAATGGAGACGGCACGCATTCTCGACCCCCTTTCCCCTTTGGTTGAGGCCACAATGGCCCAAATCTACCTCTTCGAGCACAACTTCGACGAGGCGATTCAGACGGCCAGCCGGTTTCTTGAGATCGATGCGGACGCCGTTGTTGTGCTCTGGTGGCGAGGTATTGCAGAGCTTTGTGCGGATCGGCCTGAAGAGGCAGTAAAAACACTCGAACATCTTGTCGATATCACGAATCGTCGCCCGCGCTTCATGGGCTATCTGGGCTTGGCCCACGCACGCCTCGGCGATCGCGAGCAGGCGCTATCGCTAGTTAGGGAAATCGAGGAGGAAGCCGTTAGCAACGCGACCGCAGCGTACTATACTGGGCTGATCCATTTTGGCCTCGGCGACCTCGACGAGACCTACAGCCGCCTGAATGGTTCGCTCGAAGAATTTCATTTCGGTAGTCTCGAATTGCTTGCATGCCCCCTGTGGGATCCGCTCCGTGATGATTCGCGATTCCAGGCTATCCTTGATCAGGTAAACGCTTACGAGCCCGAGGAGCCGATCTAGCGAATGCCCGACGAACGCTCTAAGGTACTGACTCTTGTCTTCACCGACCTCGCCGATTCGACTGCGCTCAAAACCGAGCACGGAGATCAAGCGGTTGGTGAACTCATCGAACGGCATAGGGGGCATGTCACGCAATTGGCCGACCGTTGCGCGGGCCGTGTGATTGATTGGGCGGGCGACGGTTGCTTTCTCACATTTGACACGTCGAGTGCTGCAGTGACGTTCGGTCTGAAGTTGCAGCAAGTGCATCACTACGAATCCGATTTGCCTGGCGTGCGTGTGGGTGTTCATATGGGGGAAGTGACCGAACGCCCTTTTGATGGCACGGTGCGTATCGAAGGGCTTGCTGTTGATTTGAGTGCGCGCATTGGTGGCTTGGCCAAACCGAGCCAGGTGTTGTTGTCCGCACCAGTCGAGCAAAACGCGAAGCAACGTCTGAGCATTCACGAATTTGGACAGCCTGTCCAATGGAAAACGTATGGGCCGTACATGCTCAAAGGGTTCGACGAGGCTATCGACGTTCGTGAGGCAGGCTTGCAAGATGTGTCGCCTTTTACGCCACCGGAAGCCACGGAAAAGGCTTGGCCCGCGGCGCAGGATCATCCATCAACCGAAGCCGCGCCCATCCGAAAGCTTGCCGTACTTCCACTCGCCAATCTTTCTGGAGACCCCAATCAGGAGTACTTCGCGATCGGCATGACCGAGGCGATCATTACGGAACTGGCCAAGATATCGGCACTACGCGTCATCTCACGCACCTCCGTAATGCGCTATCGGAACACCACGCAGCCGCTCACTGAAATTGCCCGGGAACTGAATGTCGACGGCCTTGTTGAAGGTTCTGTATTGCGCGCGGGAAATGACGTCCGCATTACGGCCCAGCTCATTCGAGGTGATTCCGATGAACATCTCTGGGCCGAACATTATGACGGCACGGTCGACAGCATTATGAAGTTGCAAAAAGACGTCGCACTGGCCATCGCCGACGAAATCGAAGTGGCCGTATCAGCTTCCGAACGTGCCGAGTTAAAGTCGTCAACGAAAATCGATCCGGAAGCGTACGACCTCTACTTAAAATCGTCCCAATTCGGCGGCGATTGGTCCGCCAAGAGTTTCCGGATTGGCTTAGAACGCTCGATAAAACTCCAAGAGAAAGCGCCAGACTTTGGCCGCATGTATACCCTCGAAAGTTCGGCGA
>Ga0315336_1004447_pt1 | contig 16638 bp, 16 predicted proteins | sample ASW5metaG_FD_204512 | JGI IMG/M metagenome (GOLD analysis project Ga0315336, IMG submission 204512) | Ammonia-oxidizing marine archaeal communities from Monterey Bay, California, United States - ASW #5 | ecosystem: Environmental > Aquatic > Marine > Intertidal zone | place: USA: California...
AAAATACCGAAAATGACGGAGGCCAGATTGAATATCCAAATCATAACCCGGAACGGAGTTTGAATAGACCCAGTGGTGGATATAAGTCCGTTGGCTAATAAATGCGACCATGCAGCGGGTCCTAGATGAGGCGTGTCTTGAACACCCCCGCTGAGCCCTCCCGTTGAAACCAACCTAACTACGATCCACTCGTTGAAAAACAGCCCTACGCAGACCACCAGCAAGCCCAAGACTAACCAAAAGCGGTGAGCATACCGGCTAAGATAGGCTTTCAGCACTGTCCCCGTTGCGAGCCGCTCTACTCCAAGCAATCCAAAGAGAAAAACGAATACGTAGATCGGAGACAAAAACCTGTCGTCTATCCGGATAAAAGCGTCCATGTTCGCGGCGGTAATTAGGCACAGCGTGTAAACCCCGACGAATATAGCAAAGGGAGCAAGGGGAAGCTCTTTGCGTCCAGAAGGGCGGCCAAGCCGGGCCTTGAGAGCTACGCACGCCAATCCTGCAATAACAGCGAATGATAGGGCCAGCAGCACCACCTTTGCGGGCTGCATGGGAATGTACTGAACCGGCAATAGCCAAGAGGAAATCGTGTTGACAATGTAGCCAATGTTGTCTAAGAGATTGGTCGAAGGTGGAATCCGGTCGATGATCAAGTTGGATGTCAACCAATAGTTGCGGGCAAGCCACAAGGCGACGGGAATAGTTGACACCACGCCAAAGAAAGAGATGCATGCCGACCTGTATCCCAAAGACCTGCGGTGGATCAGCACGATAGAAATTAATCCAGTCAAGACCAACGTAATTCCCATGTAACGTTGTAGTGAGGCGAATCCGGCCAAAACGGCGACCATCAGGAGGAATATGAACCTCTGTTTCGTGAGGAATTTTGATAGGTAGATCAAGAACCAGATGGTCAGCAGTATGAACAGGGATTCGGTCCAAGCCATGATGGATACTCGGAACAAGACTACAGATACCAATATCAGGACAGTCCCCAGGATGACGAGGGCCGAAGACCGAAGATAGTTACGAAACAAGTGACCCGATGAGAGTACAATCAGGCCGAAAACCACGGCGTTGAAGTATCGGGCTCCGGTCAAAGGTTCGATGCCCAGCACCCCAAGCCCCGCCAGAGATGCGGGATACAATGGCGGCCAAGATACCAGTGGGGAGCCGCCAAAGGCTAAAATGCTGTGGTCTGACAAAATGCTTCTGGCAGCGAATATGTAGTGGATAGAATCAGGCGATAGACCCACGCCATACTTCGATGTGCCGGTCAGGATGATTCCAACACCCACCAGGGCGAGAAACAACAAGGCGGCATGGGAATTGCAAACGGCGCTCAAGGGTCTCATTACTTGCGCTGCTCCTCTATCTCGGAAATACGCCAGTGACCATTAAGGTGGTGTCTCAAGCTAGGGGCACTTCTCTTAAGATTAATGTAACTGCGGCTTTAGCCGCCAAGATGATTTTCCCCAGATATCCGGGCCATCCATGATTGGCTCCTATCCAGGTTATCTGGGAACTCACCGGTAACCACGTATTTATCTAATCCAGAAATGTGTGTCATCCTAATTCAGAAATCCGTATCATGTCAACATGACTCTCCTTGATGTGGGTGCATCCCGGCTCTAGCCTTCTCAAGACCGGGAGGTATTCGGATCTATGAAAATGTGTAGAAAATCTCTGAATCGGGCTCGAACGAAAGCGGTAGCAAAGCGTGGTGCCAGCACCTTGTTTCAACCCTGAGGGTTCGGCTTGCCCAGTAGTTGATTCTCGAACGATATAGGGTATCTGAATGACTAAACGGTACTGTTTAGGCCATGGTCATAACGTCCGAAATTGTGGACTGGTCCACAATATGCTAATTAGCAACCAGCGGTGCCGTGGGTTCGTGGACTTCGTGGACCTCGACGGCGAAGCACGGGCCGAAGTGGCCGCCGAGAGTGACCAGTGGGTCACTGGGGGTGGCGGCGATGCCAACAAGTAGGAACCTTACAACCCAGCGTAATCCTTGGGGCTGGTTCAAGAGTGCCCAGAAGACAGTCGGGCAGAATAACTCACGGACGGGCGCCCCTCATCCGAAAGGCCAACCCCGAAGGGACCGAGGCGACTCTACTCGCTCTGGAGTTGGCCGGTACGGTGCCGGCCAGTGACCTCCTGGAGGGTGCGCGGCCCCGACGGCGACGGCTTCACTTACACCGTGGTAAATCGCCAGGTGAACGGTGACGTAATCGTCCGGCGGGAGACGGGCGGGGCGCGGGCGATGTTGAGGCCCCACTGATAGGGTGGTTCGTACCGCCAGGTCTAGGGTGGGTAACTATTATGACTCCGGCCATGGTGCGGAGACGAACAGGGTGATTTTCATGTGCACAAAATGTGCACGTTCCTGGGCTGCTATATCGTGTTCCACCGTGTTTTTAGCTTCCACCAGTGGACTGGGCAACATCGTATATCACGTCTGAACACGGTTTCAAACTGACTCTTAATCAGTAGGTTCCCGGTTCGGCCCCGGGGCGGGTCACCAACTTTTAGGCACGAAAAAGCCCTGGCTTCAAAAGCCAGGGCTTTCTCTTTTTGGCTAATGTGCACAGGGTGTGCACGGACTATTAATCAGAATTCGAGCCGCCCGTTGTGTGCTCAGACCACCCGGTGTGCGATTCAAGTTCGTACGTTGCCAATTGCTCCTACGGCCCACTGTATTCGAAGTGGGAAATGTTGGCCGACTGTCCAGCATACTCGAAGCTCATGTTGGGGTCCGTGAGTTTCAAGGTAGTGGAACGACGGACATGCACCGGTTCCGTGAAAAATGGGACTACCATGTCGTTGACAGTGGTGTCTAGGGGAGGCATGCCTGGTATGGGATTGGGAATCCTTTCTGTCCCTGCTTCCAGCAGCCCAGGCACCGTTATGCGGTGCTCACCATCTACGATTTCGAAGCTGATAGGGACTTGCTTAGGGTCCAGAGGGTTCGCGATTAACGCGCTGAAAGGCTCAAACCAGCCTCCAGCTTGACCTGATAGGATGGTACCTAGGGCCTCCGCCTGGTCTTGCGAAGCCCGCTCGTCAAGATACACTCCGAGAGTCCAGCCACCATCGAAGACCTTACCAGGTATCTGTACGTAGAGGACGATGTTCAACCCCCCTAACGAAGTGTTACCGTAGTTCCCTTCCTGAACCCTGAATCCTAGGACTGCCTCACACGGTAAGTCGGTGGGGTCGCCCCCGTAGTTACATGGACATACAATGTTGCAGCTACACGATTCAAATATGTCGCCTCGCATATTCCATGAAGTATTGGCCGTCATGTAATAATCCCCCTCTCTGATCTATTGTGCCGCTCAACTCTGATTATTCGCTGTTTAGTTCCTGCAAATCAATCCTACAAGACGCGCAAATCCTACGATGAAATCGTATGGGTGTCAACAAAACAAGGTCATTCAACGATATCTGTGCCACTACTCTCAGAGCTTTCACGGAAGATGATATTTTTGTACATACAAAGTGACTGTTTGATTCACCCCTTCCGATTTCGGGAGAGCTTAGCCGACACAACTGTTGATACTTGTTCTTGGAAGCTTGGGAATCGATAGAGGGATCAAAGGCGATCTTTATTGGATGACACGCTTGAGCACGATAACCGAATAACTCTTAATCAGTAGGTTCCCGGGTGAATCCCAAGCCGGGTGACTAGGATGTTTAGATCGATACAGAGACACTGTTCGATAATGGTGGGGAGGCAACCCTATTTTCTAAATCAACCGAAAGGTTAACCCGTAAACCGTAATAGATGCATTGGCTCATAGTCCGATTGAGGGTCTTCCAGAGGATCTCAAAGGCATCAAGACCAACACACCAATCGTTATTCGCAGCCAGTCCCCACCAGCGTCATCCGAAAAACTTCCGCAGTACCACTAGCCCTAAAAGGCCCATAATCACACCCCCGGCGATGGCTATACCCAGAACGAGAGGAGAATTCCCTTCGGTTGCAAACAGAATTGCGACGATGAACAATATACTGATAAACAGAGCGCACCATATCCCCAATCCGCTGCTTTTAGCTCGCTCGATAAATGAATTCATAACATCCTTCTTTCGGCCTATGATACCATCCGACCGGCATCAAGAAACAAGCCGCCAGTGACCGGTTAGATAGGGAAAAACTTCATAGGGAACCTAGGCGGCTTTGTTCGCAATGGACGATGAGGCCCGCCGGCTGGCCAGTATTGTGCCTACGGGGGTGAATCAGTAGGTTCCCGGCTCGAGCCCGGGGCGGGTCAAGCAGACAATGACATCAAAGAAACTGGCCTGGAAACCTCTGGCGTTTATGCTAACATTTTGCTAACAAACTTGTTAGCATGGGGCAACATCAAATAACGCTTCAGGCATAAATTTCCAGGGATGCGCCGGACGAGATGTTTTAAAAACGTATCTAGCGATATAGAACAAACTGGGAGGCATAGCCCTCTTAATGCGGAGATTGCGGGTTCGAATCCCGCACGCGCTACCAATCATTGAAACCAAAAATCCCCGGAATTTTCCGAGGATCCTTCTTATTTCCAGAATTCCCACCGTAGCTTGTTGAGTGGCGGGGGGCGTAACTTGTGGTGAGGATGAGCAACTAGTGCTGCCTGGTTCTGGAGCGTAGGTTTACATGTCCTATCCCCGGGGCCGTCCAACATCTACGCGGTCAATCCCGATAATTCACGAACTGTACGGGTTGCTGGTTCTCCATCGCCTTGATCAGTGACATCGTAGCCTGTAGGTCGTCCCTCTTCTTGCCCGAGACACGAAGTTCCTGGCCCTGGATCGACACCTGGACTTTCATCTTGGCGCGCTTCACTTCTTTGCTGATTGTCCTACTCAGGTCACCGTCGATTCCCTGCTTGATGGACACCGTCTCTCTCAAGGTGCCGCCCGCAGCGTTTTCGGGTTTACCGAAGTCCAAGGCCCTCAAGTCTACATTGCGCTTGGACATGTACAAACGCAGGAGCTCTACCACCTGTTCCATCTTCATGTTGTTGTCAGCGATTAACGTCATCGTATTGTCCGAACGGGACACGGAACACTTGGTGTTGGCCAGGTCGAACCGCGTTTTAATCTCACGTTCGACGCCGTTGATGGCGTTATCGACCTCCATAAGGTCGGTCCGGGAGACTACATCGAATGATGGCATTGCGGGCTGGCTCCTTCAATTTTTTGTTCCTAGGATATCGGGGCGTAGGCCCATCGAGATATTGCTCCTGGGGAGCTGCTAGAACAGAACCTCAAATTGAATCGGTGATTGCGCCTCGTGGTGTACGACTAGTGAAGCTCTCTTACCCACTTTTGACTTAGCTCACTCTTTAAGTCCTCCACATTACAATCGGACAGGTCCGCGTGGTCCCGCAGAATCTCCGCCATCGAGGGCAGTGTATTCCGGTTGATTTGGCTTTGATCTGACCACAATTTAGAGCGCATAAATGCTTTCGGACAATGAATGAACACTTCTTCAACATCCACGACAATCGCCAATATCGGTAACTTTCCTTGGTAGGACATGCTCTCAAGTAAGTCAGCGTCTTTAATCAAACGGACGGTCCCGTTGATTCTTAGCGTTTCATTCATACCAGGTATCAGGAAGATGAGCCCTACATGGGGGTTGTCCAACATATTAGCCAATGTATCGAGCCGGTTGTTTCCAGGAAGGTCAGGGATAGCGACTGTTTTGTCATCTAGAACTCTTACGAACCCGGGAAAGTCTCCCTTGGGAGATACGTCACAGAGACCGGAAGAATTCGAAGTGCCAAGCAGTATGAACGGGCTTTTGCTAATGATCTCCCGGCAGTGTTGGTCCAAGTGATCGATTTGCTTATTCAACGAGCGCTCTGACGGCTTGCCGAATATTTCCCTCAGTTCGCTTTCTTCAGTGATTACATCGGTAAATCTAACAGTGGTCACTGCATTGTCTCCTCACCACAAACAAGACTAAATAATCCACTATGTTTGCTGCCAAACATGTTAGCACGTAGCAACACCCGGCAACACCACAGATATAAATAATATCATCCATGCTGGACGAAATGTTCCAGAAACGTATCTGGCAATATGGAGTAATCGGGGAGAAATGATTTTTTCTTAACGCGGAAATCGCGGGTTCGAATCCGGCACGCGCTACCAATCATCGATACCAAAATCCCCCGGAACTTTCCGGGGATTTCCATATTTCCAGAATTCCCACCACCGCTTGTTGGCTGACGGGGGCGAGGATCGTGGGGCGGGTTCCGGTACAGTTGCTACCGGCTGTGGCGGAGGCTCTGCGGCGGGAGGCTCGTCCGTTGGCTCGGCTTCGCGGATGCGGGCCTGACTTCCGGATCAACTTCGGCTCCTTGGGCACCGTACGGATCCCAAGGGTGGGAGGACTCCACGAATGCCCTGGCCTTTGCGATGTTCGTGAGACCGTTGTTTGAGTTTATTGGGTCATATTCGGAGGTGGTAACGTAGGCGTCGAATCCTTGAGCGTTCTCCCTGAATCCGCTGATACTCTGTTCTCGGCCGGTGTCGTCGTCGGAGAGCATCAGGTTCTATCCCCGTCTTGCGGCTTGCCAGTAAACTTTTATCATGATGATTTCCAGATACTTTAGGATAAGTAAAGATACGGTGGGCACTGAACCGTCCGGAACGATTTTGGCGCTCCATCCCCGTTTCCTGCGCCCGTTAGAAAAGAGGAGGCGATGGCGTTCCCCAACCGTATCAAAAAGCGGCGAGTGCGGTCTATCAGTAAATCTACGTAAATCTCTTCGATATCACACTCGCTAGGCGAATGGTCCTTGGTTTATTAGGAGGAATCCTGGGAAACCCGGACCGGGGCAGATATACGGTGCCAGGCGTCGAATCGGCATTTTTGGGTGGTCACTGCCAGAATGTAGTCCAAATAATTTCGGAGCACGCTCGTGATGTACTCGTTGAAGTTGATGCCCATTCTTTCGTTCTTGATGTTGGCGATCGCGTGTGGCGGAGGGGAAACCATAGTTCCACCGACTCCATCGGCTACTGCCGTTCAGTCGATCGAACCTACGGCAGAGGTAGTGGTCCCTCCTACGACGGAATTTAGGGTGGTGCGATCGGATAAGGGAGCCGATGGGCGTTACAACGCAGGCTTAGATCGTCAAGAACAGGGCCGCTTGGAAAAAGCGATCGCTGAGTACGATGAAGCCATCAAGCTAAATCCGGAATTTGCAGCGGCCCTTAAAAATCAAGGGGTTGCCTACGGCGAGTTGGGACAGGTGGGCCAGGCGATTCAAGACTATCAGACCGTGATTTCCTTGAGTTCTGAAGACGCCGTGGCGTATATCAATCTCGGGCTCCTGTTTCATCAGATAGGGCAACCTGAAAACGCTGCGCTCGCCTACACTGAAGCCATGGGAGTTGATCCTAAGATTGCCATAGCTTAACTGAACCGCGGCGCGGCCTACAACGGTATGAAACAGCACGAAAAGGCCGTCGAGGACATTAACGAGGCCATCCGTCTCAACCTCAAGGAAGCCCTGGCATTCATCCCCCGGGCTGTTGCCTACATCGAACTGGGACAACTGGACGAAGCTAAGCAGGACCACGACGAAGCTATCCGGCTGGACCTGCAAGATGCCCCGGCTTACACCGGACGGGGCGGCTCGTACCTCAGGACCGGCGAGTACGAAAGGGCCGTCCTAGACAATGATGAAGCTATCCAAATCAATCCTCAGTATCCCTTGGCCTACGTCAACTGGGCTCATGCATACACTTATCTGTGCAAGGACGAAGAAGCGCGTCAGGACGTCGAGCGAGTCGGGGATATGGGAATCGGTTCGACCTTGATGACTGCGTTTGAGGCATCGATCGAGGCAGCGAAGAAAAGGCGGTAGCGCCAACTAGACTGGCTAGACCACCGGTGGCCAAGAAAAACGCACTTAAGGGGGACGTCTCTTATGATGGGAGTGTTGGCCGGCAAGGTTCTGTCCAGACTGCGGGTGCATTCCGTAGATGTCTGGGAATACCGGCAGAACGCAGTCTGCACTCAGTATGGAACATGCCGATGGCGTGGCGCCCTGCGGGAGCAAATCAAACACGAATACCCGAGAAGAGGCGGCAAGGTAGCCAGAACAACCTGCGCCTGCTGCAAACGCCGGATGGCCCGGCGTGAGGGCTCCCCTGACCTCTTTTTCGGGGGGGCTGATGGCGGCGGAGATGGTGGCGGGATAGGGGAGTGATTGGTGGAAGCGGGATGGGATGCCGTAGGCACAACACGAGCGCTTCAGGGAATCACTAAATCGTCTAGCGTTGGCCCGGGTCCCCGCAACGCTAGGTTTGGGATAACATAAACGCCATGGCTTATCTCCTGTGGTTTTTGAAGATTGGTTTCCGGACCGCGATGCTGTTGTTCCGATTACTGTGGACGGTGGTCAAGCTTTTGTCCGGTGCTCATTCCCTCCAAACAGGACGTGGCCGGGAGCCAAGCCGCAGGGCATCGGTGCGAGTCCGGCGGGATTGGGATGATTGCCGCGTTGGAACGGTCCGCTGGTCCGATTTGGGCAACCCCCGCTGGGACATGGTTTCCGGTGGGACTCAAACTCGAACGCCCGAACCCTTCGTACACGGCTACGTCATGTGCGACAGGGTGAGGGGCGACATCGCCCACTCCTGCATCCATGGGCCAGGACCCCACAACATCAAGGTCTGCATCGTCGAGAAAGACAACAGCAGACAGGTGTGGGACTACTTGATGAAGACTGTAGGGTCCAAACCGCCCAAAAGCCACTTCGATAACAGGTAGTCGGCGCTAGGGGTAAGAAGCCCTCTAGCCCAATACTGCGATTATCTCCAATTGGATCTGAACTCCCGGAGGAAAGGCGTCGTATTCAATGGCGTGCCGCGCCGGACGGTTATTTTCGTCGGGGAACAATTTTAGCCAGGGCTTGTTGACCGCTTCCCGCTTGGACCGGTCCTTCATCCAAACCTTGACCGAACCGATGTCTTCGAGGGTACCTCCGGCGTTCTCCACCAGAGTCTTCATGTGATCGAAAGCCAACTCGCATTGGCGTTCCAGATCATCGGGAGGAGTCCCGGTGGCGGGGTCGATACCCATGATTCCGCTCGAAAATAGAACATTGTCTACCAGGGCACCCATGGGAATCGGCGCACCGTGTTGGACACCTTCAATGTGTAACGAGCGTCTCTTTCCGGCCATGTAACCTCCTCTTGCTATCGTGGATGTGGATAGTCTTTCGGCTACCGGCCCGTCGGCCATTGCCGTAACCGAAAATCGATGCGCCGTAATCCCCAGGAAAACTAGGCCCGGCATTGACCGCCAACATGTTAGCACAGGGTCAGTGGGGAGGTCTGGCATGATTGACGAGCTGCCAGAATCGGCCTGTTGCATCCACGTTTCCCGACCCGACTCGATGCTATACTCACCCGCATGACTCCCCTTTCCCTCGGTCTGGTCCTTCTTTCCGCTCTGGCTCACTCCACCTGGAATCTGTTACTGAAAAGGTCCAGTGAACCGGAAATATTCGTTTGGTGGCTTCTGGTGGTTGAAGCCGTGCTGATGCTGCCCTTGGGAGTCGTGCTCTTCTGGCTCTTCCCTATCGCCCCGGTTGGCTGGCTGTTTGTGTTGGCCACCGTTATTTTGCATGTCCTGTATTTCATCCTGCTGGGCCGAGGCTACGCCCAAGGCGACCTGTCGGTGGTCTATCCCATCGCCCGGGGATTTGGCCCCATGCTGGTGCCGATTCTGGCGGTGCTTCTGCTACGGGAAACCGTCGCGCTCCCCGCTATCTTGGGCATCGCCGCCATCGTCGTTGGGATCTACATAATCTCCTGGACGGGAGAGCTACAGCGGTTCCTTCTCCGGCCATGGAACATAATGAGGAACACGGGGGCCAGATACGCCGTTCTCACCGGCCTTACCATCGCCATGTACGCAATCATCGACAAGAGGGGCGTCAGCCACATTCAGCCTTTTCTGTACTTGTATCTGATGTCTTTGGGATCTGCCGTCCTTCTGTTCCCCTACATCCGCCGAAAGTGGGGCATCCAAGCCATGGGGCTGACATGGAGATCCAACCGAACGTCCATCGTGCTGGCCGGTCTTCTGGCATTCTTGGCATATGGCTTAGTGCTCACCGCTTTTTCCTTATCTAGGGTGAGCTACGTCGCTCCGGCGCGGGAGGTGGGTATCGTTGTCGGCGTGCTGATGGGGATGTTGATTCTGAAGGAGCCCTTTGGCCGGGTAAGGCTCGCCGGGTCGTCGGTCATCGTTTTGGGTCTGATCTTGATTGCAGTCTCGCCATAGCCCGCCAAACAGGACCGTAGCCTACTGGAGTGCGGTATAATACCCGGGACCGCCGGAGAGGCGTTCCATAGCGACGATTCCCTATCCAAAAACGATAAGAAGGTAGAGATGGCTGATCAAGAACGACTGGTCAATTCATTTTGCGAGATGGTTCAGATCGACAGTCCATCGGACGAAGAGGAAGACGTAGCTCGATACTTGGTGGACCGATTGGAGGGTCTCGGATTCCAGGTGGCCAGGGACGCTCACGGCAACGTGATTGCGTCTGAAGAAGGGCCTGAGCCATTGCTCCTGTCGGCCCACATGGACACGGTGGAGCCAGGCCGGGGCATCAAGCCCAGGATCCAAGGAGACCGCATCGTCTCCGACGGTACTACCATATTGGGTGGCGATTGCAAAGCGGGAGTAGCTGCCATCTTGGAAGGCCTGCAGTCGGTTAAAGACGAAGGGCTCACAAGGTGTCCGATACAGGTGGTATTTACCCGGGGCGAGGAGATTGGCTTGGTGGGCGCCACCAATCTGGATTACTCCATGATTAAAGCCAAGGAGTCGGTGGTGTTTGACGGCAACGGTCCGGTTAATACCATCACCGGAGCCAGCCCCACCTACGTGGGTTTCGACGTGGCCGTTAAGGGCCGGGCAGCCCATGCGGGAGTCGAGCCAGAGAAGGGCCTTTCGGCCATACGCATCGCATCGGACATCATATCTCAGTTGCCCAATGGTCGGTTGGACGAAGAGACGACCTTCAACGTCGGAACCATTGCCGGCGGGACCGTACGGAACGCAGTACCCTCCGACGCTACTTTCAACGGCGAGTTCCGAAGCCGCAACACCGAGACCCTGGACCTATTGAGACTGGACATTGAAGCCATCTTCGAAAAGGCCCGACAAAAGTACGCCGAAGCTACCATCGATGAACAGATGGAAGTGATGTTCCACATGTACAACCTGGACCCAGAAGATCAGATAGTGAAGCTGGTGACCAGGGTGATGAACGAGCTAAATCTTAAACCCAACATCAAGCCATCCGGCGGCGGAACCGACGCCAACGTGATGCGGTTCCATGGGATCGATTGTATCGTTGTCGGGATGTCCACCAACGAGATGCACACGATCAACGAATACGTGGTGGTGCCGGATCTGGTGAACACTGCGATCTTTTGCCAGCACGTCATGACTGCCATCCGGTAAATGGAACGTAAGACCAGTCTCAACAACAAAACGGGAGAAATTGAAAGATGAATGGAGCAGAATTAAAGGCTACATTGAAGGCCGGTGGACGGGTTTTCGGCACGATGCTGAGCTTGAGCCGGAATCCTCGCTGGTTGCCGGTGCTTGACGGCGTGGGTCTGGACTATGCGGTGATTGACACCGAGCACGGCGCGCGCAGCCGGGGCGAGTTGGGCGACTTCCTCACCATGATGAACACGACTGGCGTGGTGCCCATCGTCCGCATTCCTATCCCTGATTCCCACTACGTCACCATGGCTATGGACGCCGGTGCTCAAGGCATCCTGGCTCCCTACTGTGAGACGGTGGAACAGGTTCAGGAAGTGATTGGCGCCGCCAAATGGCGTCCCCTGAAGGGAGACGCAGTGCGGCGTGTCGTCGAGACCGGAGAGCACGTCAGCGACGCCACCAAGGCGTTTCTGGAAGATCGGAACAAGAATAGCATCGCCATCATTGGGATAGAGAGCGTCGCTGCCGTGAAGAACCTGGAGGCGATTCTGGAGGTACCCGGTATCGACGGCATCTTCGTCGGTCCCAACGACATGAGCATCTCTCTGGGATTTCCGGATCAGTACGATCGGCCCGAGTACCAAACGATGGTCAAGCACGTTATCGATACCTGCGCCTCCAAAGGAATCGCTTGTCTGGTGCACCACCAGAATCAGGAACTATCCACCTACTGGATCAACCAAGGGGCCCGCTTCATCCTTCACGGCACTGATCGCCGCGCGTTGGCCGAAGGCTTCCGTTCTGAGTTCAGCCACCTCCGCAAGGTAGCCGAAGATCTGCCGAAGTAGGCTGGCTTTCGATGGTCTTCTAGAATGTGCGTAGGGGCGGGTTTCAAACCCGCCCCTTCATCGTTAGTTAGATTATCCAATATCGGAAGACTGTTCACGCATGTTCCGCAGTGAATCAAAAGCTCGGCTCGCTTCCCTGACTCCACTTCCGCCGGAGCGACTCGACATAGACTCGGTCGTAATCGCCGTGATGGGCATTACCGTCAGTTACCGCCAGTTGTTCAGCCCAGAGGTACTCCACGTCCTCCCACCTCACCGGATATGGCGTCTGATCTACGAATTGGGTTACGGCCTCAGTGGGTCCCGGAGCGTCAACGTATCCCATCATCTGGAAGTTGTCGTACAGGTTGCCCTGGTCCGAGACGAAGCGCCCTTTCATGGCTGCCATAACTATGAAGGAAGGCATTATTTTGCTCCCGCAAAATGCTGACCGCTACTTGACCAGAATGTGTACCGTCGTCACGTCTCCGGCGCCGGAGCATTCGGCTAAGCCGACTCTGGCGCCGTTCACTTGGCGTGGTCCCGCTTCGTGGCGAAGCTGCAGTACTGTTTCGTGAATCATGCGGATACCGGTCGCGCCAAAGGGGTGGCCCATGGCCAGCAGGCCGCCGTCGGTATTTGTCGGTATGTCCCCGGTCAGGGAGGTCCTGCCTTCCTCGGTGGCCTTCCAGGCTTCACCGAAGGGGACCAGATGCAGGGCTTCAAGTTGTTGCAGTTCGCCGATAGTGGCGGCGTCGTGGACCTGTACTAGGTCGATGTCCTCGGGCTTCAGTCCGCTTACCTTGTAGGCTTCCAGAGCGGCGGGCTCGGTGCGGTAGGGGCTGAAAGCCGAATGGTCGCTTCCCTTGCCGTTGTAGCCGCCGGAGGTGAGCACTGCTGCGGCTATGCGGATGGCCCGGTTCTGGTCAATGGCGTACTTGCTCAGCGCGTCTCCGGCTACAAGAACGGCAGCAGCGGCTCCTTCGCTGGTGGGACAGCATTGAAACAGAGTCAACGGATCGGAGATCAACCGGGATTGGAGAACATCTTCAATGGTGATAGTCTCTTTGCGGTGGGAGTAGGGATTAAGGGAGGCGTTCTGCCGCGCTTTCACCACTACCTGGGCCAACGTCGTCTCCGGCGCGCCGGTTTCGCTCATGTAGCGTCGGGACCGCAAAGCGTAACCCGCCATCATGTGGTCGGCGCCGATCAATCGCTCCGGGCTATCTTCGGCCGTTACGGTTACTGGGCCCCGCGGGACCTTCTCCGCGCCGAAGGCGAGAGCGATGTCGAACATACCCGTGGTGATGCCCCAATACGCCTGCCAGAAGGCCGTGGAGCCGCTGGAACAGGCATTCTCAACGTTGATGATTGGTATCCCAGTCAATCCCAATTTACCCAGGACGGTTTCGCCCATGGACATACCGTTGTAGTACACCCGGCCGAAGTAGGCCACTTGGATATCTTGCCATTGGACGCCCGCGTCGCTCAATGCCGGCACCACTGCTTCCACAGCTAGGGTAGCCATGTCCTTTTCTGGAAACCGTCCAAAGGGATGCAAACCAACCCCGGCCACCATAACCTGACGTCCCGGGCGAAATTGGGTCAAGGATGTACCTCCGCAGTGGCCTGATGGGAATCGACGGGGCGCCATTTATAGACAACTTTGGCTGCGCTGGGTCCTTCGCCTTCCACCAGCCTGAGGGCCAGTTCCACGGGCATGTCAATTTCCAGGTCTTCCTCAGGGCAGTCAACGACTTCCGCTAGAACCTGTGGGCCGTCACGAAGTTCCACCTGGCCCAGTATGTAGGGCACCGGTCCTGGCCATCCTGACGGTGGTATCCGGACGATGGTATAGCTGTACAAGATGCCTGACCGGCTCAACTCCATGGGTTCCAGCTTGATCGAAGTGCAACGCTGGCAGAAGGTTCCCGGACCGAATACCACCGTGTCGCACTCCAGGCAATGGAAGCCTAGGAGGACTCCTTCTGTCCCGGCGTCGTTGGTTAGCTTTAGGCGTTTCGGGTCAACTGATTCAGGCATGGCGTGGGCATTCCCTCCAGACTTGAAAATTCAGCTTAAACCGGCCTTGAAATAGTGTCAACCGAAGCCTCGGCCTAGGTATGTAACGACGGCCGCCCATTGACCGCAAAGCAGCTACATGGTAGTTTGAGTTCGCCGTTTAGTTAGCGAGTCTCTGGCCATTCGCTGTCTAAAAAAGGCCGCTCTTCTAGCTATGCACAGCTTCGGACGGACGGTCACCGGCCGGAAATTATTCTTAGATATGAACACTATTGCCGGGCTTGATGGTCCGGGCCGTCCGATGTGGGAGATGTCCCTCGGCGAATTCCTGGACGCCGCAGTCCGGCGAAACCCGGATAAGGTTTTCGTGGAGATGGCCGGGGAGAAAGTTACCTACCGCCAACTTCAGATAAAAGTAGGCGAAACCGCTTCGCTGTTCCATGCCTTGGGAGTGGCCCCGGGAGACCGGGTCGGCCTCTTTATGCCGAACTGCCTGGAGTATCTGTACAGTTGGTTCGGACTCTCTTCGATGGGGGCCATCAGCGTCCCTATAAACACCGCCTATAAGCGGGACGAGACTGCCTACATCCTCAACGACGCCGAGGCCGTTGGACTGGTTGCCCACACCACCCTGGCTTCTGTAGCTCAGGAAGCTTCCGCCTTGGCTTCCAGTGTCCGATACAAGTTGATTGTGGCTGAAGGACCCCCCTCTGATTCCCCCTTCGCAAGGGAGGAGGAAGTGGCGATTGATGGGTGGACCGATTTCGCCAATGCCATTTCCGGCGCAGAGCCTTTGGCTTCACCAATGGCAGTTTCACCGGATGCCGTATCCATGCTGGTATACACGTCCGGCACCACCGGCAACCCGAAAGGCGTGATGGTTTCCCATCAGATGTATGTTGCTGCCGGACAAGGGTTCGCCCATTGGACCGAGGCAACTCCAGATGACCGGTTCTTCACTTGCCTGCCCTATTTCCACGCCAACGTCCAGTACTACTCGACGATGGGGTCTTTGGCAGCTGGAGCTACCCTGGTGGTGGTTGATCGCTTCAGCGCCTCCCGGTTCTGGGATCAGGTACGGGCAGCTAACGCGACTGTAGTTAACTTCATCGGCATGATGATGCCAGTACTGTCCAAACAGCCTGAAACTCCTCATGATCGGGACAATCAAGTGCGGTTGTTTTACGGCTCACCAGCATTCCCGCCAGAATTTCTGAAGGCATTTCAGGAAAGGTTTGGCACCGATATCATCGTCGGTTTCGGCATGACCGAGACCTGCTACGGGACCATTGAGGGTATCGGCGACCGAAGGCGTCCATCGTCTTCAGGATCGGCCCGCCGACATCCCGACTCACGCTTCAAGAACCAGGTCCGGATCTCCGATCCCGACTCAGGAGCGCCGGTGCCAACCGGCACGGTGGGGGAAATCACGATAACGAACCCGGCGGTGATGTCCGGTTACTGGCGGAACGAAGAGCAGACTCGTCAATCCCTCCGCGATGGCTGGCTGTACACCGGCGACTTGGGTTGGATCGACGAGGATGGCTTCCTGTACTTCGTGGACCGCAAGAAGGACATCATCCGGCGGAGGGGTGAGAATATCTCGTCCCAGGAAGTTGAGGACGTAATCAAGCGTCATCCTGCGGTGATGGATTGCGCGGTGATTGCGGTTCCTTCCGAGTTGGGCGAAGACGAGGTGAAAGCCTATGTGGCGCGGCGCCCTGAGTCCGAGTTGGAACCGGCGGAGGTAGTATATTGGTGTGCCGAACACTTGGCCTACTTCAAAGTGCCAAGATACTTGGAACTCAGGGACGAACTGCCTCGTACTCCAAGCATGAGAGTGCGGAAAGACTTGCTTCGACAAGAACGAGACGACCTCACTCAGGGTTGCTTCGACCGCGAAGCAGCGGGTATCCGCATCCGGTGATAGGTTAATAAGGGAGACACCCATGGCGGAGAAACGGTACTGGCTTTTCAAGTCCGAGCCCACGGCATATTCCTTCGCAGACCTACTCGCGGAGGATAATCAAACCGCCGAGTGGGACGGGGTTCGCAACTACCAGGTTCGCAACTTCATGCGGGACGACATGAAGGTTGGCGATGGGGTGCTCTTCTATCACAGCAGCGCCAAACCCATGGCTGTCATCGGCACTGCCCACATAGTGCGAGAGTCCTACCCGGATAGCACGTCATGGGATCCGGCGGAGAAGCATTACGACCCCAAGAGCACGCCAGATGAGTCTATATGGCTGATGGTGGATATCCAGGCCAACCAGGAATTCGCCCGTCCTGTTA
>Ga0315336_1004448_pt1 | contig 16637 bp, 12 predicted proteins | sample ASW5metaG_FD_204512 | JGI IMG/M metagenome (GOLD analysis project Ga0315336, IMG submission 204512) | Ammonia-oxidizing marine archaeal communities from Monterey Bay, California, United States - ASW #5 | ecosystem: Environmental > Aquatic > Marine > Intertidal zone | place: USA: California...
GCCTGCCTACCTGGAACGTCTGAGACGCAATGCCGCCGATGCCGGCTGCCGCTTGACGAATCTGAAGCTGAACCAACGCGATCTGGACATGAACAATCCGGACCGCGACATCCGCGAGCGCGCCCTGCGCGCCTACGAACGCTCGATCGACGCGGCCGCTCTGCTGGGCCTCAAGTGGGCTCGGCCTCTTCCCAGACCCGATCGACCGGACATGAAAATCCACGTCGCCAGCTATCGACGGCTCGCCGATTACGCCGCCCAACGCCAGATCGTGATGCTGGTCGAAAACTACGGCTGGATGCAGTCCGATCCGAATTCCGTGGTGGAATTGGTCAAAATGATTGGCGACAACGTCGCGGCCGGCCCCGATACGGGCAACTGGAACTCGAATGCGATCCGCTACCAGGCATTGGAAACCACATTTCCCTCAGCCGTCACCTGCGACTTCAAAGCGCGTAAGCTGGGCCCCGCCGGCGCGCATGCCGAATACGATCTCAGACGCTGTTTCCGCATCGGTTGGAAAGCCGGTTTCCGTGGGCCCTGGTGCCTGGAACACGCCAATCGCAACACCAGCGAACTGTTTCGGGAACTCGTCTGGTTGCGGGATTTGCTGAGGACCGAAATGCGGACTCAGCCAGCCGATTGACAATCGCCAACAACCAGCACCATTGGAAAACAAACGCGCCGCGCAGGTCCGATCGCCTGGCTTCTCAGAAACGACACGGCACTCGCATGACACGGCAATTGAGGTACGATCCCATGACGTCGCATACCATCGACATCTGCGCACGGAAGTCCCGGATACGCGCCGCGGTCGTCGGACTCGGACATCTCGCCTGGGCGCTGCTCTTGGCGACCACAGTTGTCGCTCAGCCAAACAAGACTCCGCCAATCCCCGACGGATATGTCGGGGGGCCGTACAAGGTCATCGCCGCCGATTTCACCGGCGATCTCCAGACGGATCTCGTGATCGGTTATCGCAGTATTGGCGTCGTCGTGATGAAACAAGGCAACGGCAAAGGCCTGCTGACCAGCTTGCCGCTTAACGCCTTCCATGTCCCACAACCACATGGCGAGCGACACGTTCACAACCTCGATCACGCCGATCTCGACGCGGACGGACTCAGCGATCTGGCGTTCACCGTCGGTGGCCGCGGGCCGGCGCATCCGGGATATGTGCTGATCGCCCGCAATCTGGGCCGCGGGAAATTCAAAACCATGTGCACATTCCAGACGCCCAGCGAAGCCAAAGGAATCCGACTGGCCGATCTGGACAACGACGGACGCAGAGACTTGATCTATACCGCTCGCGGTTCCGGCTACAAGGACGACATCGCCATCGGCAAGCTGCTGATTCGACGGGGACTGGACGACTGGAAATTCGGCGAGGAACTGGAAGCCAGTGCGGGCAAATCTGCTTACTACGCCGACACCGCCGACCTGAACAACGACGGATATCTGGACATCGTGGTCCCCAATGAACACGACGCAACAGTCACCTACTTCTTGAACCCCGGAAAATCTCTGTTTTCGAAAAAGCGAACTCTCCAACCCCGTCGTTTGCAAGCAACGAGGATTCCCGGCAAACGCTCGCATGCCGTCAACGATGCCCGGGCAGCCGACTTGAACGGTGACGGCAACGCCGACGTGCTGACCGCGAACCTGGGAACATCCACCATCTCCATTTTTCTTGGAAACGGAGACGGGACGTTTGCCAAAGACACGTTGCTCGACGCGGGAAAGAACGGAGCGTTCCTGGCCGTCGGCGATCTGGATTCCGACGGAGATATCGACTTCGTCGTCACGCACTGGACCGAAGATTTCTTGTCCGTGTTCCTCAACAATGGCCGTGGTCAATTCCCGCGCCGCAGCGACTATCACACCGCGAGCGGAAACTATGGCGTCACGTTGACGGATCTCAATCGTGACAAGCATCTGGATGCCGTCACCGCAAATTACCGGGATCGCAGCATTTCCGTGCTGCTGGGTAACGGCGACGGAACGTTGGGGACCGCGATCACCACCGATTCAGGACTCCGATCCCGAGGTGGCAAATGGACCCCCGAGTGAATCACCGGCCACTTGAGCGTCAGGACAACAGACCCTCATGGACGATAGGCTCCGGGCGAACACGGCTGTGTATCACGAGCGGCGGGTGTTGTGATCCCGCAGAATCGACTAAGATGGAGAACTGAAGCGAATCCACTTCGGGACGGAAGTCATTCGATGATTGATGTCGGCAGTTTCCAGGCTCATACATGCAGCGGAGTGACCCGGCGATCATTCCTGAGGCTAGGAGCCAGCGTTCCGATGGCCATGGGCCTGGGCGGCATGGAGCAGACGCTGGCCGCCGAAACCCAAAGGGCCAAATCGGTTCTGTTCGTCTTTCTCTGGGGAGCCCCCAGCCACCTGGACACCTGCGATCCCAAACCAGACGCCCCGGCCGAATACCGCGGCCCGTTCTGCTCCATCAACACCCGAACCCCCGGCGTCCATTTCACCGAACTGCTACCCAAACTGGCACAACGCAGCGACAAGTACACGTTGATCCGCAGTCACAAGACGACGGCACCCGGACACCCGGATGCGGGCACCGTCGCGCTGACGGGATTTGAAGAGAAACCCCAACCCGTTCAACCGAATTTCGGTTCGATTGTCTCTCGTCACCGAGGTCAGAGCGGATACTTGCCGTCTTTCTTTTCGATTGCCCGCGGCACGGTCATGGACGGAGCCCGCCGGATCGAAGGCTACGGCGGCGGCACTTTGGGGTCGGCCCATGACCCGTTCCTGGTTGGAGCATCGGAACGTGGGGAAGTCGAGATTCCGGCTCTACGACTCATGGATGGCCTCGTTCCCGGACGCGTCAACGATCGCCGCGCCCTGTTGAAACAGCTCGACATTGTGCCCCGCACACTGGAAAACGCGCGGCTCAGTGAATGGCACCGCGCCTATCAGGCAGCCTATGACCTGCTACTGGATCCCCGGGCGCGGAACGCGTTCGATTTGACGCGGGAAACCGCCACCACACGACAGCGCTACGGTCAGTCGGTATTCGGCCAAAGTGCGTTGCTGGCCCGCCGGCTCGTGGAAGCCCATGTCCCCTACATCCAACTCAATTACAGCCGGCATGTGGAAGCCATCACACCCGGGTTCGAGTTCGGATGGGACACGCACATCTATAATTTTGACCTGCTGCAAGATCTCCACTGTCCCATCCTCGACCGCGCCTTCTCGGCACTGCTGGACGACCTGGATGAGCGTGGCCTGCTGGATGACACACTGGTCGTCTGCATGGGGGAATTCGGCAGGACTCCCAAAATCAACGCCCGCGCGGCCCGCGATCACTGGCCCCCCTGCTATTTCTCCATGTGGTCCGGTGCCGGGATCACTCCCGGACGCGTCATCGGAGAAAGCGATCGCCTGGGCGAACATCCGCTGAGCGACCCGATCACACCCAAGATGGTGGGTACAACAATCGCCGAACTGGCGGGAATCAACACACAGGCACGCGCCGAAATGAATGTACTCGACGGAGGCAGCGTCATCGAAGGGCTGATTTGATGCACCACGCGCGTCCCCATTGGCTTCCCGGCGGTGCATCATCCGCTCCACAGCCCAGCCGCCGCCTTTCTCCGCCGGCGGTTGTGTTCGCGGCGATGCTCCTGGTCGTCTGGTCCGGCACCAAATCAGTGGTGGCCGGAGAACCACGACGACTGACCAGCGACGGTCGCATCAAATTCACACCGGTCTTTCTCGACGCGGACTCTGTGGCTTACGTCGATTTCGAAAAACCGGAGCTGACGGTCATCAAACGACTCAAGCTGTCCGACGGCGTCGTCACCCCCCTGCACGCCAAGGCCGACACTCAGGAACTGGAACCCGCGTTTTTTTCCGGAGGCGATCGCTGCGTATTCCTCAGAGCCCGCGGGACACTCAGTGTGGGCATGGTGATCCGTGATGAAACCAGCGGCAAGGACATCGAAGTTCCGCCCGAGAACGGATTCTGCGGATTTCGCTGCCCCACATTCTCGCGCGATGGCAAACGCGTCGTGTTTTCCTACGCGGCGGGAGGGTTCCAGGACCTGTATTCCGTCAACAGCGCCGACGGCAAAGACCGACGGAAACTCACCAAGAACAACGGCGTCAACAACTGGCCGGATTTTTCGCCTGACGGCAAGCAGATTGTTTTCGGATCGACGCGGCACGGCAACTTTGAACTCTACATGATGCGCGCCGATGGCAGTGATGTGCGGCGGTTGACCGACAACCCCTTCCAGGACCTGCGACCCCGATTCTCGCCCGACGGCCGCCAGATCGCCTTTACCAGCACGCGCGACGGGAACCATGAAATCTACGTGATGCAGGCCGATGGCAGCCGTGTTCGACGCATCACACGACACTCGGAACGCGATGACTATGCCGCCTGGCACCCGGACGGCAAGCGGCTGGCCGTCATCTCGGAACGCAACGGCAGCCATGACCTGTACCTGCTCGAAATCAACGCCGACACTCGATCAACGGCCGCTCAAACAACTCCCTGAACCGCCAGCGCGTTCAGGAATTGACCAACCCGGGAATCGGACGGCCGTGATAGATGTAGTGCGGACGGCCGTCGGCATCGGTCCAGGACGCGGTTTCATCAAGGCCCAGCGCCCGGTAGATCGTCGCGGCCAAATCCTGTGGCCGTTGCGGTGACGAGTCGGGATAGGCGGCGATGCGATCCGAGGAGCCGATGATCTGGCCACCCGGTACGCCGCCGCCGGCAAACAACGCCGTCTGCACCGGCCCCCAATGATCACGGCCCGGTGTCACGTAGGCACCGGGGACCTTGAAGATCTTTGGAGTCCGGCCAAATTCACTGGCAATCACCACCAGTGTGTCTCGCAGCAACCCGGACTCGTCCAGGTCTTCCAGTAACGCGGCAATCGCCTGATCGGCCGGAGGATACAGCAGATCGCGCGACATCGAAAAAATGCCGCCGTGCAGATCCCACGTGTTGTAGTTGCCCAGGTTGGCCTGAACCAGAGGGACACCGGCTGCGATCAGCCGCCGCGCCATCAACAGCGTCCAGCCAAACAGATTCTTGCCATACCGATGCGCCGTTCGCTCGTCCGCCCGCACGACGTCGAAGGCGTGCAGTACCGAAGGATCGGTGAGCAGCGAAATGGCCGCTTCCCGGTGACGTCCCAGTTGCCGAGCCGCAGCGTTATCTTCCAGCGATTTGCGCTGGGCTTCCAGGGTGGCCAGCATGTCCGCTCGGCGGCTCAAACGCGCGTTGGTCAATCCTTCCGGCAATTCCAGAACCGGCGCGCGAAAACTGGATGTATCCGCAACCTTCGACTCCGTACGACGGCAATACGCGTAATCCGGATACGCACCCTTGATGTCGTTGCCACGATACGGTGAAGCCTCGATAAACCAGGGATCGTTCCGGCTACCCATCTGGCCACCAAACTGGCCGGGCGTGACAACGCCTCCCTGGTTCATATTCACCAACCGCTGGGGAATCACAATGCCGGCCGGCAAGCTGTTGCTGCGGGAGCGTACCAGACGTCCGGCGATGGCGGCGATCGACGGCCAATCCGTGGGCTGGGGACGTTTCTCGCGATAGCCTGGCGGCAACACGTCGCGGCCGGTCAGCATCATCGTGTGCGCTTCGTTGTGTTCGTTCGACCAGTGTCCCAGCGACCGCACCATGGTCAACTTCTGGCTGTGCAGGGCGATCCGCGGCAGATGCTCGCACATCTGCATTCCCGGTGTCCGAGTGGCCACGGGTTGAAACTCACCGCGGATCTCGGCTGGGGCCTGCGGCTTCATGTCGAAACTGTCCAACTGGGACAAGCCCCCGGACAGAAAAATGAACAACACCGAACGCGCGGTGGGCTCGACGGCACCTGCCGCGTCCCGCGCGGCCGCCAGAGATGCCGCGTCGACACCCAACAATCCCAACGCGCCGGCCTGCAACAATCCGCGACGCCTCAACCGTCTCGGAAACGCGATCGACATAGCCACTGCGCCCCAAATCAATGACCACAATTCGGACTGGTGAAGACAGACTATGGATCGCCATTATGACCAATCCCCGAACACCACGCAAAGCGCACTCTGCAGTTCGACCGGTTGGTGTCGAGCCCCTGATGCCAGCCGAATGACCCGTGCGGACAATCAGCCACGGACACCCGGAGAAATGCGGATCGGCCGGTGTCGCGCCGGGAAAGATCAGCCGACCGTTCTGACGGCAACTGTCCGCAGACAGCATCCATCGAGAACGCGGCAGAATCGAGGGAAAAACAACGTGCCCGTCGGGCAAGTGCGCGTCGCATCGCGTCGCTTCAAAACGTCCGGCTGGTATCGACCAGAAACAGACCGTTGTTGGCAACCGGCAACCGGGGTTCCCAGCGATGCCCGCGGACAGTGCGGCTGCGGGCCAGCCGCTTGGGATAGAAGGCCAGGCCGACGTAGATGTTCCACGCGTCTTCCTTGGCACCAGCCGGACCAGGCGACGCCGATTGGTGCATGTAATTGACCATTGTATACAGCTCCAGCCGACCGGTGATGGGCACGGTCGCGTACACCCCGGCAATCCAATCGCCCAATGTTCCCTCACCCGTCATCCGGTCGCGTTCCGGGATGCCGAGCGAGATCCAGGAGTCGACCAGACTTTCGCTCCACTTGTGGTGCCAGAACACGTTGAGCTGATTGTGCGGTTGCCATTCTACGGGACCGGTAAAGCTCCACATCGTGACCATCCGGCTATCGCCGTCTCCCCGCCAGGCTCCCCAGACACCGAATTCGTCTGTTTCATTGACCGCATAGCCGACCAAGGCCCGCCATTGGTACAAGACCGAATCTTCACCCATCACGCTGTAGGTTTCGTTGATCATCCAGTCCTGGACCACCGAAAGACTCCAGTTCGAAGAGGAATCCGCGTTGCGGAACAGACCATAGGTGACGAAACCTTGCGTCGTCGGCTGATCCTGATTGGCGACTCTGTAATCGGTGCCGGCCCAATCGTAAACGCCGACCGAGCCGCCGATCTGCACACCGATTCCCGTGGATTCACTGAATTGCCCCAGAGGGGTCCCCAGATTCAATCCCACGTGCAGACCATAGTTGGCCCAGTCGCCGTCGGGATGGCCGCGCCAGGAATCATAGCCATAAAACAGACTGGACACCGCTTGACACGCGTCGTCGCGGGCACATATTCCGCAGGTCGAGTCTGAGCAGGCACTGGCCGACAAGCGACACTCAGCGGGCACAACCTCCCAGGGCAGACCATCTGCTGCGTTGAAACGCACGTCGGCCGGCTGGATGAGCTGTCTCAGCGGCAAAACATCGTCGGGTGACCGAAACACGGTGCGTTCAACCGAACGAAATTGCGTCTGGATTGGCTGAAAATCGGCTGCCGCAGCCAGGCTACCATACAGCAGGTACAAACTGATGCCACAGAACGATCGCACGAGCCCCACCCCCTCAGTTTCAGCGCAGGATTCCTGACACGTGACCAATACTGGGATAGCCTAAGGCTGCAAGTAGACTCTCGCATCGACGTCCGCGGTCGCGTCAATCCACGATCTCGGCACCGGTCCTTCGACTCCATGTGCCTCAGCTATCGACCAACGGGCAGGGATTCTCAACGGTATTTCCCACAAAACCGGTCCAACCGTTAGATCCGCTCGGATCACGCAAACTTGCGCTGTCACATCAATCCGAAGCTTCGGACACGAATCATCGACTGTGATTCAGCAAATCGTCGACCTGCTCCAGTTGCTGATCGACACGCAACATCAATTGCGACTTGTCACGCCACTGCAAGAACCCGTCCATGCATTCCGGATCGATACCTTTGCCTACGTCCCGGGTCATGATGTCGACCGCATGGTCCGGATCGATCGCATCCCGGTAGGGTCGGTTGGCGGTCATCGCCTCGAAAATGTCTGCCACGGTTAGAATCCGCGTCAACCAGGGTATCGTCGCAGCGTCCATTTGCCGGTGATACCCCCCCCCGTCCAATCTTTCATGGTGGGCGCCTGCGACGTGGGCCAGACGCGCAAACGCGGAGACCGGCGCCAGAATTTGTTGCGTATACAAGGGATGCTTGCGGAACTGCTCCCATTCGGATTCCGTCGGCTTTCCGGGTTTATCGAGGACGGCATTGGAGATTCCCAGTTTTCCGATATCGTGTAGCAACCCCGCTCGACACAGATCCCGTTGCACATCCGGACTGCAACCCAATTCCTGGGCAACGCCGACAGCGATTTCGGCCACCCGCGACGAGTGCTTGTAGGTCCAGGGCGACTTGGCGTCGACGACCATCGCGAATGCATTTGACACACGATCGAGGCGGGATTCGTCTGCCAGCAGGACGGACTCGCTGGGTTCATAGCGACGGATGACGTGCAACAGGTTCTTTTCACGCAATTGCTCCCAGAACTCGGAGTCCTTCGCAAAGGAAAGCAGGGCATCGACAAGATCCGGATCAAACCACTTTCCTCTGCGTTCTCGCGCGACTTCCAACGCGGAAACAAACCCGTACGAGCTGTAAAAGACCTCGACTGTCTGAGCCAGACAGCAGATCCGCGACAAGAGGGGTATGGACTCTCCTTTCAAATTTTGAGGATTGCCGTACCCGTTCCAATGCTCATCTAGGTGGTAGATCGCTTGAGCGGTTTGTTCGGGCATTTCAAGCAAGAGCGCAATTTCCGCCCCGCGATCACAGCGGATTTCGACCAGTTCGCGAACTTTGGACGGTTTCATCGTAATCAGCGATGCCATGCGTTTGATTCTTTGGTACAGCGTCCCGTCTGGAACACAATTGTCCCAACAGTGTCTGAGCCTTTCACCGATTCGCGTCGTATCGGCGATGCGTGTCGACCTCTTGATGGTGTGATCATCGCCGGCGAACAAGTGCGCGATCTTGGCCGCGTTGCTCGAGCAGCCGAGGTCCTTCAGCAGCAGCGAATAGAACAGGGAGAATCGGTCCGCCGCCGCCAAGTGAACTGCATCCGCAATGCGCATTCCGATCAAGGCGGTCCGCATCGAATGGCCTTGTGGGTGACCTTGAGTGATGTCCAGCGCGACGGAAAACGCCGAGATGATCTCTGAGAAATGGATCTCCTCAGACACAATCAATCGTTCCGAACAGGCGGCTTCGCGCGATTGCTCAAACCACAGAGTGCTCTCGGACATGAATCGCTCCTGATCAGGATAAACCAACCTGACAAGCTCGTTGTTCGACCGACACCTGGACCACGTCCGACAAACGCAGTACGTGGACGGTTTCGGACAAGCATATCATGCAGTTTTATCTCAGTGACAACCTTCACAGGCAGACTTCGGTCTTTCACTTTGCTTCGAGTGTCAAGTTGTGCGGCCTATTCCGATTTGCCAACATTCGGCACAGCCCGTCCTGCGGTCTGCCAGAACAGTTTGAACCAGGACAACAGCGGCATCATCACGTGTTCGACCAACGCGCCGGGGCGCGTCCGCAGGCCGGTAGCACATGCACGTGTCATAGCTCGTCTGTACGTGGGATCGACGATTCGTTTGCGCTACGCTGACCGGCGACATGAACCGGATTCACGAATCCAGGAGAAACTCACGTTGCCACGAATGACATGCTTGCCCGTTATGTCGTTCCTGCTGTTGAGACTGAAGCATGTCTCGGTGGCCAAAAAAAGCGGAACGGCGTCGATGCCCGGCATGGTTTCGAAAAGAGATTTCCTGGTCGCTTACCGAGTCACCAAGTTCTGGAACGGCAACCAGGCGGGTTCGATTGCGGCGGAAAACTGAACGGCAACATCCACGTCAAGAAACGGTCAGCCGACGCGCTGGGCCACTGGCCGTCGGGAATCGGCCGCCCCGCTCCCCGCGGCCGCCTGCCGCATTGATCGCGGCCAAGTCCGTTCACAGCGGTCGCGGTCACGATTGCTGGAACTGGTACGAGAACAGATCGGCATCGCGGACGGCGAACCGTAAGCGGATCGGTTTGCCACTGACCGGCGACACGTCGGTCTGCCGGCCCTTCCAGGCCGCGGCCAGGTCCAGCGAATCGCCGTACAGTTCGTGCGACTCGTCCAGGCTGAACCCCGGAATCGGCGTGCCAGACGCGTCCTGAATCTCCACGCGTACACTGCCGGCGGCCGAGGTTGACAGATTGAGCGACAGTTGGTTACCGCGGACAATCAAGGGAGTGGTCACCAACTCTCCACCGGACAGGGGTGCCGTCAGAGACACAAACCCGTCGATCCGCAACGTGTAGCGGCGAAACTGGCCCGGGTGATCCTGGTGCGAATTCTCGCTGACGTACACCGACAATTCCGGTGGTCCGTCTGCAAACAACGACCGCGTCTCGACCAAACCGTGGTTTTGATATGCGTCGCCGTAAAACCAGCTTTGCCGCGTGCGTAATCCGGGACGGATGAACGACTCGGGCCACACATGAAACGCGCGTGCGTCGCGGCTGCACATGAACATACCGTCCGTGACGGCGGTTCCTTCACGTCGTGACTTGGCACCCCGCAGTTGACGATAATCATAACGCGGCAATTTGGTGGCCGAGTAGGTCCAGCCACGATCGATGTAGCGCGTGGGAAAACCCAGGTAGATATGGGGTGCCCGGTAATAAGGGATGATCTGGTTGGTATACAACTGGCTGACGCGACCGGGCAACTTGTTGTTCGGATCGGCATCGTGTATCGGGGCAGCCCCATCAGGCTCGCTGCCGTGACGATGAGCGTGGTAGGACAAGAACTCGGGATCCGTCCAATGCACGAAATCCCGCGACGTCCCGGTGCGGATATCGCGGCCGGCGCGAAAGTCCCGATGGTACTCGCGGTAAGTTTTGCTGACCGTGTCCCAGAACGCCAGGTTCAACGAATCAAAGGCACCTTTGGCGATCACTGGTTTTTTCCGCACGGGACGAAAACGCACACCGTCGGACGACACGAACGCCTGCAAGCCACGTTTGTAGTCTCCGGCCAGAGCCTTGAATCGCTCGTCCCGCGGACAGTCCGGATTCGCGTCTAGAAACGGGGCGAAGTTGTGGCTGCCATTGCCCATCCAGACGATGTTGTTCTTCTTCGAACCAGCAAACTCGAACAGACCCAGTTCCGGTTTGACCCACTGAATCCCATCTGTGCTCTCCGCGTAACAAGCCGTCTCGGGATGCGGACTGCTGAACCCGTCCTTGGTGTACACCACATCGCTGCCGCGGTAGTACATGCGATACCGGGTCCCGTCGTGAAACACCTTCATGTAGGCACATGTGGAGCCTTCCCAGGGTTTGTCCGAGACGAATGTCACTTCGCGGGGCGCCGGCTGGTGCAACCGCAGTTGACCTCCACCACTCAACCCGGAAACCAGGCTGTCGTCGACAAACAATTCGCGCCGCCCACCGATCTCGGTCACGGCGTCATCAGCCGCGGCGGCGACCAAACCGGCACGGCCACCGGCCAGACTTGCGATTCCTGTCACCTTGATCCAATCGCGCCGTGAAAGCTCATTCTTGTCAGTCATTGCTCTGCGCGCCTCCGGTTGAATCCACTGCCGGTTGGTCGTACCAAAACGAATACAGACTGCCGTTGTTCAGAGTGAACCGCAGCCGGATCGCTTGTTCGGCGGGCTGGTTGGCCAGCGGTTTCACCCAATGCACAACGCTGCGTAGCTGATTTCCTACGATCGGTTGCGAATGGGCGATGACGCGCCCGTCGGCCGCCAGCATCGCCACCTGCAACCGGCCCGATTCTCCCAGGTCGGCGTTGACGTGCAGCTGGCCGGCCGGCGGCACAAACGGCTTGGACACAACACGTCCCGACGCGGTGCCGGCGTCCAACGACACGAAACCGTCGCGGCGCAAAACCGCCAGACAAATCGCTCCGGCAGCCCGATCCAATCCCGTCTTGGGGAGCATCTTGCCCTTGGGATACGCGCCGACGTAACGAAAACTGGCACGGTATTTGAGGCCAGTGTAGTAGAACCACAATTCGTCCCCCCGCACAATCGGCGCCGACGGCGGCAGAATCTGCGTCAAATCGAATGCGCCTCCAGCGGCAGGTGAGGGTCCAATGAACGCGCCTCGGTCACCCAGTCGCGTCCACTGCCGCCGGTCGCGACTGCAGGCCAGCTGGATTACGTGAAACCCGTCTGTATTGGGATAGTTCGGGACCCGCCCGGTGGAATGAAACATCGCCGGCAAACCCACGTACAAACCCTCGTAGCGGAACACGCCCATGTTGTACACCTGGACGTTGTACACATCCGGATCGTTGTGGAACATCTTCTGCAGCGTCGCATCGGCCAATCTGTTGGCGATGACGGACTTGGCCAGTTCCTGGTCCCGTTTGTCGGGATGAAAAATCAACTCGGGCTTCGTCCACGACGCGAAATCCTCACTTGTCGAAAGCCAGACCGTACGTCCAAATGGCCCGGAGTGTTTGACCGTAGCGATGAACAACCGACGCGACCGGTCATACGACAGATTGGATTCATCCTGCGAAGGGATCGGCGGGACATCGAGCTTGGTCCAGGTCACTCCGTCTGGACTGACAACCGGTTCACGGGTCGCTCCCCGGGCCACCAGTCCCTTGTAGCGACGGTTGGGATCCGGATCGTCCGGATCGATCACGGCATTCAACACGGCGATGTTGGGCCGCTTGCTGGTCGGCGTCCAATGCAGTCCGTCACGGCTTTCGTAGCAATCGCGAGAAATCAGCCACAAGCGATACACGCCCCGCGCGACATCCCACTGTGGACCGCTGCGGGTCTGAATCGAAGCGTCCTGACCTTCGATGTAACGCGGGCGAATCACCGCTCCCAGTTTCCGCGGCCGGTGCATGACACGCCGTACGTTTTCCAGTTGACCAACGCCGTGGTCGTCCAGAAACAGCTGCCGCTGCCCCGCTGGGACAACGAATTTAGAGCTGTCCGCTCCGGCAACCGAGGCCAGCGTTCCCAATAACCACACCAGACCCAGTCTGCTCATTGCGAATTCCTCGTCAGCGGTTCGAGGCGGATGATCGCCGCCCGTGTCACGTGGCGCACTGCAATTCCAGCAAGAAGCACGACATTCGACAAGGATGCCCGCGATTTTCAATGCCGTGCTCCCTCGGTTGTCGGGCCGTCACGCATGGCCGCAGCGTGCGGAGCTGGGAGCGGAGTACGACACGCGGGTTCGCAGCAGGATTCCGCTGGCCGCTGCCCAACGCCAGCTTGTATTCCGCCTGGCTGAACGACGAAACCGAGCACTCCGGCTCAGAGACCCCGGCGGACTGATGGCCCGCCCCAACAGCTGAAGCGCCCAGATCCCGCCTGTCATTGCACGACAGCACGTCGTAGGACACAATCGCCTCAGGCAGCCGATGGAATCCAGGGGTTGACTCGCGATGGCGGGCCCAATTGGAGCGGGCTCAATCGAGCGGCTCCCATTGGAAACCGGCCCGCTCAAACAATCCGCAGGCCGCTCCGCCAGGCTCCCGCCAACGTCGAAATCGCCGCCGAACCCTACACATCCCACACCGATCGAGAACAACCCGACCATGGATACCAGCATTTTTCGCGGCGGCGTTCCCGCGCTGATGACTCCCTGTGCAGCGGACGGCTCAACCAATCAACAGGCCCTTGTCGACAAGGCACAGCAACTGGTTGCCGCCGGCATGAACGGCGTCGTCTACTGCGGTTCGATGGGCGACTGGCCCTTGTTGTCCGATGAGCAACGCCAACAAGGCGTTCGGCGGCTTGTCGAAGCCGGAGTTCCGGTGATTGTCGGAACCGGAGCCCAGAATCCCGCGACCGCCGCCGCACACGCCGCTCACGCACAAAGCGTTGGAGCCGGTGGACTGATGGTCATTCCGCGCGTCCTCTCCCGAGGAACATCCACCGCCGCCCAACGCGCACACTTTGCCGGCATCCTGGCGGCGGCCCCCGATCTGCCGGCCGTGATCTACAACAGTCCCTACTACGGATTCGAAACCAAGGCGGACCTGTTCTTCGATCTGCGCAACGAATTCTCGAACCTGGTCGGCTTCAAGGAATTCGGCGGAGCGGACTCGCTCAGCTACGCCGCCGAACACATCACCCACGCCGACGACGATCTGCTGCTGATGGTCGGAGTCGATACTCAAGTCTGCCACGGATTCATGAATTGCGGAGCCGTGGGCGCGATTACCGGCATTGGCAACTGTCTGCCGACCGAGGTTCTGCATCTGCTGTCGCTCAGCAAACGCGCCGCCAGCGGCGACGCGGAAGCCAGAAAACTCGCACTGGAACTCGAACAGGCTCTGATCGTGCTCTCGACCTTCGACGAGGGTCCCGATCTGGTGCTGTACTACAAATATCTGCTGGTATTGCTGGGAGACGACGTCTACCAGCGTCACTTCAATTCCAGCGACGCGCTCAGCCCCAGCCAACAGGCATTTGCGCACTCGCAATTGCAGCTGTTCCAACAATGGTGGCAGAACTGGCCCGGAAAACCTGACTGAATATGGAGCCGCAGTCCGATTCGATCCGGTCGCTCACACCCGTTCCATCGCCCCGCGCCCAAACATGTTCCACTCCAACGAACCTCTGGATCAAGAATTGCCAACGGAGCCCCCAACTGGCAAGTGGTGGCGCCGCAGGGCCTTCGTGACCTGGATTTTGATCGGAACCGTGCTGTTCCTGCTAACCGACAGTCCCATTGCCGGCGCGATGTTACCAGCGATCTATGCCGGCTCCCGATCCTACAACACCGCCCTGTGGCTGCTGCATAACGATGCGCGGCCGGTCCGAGCGCAAATCTGCTGTGCCTACTATGTGGCGACCGCCTTTTGGCAAGGTGCCGCCTGCGCACTCGTGAACGTGATCGGCTTTGGAATGCTGTCATCCGCCCTCGACCAGCCCCCCGACGCGCATCAAATTGGGGGAGTGCTGATGGCGTTGTTCGGCGGAATCCTGCTGACGACCGTCGCCGGGCTGGTGACATCCATAGTGGCGATGGCAGTCAAAGTTCGGGTCTGGGTGAACCCTGCGTTGCGCGCGCTGATCAACGACAATCTTGACGAAGTCGGTAACCTGCCGGAAAATTCCGGATTCAATTACGCCACATTTGTGCTGATCACCTCCGTCACGGTCCCAACTCTCGCGCCCTGGGGCTTCATTCTGACCGTGTGGCAAGGCCCTGTGGCTGTGCTGTGCATGACCGTCTGCGTCCCCCTGTTGTCAATTCTGGCGTTTGCACACATGTCAAAACGTATCATTGCCAGGCACCCCGCAGAGTGTTGGAATGACTAGACAAACCGCGGACACCGAACCCACCACAACATCCTGCCGTCATTCCAGGCGAGACGCTGGCAAGCCAACCCATAACAGTCGCGACAGCCGGGATGAACAGGGCCTCAGCCAGTCGCTGCCGGTCGCATCGCCACCGGGGATCCTCCATCGGAAACAGTCTGCGATGGTTCTCGCGACGTGCCGTCGGTTGACATGTGACGCCCGGCGGAACACATTCAGCCCATGCCGATGATTCCGCTGCACGAAACGCGTCGCCAGCGGCTGGTCGTCTCGCCATGTTCACGGATGCCGGGAGCGACATCCGCGTGTTCATTCAGACGCCTTGTCACAGGTTGCGACACCAGATTCCCTTCGGAAAGACCCGCGTGACCGCAACAGTCAACATCATCATCTGTGGCTTCGGCAACGTCGGCCGCAACCTGGCGCGATTGCTCGAGGAAAAGCGAGCAACGATGGCCGCGGATTACGGCTGGCGGCCCAGCCTGATCGGCGTTGCCGAGCTGGATGGCAGCGCAACACATGCGGACGGCCTGTCCATTCCTGAGGTACTGCGCCACTTCGCGCAACATGGAAGTCTGTCCGAATTCCCCGAGTCGGGCAGGCCCGGCTGGCAGGGTCTGGATGTGCTGAGGAACGCCGAGGCCGACGTCCTGATCGAAACCACACCCACGAACATCGAAACCGGTGAACCGGCTTTGAGCCACGTGCGACAAGCCCTGCAACGCGGCATGCACGTCGTCAGCGCCAACAAAGGTCCATTTATTCACGCATACCGAGAACTGCGCGGGCTGGCCGATCAAAACCGTGTGCAATTGAAACTCTCCGCGGCAGCCGCAGCCGCGCTGCCTACCTTAGACGTCGCGCAAACTTGTCTGGCGGGTGCGGAAATCTTGAGTATCGAAGGTGTGCTCAACGGCACGTCCAACTATATCCTCAGCCGCATGCGGACGCAGCAAGAGGACTTCGCCACCGCGCTGCAAGCCGCGCAACTCGCGGGCATTGCCGAAGCCGATCCTCGACTGGATGTGGAAGGCTTCGACACCGCCAATAAACTGGCTCTGATCGCCAACATCACAATGGGTCTGAACATGACCCCGGCCGACGTCAAACGCAGCGGCATCAGCCAAGTCACACCCGACGAAATCCAGCAAGCCACAACTACCGATCATGTGATTCGGCTCGTCGGACGGGTGCAACGCGACAACGGGAACAAGCCGCAGGCAACGGTGGCACCGGAAGCACTGCCGCCGGACCATCCATTGGTCAACGTGGACGGGTCCGAAAAAGGCATCACCTACGCAACCGACACCATGGATCGCATTACCGTCACGGGCGGCAAGAGCGACCCCTTGGGCGCCGCCGCCGCGCTG
>Ga0315336_1004450_pt1 | contig 16628 bp, 14 predicted proteins | sample ASW5metaG_FD_204512 | JGI IMG/M metagenome (GOLD analysis project Ga0315336, IMG submission 204512) | Ammonia-oxidizing marine archaeal communities from Monterey Bay, California, United States - ASW #5 | ecosystem: Environmental > Aquatic > Marine > Intertidal zone | place: USA: California...
GCGTTTGGGGCGAAGTGGCGGCCGGTAAGGTGACAGTCGAAATTTTGACCAATTTTGGTACCGATCAATTTCAACGCCAGCAGCAGCAATTGGATCTTGGGAAGAATGACGCGGTTGTCATATTCGATTTGGAAAACGGCCACCGCAACAGACCGCTGGAAGCCGAAAAGCTGGCCAGAGCGGTTCGTCGGCAGCAGCAGATTGGCCATGCCATAATCGCACAGCAAATCGACAATATCTCGGATCGTAGCATTATTCCATTGCGTCCAGAGGCAGCCCTCCGTCGCCGCCTGGCGTTGGGACAAGGCGCGGTTGGTTACCAGCCGGTAATTATTACCCTTCCGGAAGGGACCACTTTCTCGGCCACCGGCGTCATCTCGGCCGATCGAAGGTACGTACGCGTCACATCGATTCCGTTCTTTTCCACCATTCGCGAAGTCAATACGTTTACCTACGCTGGTGTAGGCAACCAGGTTGACGGCGGTGGCGGTGGCGATGACGGTGGCGATGACGGCGGCGATGACGGCGGCGATGGCGGCGGCGATGACGGTGATGGGTGATCGAGAGGCCCCTTGCGGGATCCAGTGATCCAGGCTGTCTCCCCCCCTTTTATGCACGCCGGAGGGAACCGGTTTGAGGTGTGTCGGTGAGAGTTGACGAGTTGGCAATAACTCAGCTCACCCAGGGCCACGCGTGGCTCAAAGTTTTGTGTTAGGCTTCGATCGATGCTTTGATGCCACCTCGGGCAAGCTCAAACATTTCGGTGAGTTCTGCATCGCTGAAGGTCGCTTCCTCGCCGGTGCCTTGGATTTCAATGAATTGCTCCGACCCGGTCATCACCACGTTCATATCGACCGTCGCTGCGAAATCTTCTCGATAGTCGAGGTCAAGCAGTGGTTGCCCGTCTGCAATTCCCACGCTCACGGCCGCAATGCTTTGCCGCAAGCAGAGGCTGGTGTCGGAATCGCTGGTGGCATCAATGGCTCCAAGAGCATCGACCAGCGCAATTATCCCCCAGTAATATTGAGCGTTCGCGTACCACCGGTGGAACGGATCATTCTATTTTGCCACGTTGGCTGGTACAGGGATGTCTAGTTGGTCGGTCCAGGTTGATCTCAGGGCGTAACAGCTGCTGGCGACCCAACGAGGTATGGGGTGTATCAGATTATGGTTGAGGTGGCTCGTCATGCGATTCTTGCAATAACCAGGCGAGAATGCCCTTTTGCACGTGCAAACGATTATTAGCTTGCTGGAGGACGATACTTTGGGGGCCGTCGATGATATCGTTCGTCACTTCTTCGCCTCGCCGAGCCGGCAGGCAGTGCATAAAGATTGCATTGCCCGGGGCATTTGCCATGAGTTTCTGGTTGACCTGATACTCGGCAAAATCACCCCTTCGTTTATCTCGTTCGCCTTCCTGGCCCATACTTGCCCACACATCGGTGTAGACAGCAGCGGCCTTGCACACCGCGTCCTGAGGATCCTGGGATTGGATCAGTTCGAAGCTGGGCGATCTTTGGGGGATGCCAGCGACGACCTGGGGATCCAGCTCATAACCCTTGGGCGTGCAGCAGACGAATTTCATGCCAAGGCAACTGCAGGCCCGGGCGAGGCTCGTGGCGACGTTATTCCCGTCGCCAATCCAGGTGAGTGTTTTTCCATCGAGCTCACCAAACCGCTCGCGAATCGTGTAAAGATCGGCAAGTGCCTGACAGGGATGGGCGCGATCTGTGAGACCGTTGATGACATGGCAGTCGGCATGATTTGCCAATGCCTCGACCGTGGCGTGGATCTTGGCCCGAGCCACAATCACATCCACCATGCCGCCCAGCACCCTGGCAAAATCCTCGATGCTTTCCCGACTGCCGAACCCAACGTCTTCTCCGAGCAAAATGCTGTTGCCGCCCAGGTGCGCGATACCGGCTTCAAAGCTGACCCGCGTACGGAGCGACTGTTTTTCGAAGAGTAATGCTAGTATTCGCCCGGGAAGAAGTGGTTCGCGTATACCTTGGCCAAACTTGGTCTTCAGCTCTGCGGAGAGCTCAAAGACCCGGTTGATTTCGGTCGGGGATATGTCATCAAGAGTGATTAAATGTCGCATGGAATCAGCCGCCAACTATCGATTGGCAGTCAAGTCGTATGATTTTGCAAGACATCGATCAAGGTTTCACAACCCTCTTGCAGTTCCGCGTCACTGAGTGTCATTGCTGGCAGCAGTCGCACGACGGTTTGTTGAGTGCAATTGATCAGCAGTCCCCGGTTCATACACTCGGCAACGATGGGTGTGCCGTCAATCTGTAGTTCGATACCGATCATCAAGCCGCGGATTCTCACTTCTTTCACGATCGCGATTGCCTCGATCAAGGGTTCCAGCCAGGTGCGAAATCCTTGCTCAAGTTCTCTGACGCGAGCCAGAAGATTGCCTTCTTCGATCGTTTCAATTGTCGCGATGCCAGCCCTGGCAGCAATTGGGTTTCCGCCGAAGGTTGCGGCGTGCATGCCGGGACGCAAACTGGGAGCAATTGACTCGGTTGTGAGCATGGCCCCACCGGCAATACCACCGCACAAGCTCTTGGCCAGCGTCATTATGTCTGGGGTGATCTCCGAATCCTGGTAGGCGAACCAGTGGCCTGTTCGCCCACAGCCTGCCTGGACTTCATCGAAGATCAAGACCAAGTCGTGGGCATCGGCAATTTCTCGCAATCCTGTCAGAAACCCATCAGGCGGAATGCGAATCCCGCCTTCGCCCTGAATCGGTTCGACCATGATGGCTGCCGTTTCTTCATCGACTGCATCGCGCACCGCGGCGAGGTCACCAAAAGGAACATAGACGAAGCCTGCCATCAGCGGACCGATACCCTCGTGGTATTTGGGTTGCGCCGTGGCGCTCGTGGCGGCGTACGTACGACCATGAAAACCGCCCTGAAAGGTGATGATTTTGAAGCGATCTTCCGGCGTATGGAGTCGTGCCAGTTTGATGGCTGCTTCGTTCGCTTCGGCTCCCGAATTGCAAAAGAAAGCTTTGCCCCCGAAGCTACGCTCACTCAGCAATTTGGCCCAGCGTCCCTGAGACTCGATGTGCCACGTGTTGGGTACGTGAATCAATTCTGCCAACTGCTCCTGGACGGCTTGCACTACCCGCGGCGGGCAATGTCCTAACAGGTTGCAGCCCCAGCCAGGGAACAAGTCCAGATACTGCCGTCCCTGATCGTCCCAGACCCGGGAGCCCTCGCCTCGCACCAGACAAACGGGATATCGACCGTAATTCGGAATGACATACCGATCGAAAAGCTCAGCCGTGGCTGGCGACATTGTGGATGTTGTTGTGGTCAAGTTATTTCCCTCGATTGCGGCTTTTCAGCCAAGGCGTCATGGTTTGTAGAAGTCGTTGCCAGAGGCCCTTCGTCAGGACTCCCCAAGGGCATCCATGCTGCTCAATCGGTGTCTGAAACGAGCTCCGTACCAACTCCATGATTTGTATAGATCTCCAGCAGCAGCGAGTGTCGCAAGCGACCGTCGATAATATGAATTTTCCGGACCCCTTTCTGAAGGGTTTCTAAACACGCTTCGACCTTTGGGATCATGCCCGACTCAATAGCTCCTTCAGTGATTAGTGTGCGGGCTTCATGAGCGTTCAAGGAAGGGATCAGCGATTCCGGGTTATTCTTGTTTCGTCGGACTCCGTTCACGTCGCTCAGGAAGACCAGTTTTTCTACCCCCATTGCCTGGGCAACCGCCGTGGCAGCCGTATCCGCGTTGACATTGAGGTGATCGCCCGATTCAGTCTCGCACATTGAGGGGATCACGGGCACCTGGCCAGCGTAACACAAGTTATCGAGTGTTTCGCGGTCGACACGCGTGACAAAACCAACGTGGCCGAGGTCAATGGACTCGCCTTGCTGATTGGTTAGCTGCAGCTTTTCGCCGAACAAGACGTTATTGTTCGACTCTCCGGTGAAATTCAGCGGCATGGCTCGACCACCCAACTCTTCAATCTGTGCGGCGAGTGACTCGTTCAGCTCCCCTGCCAGCACGCGGTCTACGATCGCCAGGGTTGCATCGTCAGTGACGCGTCGTCCCGAGACGAATTGAGGGTCTAAGTTTGCTTCCTTCATGGTCCGATTGATCGCAGTACCCCCTCCATGGACCACGATGGGCCGCATGCCAACCGTCTCCAGGAAGACAATGTCGGTCAGCAATTGCCGCATCGCTTCGCGATCTTCCATCACGCTGCCACCGACTTTGATTACCGTGATCTTGTCGCGGAACTCACGAATCCAGCCCATCGCCTCGATCAACACGTCGGCTTTTGCGATGGCCTCTTGCACAATGGACCTGGTCGACGGGGGATGAGGTAGATCGGAAGCGGCCAGTTACATCGGCCAGAACAGACTCGAGCCCGATTTTGGGGGAAACGCCCGATTCTAGGCTTGTGATCTGGGAGGGTCAACTTGGTGCTGGTCGGACTTACCGGCCGATGTGATACGGCCTGTTCAAATCGCCTATCGCCCGCCCCGCAGTTCCACGGGCAGTCCTGATCAGAAGACCGTAGTCCCTTGAGTTCGGTTCGGGGTTACTCGGCGTTTGATTTGGCGGTATGTCGGTCCGAAAGTGTGTTTCAACAGGGTGTCGTTGCCACCTTTTGCATTTGGCCGAGTTAGCTGTTAACAGCGAGTTTGCTGACCAGAAAATGGGGGTCGACAATTTGAATTGGGTGGGTGACTAGCGGACTGAGGGATTTTTCCACAAAATGCTGTGATATTGAAATCACTTCCGGATATGCTTGCTTCCCCTTCCCTTGCCTGCTTTGTTCAATTTTTGCGATGTCTGAACCCCTGGCGATTGTGCTTGCCGCTGGCAAAGGCACACGAATGAAGTCGGATTTACCTGAAGTTCTGTTCCCGGTCTGCGGCCGCCCGAGGGTGCGATACGTTCTTGAGGCACTCCATGGCGCGGGAGTCGGTCGGGTGTTGGTTGTTGCCGGGTACAAAGCCGATTTGGTTCGTCGTGAACTTTCCGATGAGCCAGGTGTCGAATTTGTTGTCCACTCCGAACAGCTTGGTACGGGACATGCGGTGATGGTGTGTCGCGAGTCGTTGGCGGAGCATGGTGGTCCGGTACTCATTCTTGCCGGCGATTCACCGATGACTCAGGTCTTATCCTTGAAGTTGCTGCTGGAGGATTACGATCGTGAGCAGCCGGCGTGTCTGCTGGGGACCGCCATTGAAGAAGATCCAACGGGGCTGGGCCGCATCACGCGAGGCGGCGATGGCCAGTTTGTCGGGATTGTCGACGAGGAAGATGCCACTGCCGAGCAAAAAGGCATCTCGGAGGTGAACATGAGTACTTAACCTTTTCCAAAGCCTGCTGGTTGCATTGGAGCAACTTACGACCGATAACTTGCAAGAGAAGTATTACGTGACCGATTGTCCCGATATTTTGAAACAAAAGGGTAAGCAAGTCAGCGTGGCTTGTGTGTTGCAGCCACGGGAAGCGTTAAGCATTAATACTTTAGAGGACCTGGCCGCGGTCGAAGCGGCAATGGAGTAGTTTTCAACATCCGGATGCTGATTCATTCCGGGAATTTTGGTGTTGGGGGACTCGCAATTTTCGACTTTGAAAACCGAAGAATAGGTTTTTCACCATGAACGATATCAAACTCTTCAGTGGCAATTCAAACCCTGCGATCAGTAAGCGAATTTCTGATTATCTCGGCGTTGAGTTGGCTGCTCTTACGTTGGGGCGTTTCCCCGACGGGGAGATTTCCTGCAAGATTGATGAGGATATTCGCGGTCGTGATGTGTTTCTGCTCCAGTCGACCTCCCCCCCGGTTAACGAAAGCTTGATGGAGTTGTTGGTGATGATCGATAGCTGTCGGCGGGCCAGCGCTGAGCGGATCACAGCCGTTATACCCTATTTCGGATATGCACGGCAGGATCGGAAGGACGAGGGCCGGGTTCCAATTACGGCAAAACTGGTCGCCAATTTGATCACCCGCGCCGGGGCCAATCGCGTTTTGACGATGGATTTGCATGCAGCCCAGATTCAAGGTTTCTTCGACCTCCCAGTCGACCACTTGTACGCGGCACCTGTTCTGAACGATTACTTTCTCAACACCGACATCGATCTCGAAGACGTGGTGATTGTAAGTCCGGATGAGGGCAGCATAAAACGAGCGCTCGGCCATGCAAAACGGTTAGGTGGGTCGGTGGCAATCATCGACAAGCGCCGCACCAGTGCTTTGGCGACCGAACAGGCCAATTTGATTGGCGGTCCAATTGAGGGAAAAGTTGCACTCATGTTTGACGACATGATCAGCACCGCCGGATCAATCCGCGGGGCTGCCCAACTGATGCACAAACTGGCTGTCCGCGAGATCCATGTGGCCATTACCCATCCGGTTTTTTGTGGCAATGCGCTTCAAAATCTGTTGGATGCGAAGCTATCGAGTGTCATTTGCACCGATACGAATCCGATCAGTTCCGACTATAAGACGAATCTTCCCAAGTTAACGATCCTGACGGTGGCCCCGCTTCTTGGGGAAGCGATCAAGCGGATCCACCGCAATGAGTCGGTCAGCCGCCTGTTTCGCTAGGTAGCCGGGCGGGGCCTTGGTTTGAGAGTGGGCCATGGCCCTCTGCCGAGTTACAAAGGTTGGTTCAGGGGGGGTTGAATCTCCGGGCCGGAGTCGGCAAAATAGTTCCTTCGGTCGATTCCTCGGCCAGGTCTCTTTAATTTGCAGAATTTTTCCAATTTGTTTGTCCCCTGGGATTTCTTGTGATGTCGGAAGTCTTACACGTCACCAAACGTGCCTCTGTAGGAACACGGAGCAGCATTCATCTTCGTCGAGAGGGTTATGTCCCGGCTGTTTTGTACGGGCACGGTAAAGAATCTGTCAGTTTGTCGCTGCCGGCTGAGGAATTCCATACGACCTTAAGGCGTGGCGTGCAAATCGTAGAACTCGACGGCGATGCGGATGGTCAGGCGTTGTTGCAAGAAGTGCAGTGGGACACGTTTTTCCAGCATGTCCTGCACGTCGATTTGTTGCGCGTTGTGGCAGGTGAGAAAATCAAACTCACCGTGCCACTTGAAATGCGGGGAACTGCACCAGGAGCCAATGATGGTGTGGTTGAGCAGTTACTACGTGAGATTGAAATCGAAGTCACTCCGGCCGAAGTTCCGGAGAAACTGCATATCAATGTGAATCAGCTTGAGTTGGAAGGTACGTTAACCGTTGCTGATATCGAGGATTTACCAGAAGGGGCGAGTATTCTCGCCGACGCGGGGGAAACGGTTGTGCAGTGCATTGCCCGCGTGGAAGAGCCGGAAGAAGAATTGTCCGTGGGCGATGCTGAGCCGGAAGTCATCGGTCAGAAAGGCGAGACTGGCGAGGCTTCGGATGAAAATTCCGATGGTTGATCAACGGGTATGAAACTCATCGTGGGCTTGGGAAACCCCGGGAAGCTATACGAGAACACGCGACACAACGTCGGGTTCCAGATCATCCGTGAGTTTGCGCGTCGACATGGTGCCGGGCCTCCCCAGGTAAAATTCGAATCAGAGACGGTCCGATTAACCTTGGGTGATCAGCAGGTGATGCTGCTTTGCCCTTTGACGTATATGAATTTGAGCGGGCGAAGCATTCGCTTGGCGGCCAATTTTTACAAGTTGCCCTTGGGAGAATTGCTGGTCATTTGTGACGACTTCAACCTGCCAGTCGGCAAGTTGCGATTCCGAACACGAGGTTCTTCGGGGGGACAACATGGTTTGCAGAATACCATTGAACAACTGGGTAGCGAGGAGTTTTGCCGACTACGAATCGGTGTGGGGCCTTTGCCGGAGCGGTGCAGTGCAGTAGACTTTGTGCTCGGCAAGTTTACTGCCGCTCAGCGCGAAACGGTTGCTGAGGTGGTCGACCGAGCCTGCAAAGCTATCGATTGCTGGTGTACCGATGGTATTGATCAAAGCATGAATAACTTCAATTAAGCCAAATTGACAGTCCGCACTCGTTTCCGATTGGAGAAGCAAACTTTGAGCCAAAACGTTTACGAAGCAATGTTAATCTTCGACTCTAACCGCTTTGTGCGCAACCCGGACAAGTTGCCTAAGGAGATCGAAGAAATGATCACCTCCAAAGGTGGCGAGGTCCTGATTAGCCGGCTTTGGGAAGACCGCAAGCTAGCGTATCCCATCCGAGGACAACGCAAAGGTACGTACTGGCTGATTTATTTCCGTGCCAATCCTGACCAGATCAAGGTGCTGAATCGTCAATGTGAGATCAATGAGAACATCTTGAGGCAGCTGGTTTTGAAGGTCCATTCGCACCTGGAAGAGCCGATTTTAGCCCATGCGCGGGGTGAAGTAGATGTTGAGTCTGAGGCACCTAAGGTCCCCGAGGCTGCCACCGAGACGGCTGCAGAGGCTTGAAATCCTGTTCCCAGTGGCCGCCATGGGTTGGACTGCTTGCCTTCGGATCCATGATTTGGTAATTTGCGGTTAACGGAACGTGTGTTCACTATCGGCAGGTGGGGCTTTTTTCGATAGGAGGGCTTGGAGACCCCGATTCACGCTCCGCGTTGCGAAGGCGGCATCCCCTTGGGAACAAGGTGTAAACATTTAAAACCCTGTCACTGGAGACAACCCTGCAAGCTGCAGACCCATGCCCAACTTGGTGTGACGTTGTGGGGTAAAACGCGAAGGAAGAACTGTCATGGCAAGCTTTAACCGAGTAATTCTCGTTGGCAACTTGACTCGTGATCCGGAATTACGGCACATCCCCAGTGGTACGGCGGTGTCGGAAATCGGGTTGGCTGTGAACGATCGTGTGAAACGTAACAACGAATGGGTCGATGAGACCACATTTGTTGACGTGACGTTGTGGGCTCGAACTGCTGAAGTTGCAACCGAATACCTGAGCAAGGGGTCACCTGTACTGATCGAAGGGCGGTTGAAGCTGGATCGCTGGGAAAAGGACGGTCAGAAGTTTTCCAAGCTGAGGGTGATCGGTGAACGGATGCAGATGCTTGGCAGTCGTAGCAGCGGGGGTGGACAGGGGCAGAACGATTCCTATCCCGCGGATGATAACTTTGTTCCGGCCGGTGGCCCACCCGAAGGCAGTGAAATTCCCTTTTAGAACTGCTTGCCGCTGACAGCCGGTAAGCCGAAGTGGTCCGGGCGCCAGATGACCTGGTGGAAAAACAAATGCTAAGGCAGCTTGGCTGCTCGCACAAACATTACCGCTTGAGCGCTCGTTGCTGTGAGCCGCTCAAAACAGTCCCCTTTGACCTGAAATCAGACCTTTCATGGCAACGAAGACGAAAAAACCAGCTGCTTCGAATCGTGTCAAGAAGCCTCGCTTCAAACGACTCCCCAAAGGCCCCCATGGTGGCGTTGAGCTGCTTTTGATTCACTCGGTAGAGCATCTGGGTACCCAAGGTGACGTGGTTGAAGTCAAACCAGGTTATGCCCACAACTACTTGATTCCTCAAGGCCTGGCGACCGTTGCTACCGACCATCATAAGCGGATGGTTGAAAAACACCGTAGCAAGCTTATAGAGATCGAAAAGGCGAAGCAGGCGGAACTCCACAAATTCGCCGCCGATATCGCCAAGCAGAGTGTTACCGTTGAGGCCAATGCGACCGAAGATGGGCACCTCTACGGAAGTGTGGGTGCCGCGGAAATTGTCTCGGCACTCAAGAAAATTGAGATCAACCTCTCACTAGAGCAAATCAAGCTTGAAGGACCGCTGAAAGAGTTGGGACTCTACACGATCAAGTTCCGCCTCTCAAGCGAAGTCGAGGGCCAGCTTAAGGTTTGGGTGGTGCCGTCGGTGGAAGCGGAATAAGAGTGTCCCGCTGGCCAATCGATTGGCCGCCGGATGAGAATATTGACTTCGCTCGTACCTCACATGTATGGGCAGAAGTCCCTGGATAGACGGAGCGAAAACCAAAGAAGGATCGATAGCCTGTGGCCTCGGTGGATCAAAAACCACGCATGGATGCTCTCGCGGATGTTGATGAACATCTCGATCGATATATGCCCTCCAGCCGCGAGGCGGAACGGGCCGTCTTGGGAAGCTTGTTGTTGTTGCCCGAGGCCTGCGATGAAGTCGCACTGATCATCCGGGCTGAAGATTTCTACGACGACGCCCACCAACGTATCTTCCGTCACATGCAAGCGTTGCATGAAGATGGCGGCCGCATCGATCCACTTTTACTTGCCGAACGCCTCCGCGATTCGGGTGAATTTGAGACAGCCGGCGGGAGTTCTTACCTGCTGGAAGTAGGTCGCGAAGTCTCGACCGCCGCACATGCTGAGTATTATGCCCGAATTGTGCATGAAAAATCGCTGTTGCGATCGTTGATTCATGTCAGCACCGATATTCTCAAAGATGCGTATGAACCGAATGTGGACGGCCGGGAAATGCTGAGTCGCGCTGAGGAGCGTGTGTTCGGTATTCTCGATGCCAAGGGATCAGATTGTGTCAGTTCCATTCGCGATGTGTTGCAGGAATCGCTGGCTCGTATCGATGCTCGCATGAAGCATGAACATGCGTTTGGTGGCCTGGAGTCAGGTTTCGAAGACTTTGACGACCTGACCGGTGGGCTGCACAACAGCGAACTGGTGATTCTGGCCTCGCGTCCCAGTATGGGGAAAACGGCGCTGGCGATGAATATGGTCGAACATATGACAATTGAGCTGGCGAAGCCTGTCTTGTTCATAAGTTTGGAAATGTCAGCCCTCGAACTCGGGGATCGTCTGTTATGCTCGCGGGCAAAAGTAAACAGTCGTCGACTGCGCAACGGTCAGATTACTGCTGAAGAGAGCCGCAAGTTAGTTCAGACAGCTGCCGAAGTGAGTAGTGCCCCACTGTTTGTCGATGATTCTCCCAGCCGAACAATGACCGAGATTGCTGCCGCTGCGAGACGACTTCAGCGTCGGGACGGGTTGGCTTTGGTCGCCGTCGATTACCTTCAGCTGATCGAACCTGACAATGCACGAGATCCCCGCCAAGAACAAGTTGCCAAGATCGCACGCCGACTTAAAGGACTTGCTCGCGAATTGAACGTTCCCGTGTTGTGCCTCGCACAGCTGAATCGACAAGTCGAAGCCACCCGTGACAATCGGCCCCAGCTGAGCCATTTAAGAGAGTCTGGAGCCATTGAACAGGATGCCGATGTGGTGATGTTTATCCATCGCGAAGAATATTACATGACCAACGATGACGAGCGGGAACGGGTGAAAGGCGAGGCCGACCTGCTCATCAAAAAGCAGCGTAATGGCCCAACCGGCGATGTGAAGCTCACCTGGCTCCATGACTTTACACGATTCAGTAACGCCGCGCCGCAGCCTTACGAAGAGTTCGATGATGGTTATGGCGGGGGGCAAAGTTTCTAGTCCATTAACCCGTTGAATTCTTAAAGCTCGGCATCAGGTCATCAAACGGATCGTCCCCACCACTGACAGGTGGAGCATTTGCCCACGGAAGTTGCCAGCTTGCTAGTTGCCAGAAAGTGGGCATCTGCCTGCTAGCAGTCCTCTCGGTACAGCGGTTGAGCGGAATTGTGAATTCGCCGTTCGCGCCAGCTGATTTCGCGATACGTTCACACCGAATTCACCTTGCCGCTGGCAGTGGTTTTCTGTATTTCTTTGCGGTCTTGTCGTGCGACCACCTGTTGCGTTGAGGATATTTGCGCGACTTGTTTTGTAGGACGGACCGTTCCAAGCCGATACTTATCCGCAGTTTCTCATCCAGTGTCATCCCTTCGCGGGTGAAGCGACCAATGCTTCTCTGTTGTCGACCAACACGGGTTCGGATTGGGTTTGGGATACTCTTGGTGTGTGCCCTTGCCGCAGAATGTGGTGCCCAGATGGGACCGAATGGCGGCGCGAATCCAACCTTCCCGGGTGGTCGTAACCGCAAGAAACCCGAATTGATGGGACTTTCGCTGGCCGCGACAGGTGAGGATGTGGTGGAGTTGCGGATTGTCGGGAACAAGACAATTCCGACGTCGCAAATCGTTAATCAGATGCAAACTCGTCGTGGCCGTCCCTTTGATCCCAAGATCGTGCAGCGGGACGTCCGCAAGTTGGCTTCTTTGAGTTGGTTCGTGGATGTGAAGCCACTGTACGAAAAAACGCCCGAAGGTCGCATTGTAATTTTTCAAGTCGTGGAGCGGCCAACAATCCGTTATGTCGAATTTCTAGGCAATCAGCGGATTCGCGACAAAACCCTTACCAAAGAAATTGATCTTACGGTGGGGGGTGCGGTGGATCCGTTTGCTGTCGAAGATGGGCGCCGAAAAATCACCGCACTTTACAAGAAGAACGGGTTTAACAAGACGCAGATTTCCGTTCTTGAGGGCAACAAGGCAACCGACCAAGGGGTGGTCTACATTATCAACGAAGGCGTTTCGCAGAGAATCTGGGACGTCGATTTTGTCGGCGCCAACTTTGTGAGTGCACGTCGACTCAAGACACGAATCCAGTCAAAACCCCCGATGATGCTCCTGTTCAAAGGTTTTGTCGATCGCGAGCAAATCGAAGCCGACACGCAGGCACTCACTGACTTCTATCGTTCATTTGGATTCTATCAGGCCAAGGTTGGCCGAAAGATCGAGTTCAACGACCAGGGAACCTGGGCAAATCTCACCTTCGTCGTCGATGAGGGCCCGCGGTACGAGGTGCGGAATGTTTCCTTTATGGGTAATCAACTACTCAGTAATAATTCCCTGGAAATGGGACTTCGCATGCCCGCTGGCAAACCGTTCGAACGGGCAAATATGAACAACGATATCGAATGGTTGAAGGAACTTTATGGCAGCCAGGGTTACGTTTTTGCCGACATCCGTGCCGAACAAGTCCTGCTCGAGGAACCGGGGCAACTTGACCTCGTCTATCACATCGAAGAAGGAAAGCGTTGGCGGGTGGGTCGAATTCTTGTCAACATCAACGGTGAACATACCCATTCCCGGGTCCAGACTGCCCTGAATCGGCTTTCCCTCAAGCCGGGTGAGATTCTGGATATCCGTGAAGTGCGGGCTAGTGAACGTCGTCTTCAGGCGAGTGGCTTGTTCTTGACCGATGCCGTTCAAGGGATTGTACCCAAAATCACCTTTCGAATTCCTGAACTGGAGTCTGTCGAATTCACCGGTGACCGGCGAAATGGTCCCGCTGCCGGAATGCGTGGGCAAAGTCCCGATCCGGCTGTCCCCGAGGCCCTCTCCAATTCAGACTCTGAAAAGCGAACCTACGAAGTTCGACGCCTGCCTCTACTCTCCCAGGCTGAGGTCGTTGACGTTTATTTGGACTTCAGTCAATCCCCTGAATCAGTGCCACCCTCCCAAGGTGAACCAGAAGCGGGAAACACGATTCACTCGCCGAACCAACAACCGCTGTCGGCAACCGCTGTTCGACATGTTGCAATGCGGCCACCCTTGGCAAATGTGCAGTCCGAAGGTGAGCTGCCAAGTGCGGGGCGGGGCACTCCCTATGACGCCATCGTGGTGCGTACCCAAAGCCCTTTTCAGCCAGCCCCGGTACCAGGCCAGTCTGTTGCGCCAACCTACGGTGGTCAATTACCCGGTGCCACTGGCCCTCAGTCAGCACCGGTTGGTTACCATGTCGGACAGATCCAACCATCTCAACAAGTGGTCTCGCCATCTTACCTTTCAGCACGGCAAGATGGTTCCAATGCCTATGGGCAGGTTCCACCACCTCAGCACGCGGCGGTGGGACCAGTACAGCCGGTACAGTATGTCCAACCACTCCCCGCACCGGTGGGAAGTGCCGTGGCACCATCAGTCGCACCTGGTTCTAATTACGCACCTCCAATCACTCCACTACCGGCTCAGCCGGGTTATAACCCCGGCGTTCCATTCACTGGCTTGAACCCCTATTCGGAACCAAACGTGGACGTCGTTATCGACGTCGCTGAGGCACCGACGGGACGGTTTCAGATCGGTGCTGGTATCAATTCAGATGCTGGTGTGATTGGTAATATTTCTCTTGACGAGCGCAACTTTGACTGGCGTCGCCCGCCCAGGAGCCTTAATGACTTCGCAACCGGTCGTGCCTGGAGGGGTGCTGGCCAGCGGTTCCGACTCGAAGCGGCACCCGGTACTCTAGTTCAACGCTACCTGGCCAGTTTTAGCGAGCCCTATCTGTTTGATTCCCCCATCAGCTTTGGGCTCAGTGGATCCTACTTCGAACGTCGTTTTCGGGATTGGGACGAAGAACGTTTGGGGGGGCGTGCGTCACTTGGGTACCAGTGGGTTGAATATGACCTGTCGGCAACAGTTGGATATCGTGGTGAACTGGTCAAAATTTACGATGCTCCTAACGCTCCATTGGTACCCCCGTTGGAAGACATCATGGGTGATAATACGCTCCACGGTTTTCGAGTTGGATTTGCCAATGACACGCGTGACAGCGCCTTCTTTCCCACCCAAGGGCACTTGTTTGATGTGAATCTCGAACAGGTCCTCGGCGACTACACGTACGCCCGAGCGATTATTGACATCCGCGAATACGGTTTGCTTCACGAGCGTCCCGATCATTCGGGACGTCACGTTTTGAGCGGCAGGTCGCGGGTCGGCTTTAGCGGTCGTGATACCCCAATTTACGATAACTTTTTCGCCGGTGGTTTCTCAACCCTCCGTGGTTTTGATTTTCGGGGAGCGTCACCCGTTTTTCCCATTGGTGGCGGCTCGTTTGTCGAAGTCGGTGGGCAATTCATGTGGATCAATTCACTAGAGTATCTCTTTCCACTCACCGCAGACGACATGATTCACGGTGTTGTGTTTGTCGACTTTGGAACAGTGGAAAGTTCCGTAAAGTTGGACATGAACAGCGTGCGGGTCGCTCCCGGATTCGGACTGCGGATGACCGTGCCCGCTATGGGGCCAGCACCAATCGCGCTTGACTTTGCTTGGGGTGTAAAACGTGCTGAGTATGACGATCTTCAGGTTTTCAGCTTTAACGTCGGGTTCACCCGGTAAACTGTTTGCTGGTATTGATCCTCTTCTTACGGAAGCCGGCAAAAGCAACCTTGGGTTGGACCTTTGCGAGCGAATTCTCACCGGTTTGCGTGTTGACTTACCGGCGAATTTACCCCTGGTTTTTCCAGAAATCTGACGTTATCCGTACCCAATACCGCTGCCGACTGACCGGAATTTCCCTGGTTGGGTACTCGAAACAGGGTGAAGCCTCCAGTTTTTGAAACTGTTGGGGAATGCTGCCGTCCATTGAACCAGCCACAGCCATACAGGTTTCCAAAATAAGGAGCGTAGCTTTCTCAGGATCACACCTTGAGGTAGTCGAGATGGTGCGGATAGGGCTTTTGAAACGAATACCCGCTCGGCTGGGGATAGAACCGGCGGTGATGAGAGCGTTTGGTCCGGAGACGAGATTTGCGCTGAATCACCAGGGCGAATCAGGTTTGCCTTGACCGCAAGCAGGCAGGAAAGCCACAGCCGCCAGGGCGGTGGCCATCATGAATGAGAAGACGAGCCGATTCATGCTGAGCTTGCCGTAGTAAGGGCAAGCCGGTTACTAACCCACTGTACTTCCATAGCACGTTCCGACGGTGTGTGAATCTCAAGAAAACGCCAACGAGATGGATCGGGTATGGGCGGGATCGTGCCGGCATGATTGGCATTACCCGAACGACAGTTCTTTCTCTCGTGGATCTTCCATACTTTCGGCCATCTTGCGAAGGGCTTCGGTCTCGATCTGCCGGACCCGTTCGCGGGTGAGACCTAATTGCTGACCAATTTCTTTGAGGGTCTTTGGTTCGTGTCCTTCGAGTCCGAATCGCATTCGCAAAATGGTCGCCTCGCGTTCGTCCATCGTTTCCAGCAGAGCCATTACGTGCCGCAGGTTGTCGCTTTCGACAAGCGACTCATCTGGTGACAGTTGGTGTTCGTCCATCACCATGTCGCCCAACGTCCAACCGGCCTCGGTCTGGTCTGTATGCGGTGTCGCATTGTAGATTTTGATTGCTTTCTTGATGATGGGCAGCTTCTTCTTAGGCAGACCCAATACGCGGGCAACTTCTTCGGGTGTTGGTGAACGGTCCAGTTCCTCGGTCAAGCGAGCGGTAGCTCGTCGCCATTTACTCAACAGTTCCACCATGTAAGCGGGAATCCGGATCGTTTTACCGGTGTTGATCAGGGCCCGTTTAATCGATTGTTTGATCCAATAGCTTGCGTAAGTGCTAAACCGGGTCCCCATTGCCGGGTCGAATCCCTCCACAGCGCGGAGGAGGCCGAGATTCCCTTCCTCAATCAGGTCTTGAAGTCCCAGGCCTTTTCCAGAGTAGCCTCGGGCAATGTTCACCACCAAACGGAGGTTTGCCCGCACCATGCGGTCCCGTGCCCGGGTATCGCCTTCACCAATGCGAACTGCCAGTTCTCGTTCTTGTTGAGCGGTGAGCAGGGACGTTTCATTAATCTCGCGTAGGTAGGTTTCCAGCGGTGACTGGACCGAAGAACTGGAGCGCCGCCCGGTTTTTGTGGTACTGGCCATGGAAGGGTATTACGGTCAGGAGGAAGAAATCGACAAAATCGGTTTAGGCACCAGAATTGTGGAAACTGCGGACAGCCTTTGCTAGCAGACCCGATTCCTT
>Ga0315336_1004451_pt1 | contig 16621 bp, 16 predicted proteins | sample ASW5metaG_FD_204512 | JGI IMG/M metagenome (GOLD analysis project Ga0315336, IMG submission 204512) | Ammonia-oxidizing marine archaeal communities from Monterey Bay, California, United States - ASW #5 | ecosystem: Environmental > Aquatic > Marine > Intertidal zone | place: USA: California...
CCGGTCCGGTGCGGCGCGCCAGTTCATTCCAACTTGCCCGGGATCAGGCGGCGGCTTCCGTCGTCACCACGGTCGGCTTCGAGCGGAAGTTCAACCGATCGGAGCCAGCCGTGACCTTGACGGTCGAACCGTCGAGTATCTCGCCGAGCAGGATCTTCTCCGCCAGGGGGTCCTGCAGTTCCTTCTGCATCACCCGCTTGAGCGGCCTGGCGCCATAGGCCGGGTCGTAGCCCTTGGACGCCAGCCACTCGATCGCATCGTGATCCAGCGTCAGCGTGATCTTGCGGTCGACGAGCAGGTTCTCCAGCCGCTTGAGCTGGATCTCGACGATGCGGTCCATGTCCTGCCGGCGCAGCCGGTGGAACAGGATCACTTCGTCGACGCGGTTGAGGAATTCCGGCCGGAACGAGGCTTTCACCACGGCCATCACCTCGTCGCGCACAGCATCGACATCCTGATCGTCGCTGAGACTGACCAGATACTCGGCGCCGAGGTTGGACGTCATGATGATCAGCGTGTTGCGGAAGTCCACCGTGCGGCCCTGGCCATCGGTCAGCCGGCCGTCGTCGAGCACCTGCAGGAGGACGTTGAACACATCGGGATGGGCTTTCTCGATCTCGTCGAAAAGCACGACCTGATAGGGCCGGCGCCGTACCGCTTCGGTCAGCGCTCCGCCTTCTTCGTACCCGACATAGCCGGGAGGCGCGCCGATCAGCCGGGCGACCGAGTGCTTCTCCATGAACTCCGACATGTCGATGCGCACCAGCGCCGTCTCGTCGTCGAACAGGAAGCTCGCCAGCGCCTTGGTTAGCTCGGTCTTGCCGACGCCGGTCGGCCCGAGGAACATGAAAGAGCCGATCGGCCTGTTCGGGTCCTGCAGCCCGGCGCGGGCGCGCCGCACGGCCTTGGACACCGCCTGCACGGCTTCGCCCTGGCCGACGACGCGCTTGCCGATCTCGTCTTCCATGCGCAACAGCTTCTCGCGCTGGCCCTCCAGCATCTTGTCGACCGGGATGCCGGTCCAGCGCGACACGACATGCGCGACGTGGTCAGGCGTGACCACTTCTTCCACCATGCTGGTCTTGCCGTCCTGGGCCTCGGCTTCCTTGAGCTTCTTCTCCAACTCCGGAATCTTGCCATAGGCAAGCTCGCCGGCGCGCTGGAACTCGCCCTTGCGCTGCGCGATAGCCAGTTCGTTGCGCGTTTCGTCGAGCTGCTTCTTCAGGTCGGCGGCCAGGCCGAGCTTCTGCTTTTCGGCCTGCCACTTCGTGGTCAACCCGGTCGATTCCTCCTCGAGGCCGGCGAGTTCCTTCTCCAGTCGGGCAAGCCGGTCCTTCGAGGCCTCGTCCTTCTCGACCTTCAGCGCCTCGCGCTCGATCTTCAGCTGCATGATGCGGCGGTCGATCTCGTCCAGCGCCTCGGGCTTGGAGTCGACCTGCATGCGCAGCCTGGAAGCGGCCTCGTCGACCAGGTCGATCGCCTTGTCCGGCAGGAAGCGGTCAGCGATGTAGCGGTTGGAAAGCGTCGCCGCCGACACCAGCGCGGAATCGGAGATGCGCACCTTGTGGTGCTGCTCGTACTTCTCCTTCAGGCCGCGCAGGATCGAAACAGTGTCTTCCACCGTCGGCTCGTCGACGAAGACCGGCTGGAACCGCCGGGCAAGCGCGGCATCCTTTTCGACATGCTTGCGGTATTCGTCGAGCGTGGTCGCGCCGACGCAGTGCAACTCGCCGCGCGCCAGCGCGGGTTTCAACAGGTTGGACGCGTCCATCGCGCCATCCGCCTTGCCGGCGCCGACCAGGGTGTGCATCTCGTCGATGAACAGGATGATGTTACCGCTGGCCGAGGTGACCTCGTTGAGCACGGCCTTCAGCCGCTCCTCGAACTCGCCCCTATACTTGGCGCCGGCAATCAGCGAGCCCATGTCCAGCGCCATCAACTGCTTGTCCTTCAGCGACTCCGGCACGTCGCCGTTGACGATGCGCAGCGCCAGACCCTCTGCGATCGCTGTCTTGCCGACGCCCGGCTCGCCGATAAGCACGGGATTGTTCTTGGTGCGCCGCGACAGCACCTGGATGGTGCGGCGGATCTCGTCGTCGCGGCCGATGACCGGATCGAGCTTGCCCGCGCGGGCATCCGCGGTAAGATCGCGCGCGTATTTCTTGAGCGCGTCATAGCCCTGCTCGGCGCTGGCCGAGTCGGCGGTGCGACCCTTGCGGATGTCGTTGATGGCCTGGTTGAGCGCCTGTGCGGCGACACCCGCCTTGGACAGGATATCGGCGGTCTTGGCGGACTTCTCCATGACAAGCGCCTGCAACAGTCGCTCGACGGTGACGAAGCTGTCCCCGGCCTTCTTGGCCAGGTCCTCGGCGGTGGAAAACACCTTGGCGAGCGGCTGGGCAAGATAGAGTTGGCCGTTGCCGCCCTCGACCTTGGGCATGGCTTCCAGCGCCGCCTCGACGCCGAGCTTGACGTCACGGACATTGCCGCCGGCACGCTCGATCAGGGACGCCGCGAGGCCCTCGTCATCATCGACGAGCACCTTCAGCATATGTTCAGGCGTGAATTGCTGGTGGTTGCGCGAGAGCGCCATGGTCTGCGCGGACTGGATGAAGCCGCGCACGCGCTCCGAGTACTTTTCGAGGTTCATTCCGTGTCTCCTTCCATCACCGGCCCGCTTTGCGGCACCGGATCAGATTGCGGTGACGGGCCCGCCCATAAGAGCCGAACCCTGTTCAGCCGAGATATGGTGTATGGGCCGAAGTCCCTCAAGACGCGTTGATGTTGATCAAAGAAGAATATTCCAGCTACGCACGAACGAAAACGGCGGAGATTGCTCTCCGCCGTCTGCGATGCCCTGGAACGGTGTTTAGATCAGTTGTTCGCGTCGGCGGCCACGGGCTCGCCGGGCGCTTCGCCGGCAACCGGCGCCGGTTCGCGGGCCGCAGGCTGGCCCGCAGGGTTCACCTCCTGGACGGGCTTGGGCGCGACGGCATCGCCGACGGTCGCCGCGTTGCGCTCCACGCCCGGATTTTCGGAGCCTGAGCTTTCGGGGCTCACGGCTTCCGGCTGCCCGCCATTGGTCGCTTGATCCGCGTAACTGCCGCGCGGGCGGCGCGGGCGCCGCGGCCGGCGACCGCCATTGTCCATGGCAGCTTCATTGAGCTCGGCCTGGGCGGCGAGCGCCGCCGGCGAGAAACTGTCGAACTGCGGCGCCTGCTCGGCCTGGGGGCCGGCCTCGCCCGCAGCCTCGGGCTGCGCCTCGTTACGGCGATTCTGGTCGAACTGCTGGCCGGCATGCTCGCCGCGCTGGCCGTTTTCGCCACGCTGACCGTTCTGGCCATACTGGCCGTAGCCGCCGTTGCGGCGGTCACGGTGCCGGTCTCGGCCATTGTTGTCGCGGTTGTCGCGCTGGTTATTGTCGCGCCGGTTGTTGTCGCGGCCGTTTTCCTGGTTGTAGGCGAGTTCCGCCGGCGTACCTTCGATCACGGGCTGCGGCCCGGAGCCATTCGCCGCGGCCGGGGCCTCGGCGCCGGTGTTGCCGACGGCATCGAACTCGTCACGATCTTCATCGAGATCTTCGTCGAAGTCGTCGCGGTTCTGCTGGGCATTCTGGATCGGCATCTGCGCCTGCGCGGCGGCGATGATGCGATTGTAGTGTTCCGCATGCTGGAGATAATTCTCCGCCATCACCCTGTCGCCGGAGCTCTGCGCGTCACGGGCGAGCGTGGCGTATTTTTCGGCGATCTGCTGTGCCGATCCGCGGATCTTCACATCCGGGCCATTGCTCTCGTAGGTGCGGGTGAGGGGATTAGGCCCCTTACGGTTGTTATTGTTGCCACCGCCGCCGCCATTGTTGTTGCGACCGCGCATGCGCCTGTTCTGCTGTTGTGGCCTCATTAGACTCTCTTCATAGTGAATTTTCGAAAAAACTCTTCACGAACGGAGGCGCTCATGCAGCCAGCCGTTTCGTTTCTTCACCGGCGTTCGCCCGCATCAATTGCGTTGGCGCCACGTGCCATCCTGTTCCGGTTACATCACTTGCCGGACGATTCCCGCACGAAGCTTGGGCGTCGTTTGCGCAAGAAGGCAGCTATTTCCAAGGAAAACCGAATCGCTGGGAGCACTGCCTGCTTCGTCTCATCCGGTTGAGCGGGACCCTAACTGCATTCCCTGGTATTGCCAAGCGGTTTTTTCGCACTGGATCAGGGCTTTCGCCGCTCGAACACAAGAACCCTGTCATTATCGGCGAGGTCACGATGTGCGGCGTTTAACGTATAGCCGGCCACCGCGAAAATCCCGATGACCTCGTTTTTCTGCGTGTGGCCGATCTCAACCGCTATCTTGCCTTGCGCTTCCAGAAATCCTGCCGCCTCGGAGGCGATGACCCTATAGGGGTCCAAACCATCCACACCGCCATCAAGGGCCCGATGCGGGTCGAAATCGCGGACTTCGCCCTGCAGATTTCCAATGTCTCCACCGGGTATATAGGGGGGGTTCGAGGCAATTACATGGTAGCGGCCCAAAACTTTTTCGAACCAGTTGGAATGCAAGGCTTTGAAGCGCCCGCCTAGCCCCAGATCCTCGGCGTTACGCATGGCGGTCGCCAGCGCGCCGGGATCAATATCGACCCCGGTCGCGGTCGCCACCGGAACGGCCCTGAGCAGCGCCAGCGCGATGGCGCCGGTTCCGGTGCCGAGATCGAGGACACGGCACTCGCCGAGCCTCTCGGCCGTTGCCATGGCGAAGGGCAGGACCGCGTCGACGAGCGTCTCGGTATCCGGGCGCGGCTCCAGCGTCTCGGGCGAAAGCGACAGGCGCAGCCCATAGAATTCGCGATAACCGAGGATGCGGTGCACCGGTTCGCCTGCGACGCGTCGTCTCAGGGCAGTCTCGATGGCCGAAAGCGCCGCTGCTCCCACCTCCTGTGCCGGCTCGGCAATGGCCTGGGTGCGGGTCGTGTTGGAGAAATGTTCGACGATCAGCCGGGAATCGAGCGCCGGATCGGCGATGCCGGCGGCGGCCAGACGCGTTCGCGCTGCCCTGAGCAGCGGCCCGAGCGCGGCGGGCAGTTGATCAGCCATCGAGGCTCATATCGGCAAGCAGCTTCGACTGATGGTCGGCGATCAGCGCGTCGATCACCTCGTCGAGCTCGCCCATCATCACGCGGTCGAGCTTGTAGAGCGTGAGGTTGATGCGGTGGTCGGTGACGCGCCCTTGCGGGAAATTATAGGTGCGGATGCGTTCCGACCGGTCGCCCGATCCGACCTGCGACTTGCGCGACTCCGAGCGCTCCTCGTCGGCGCGGCTGCGCTCCAGGTCATAAAGACGCGCACGCAGGATCTGCATGGCGCGCGCCCGATTCTGATGCTGCGACTTCTCCGCCTGCACCACCATGATGCCTGTCGGCAGGTGCGTGATGCGCACAGCCGAGTCGGTGGTGTTGACGTGCTGGCCGCCGGAGCCCGACGCGCGCATCGTGTCGATGCGGATGTCCTCGGGCCTTATGTCGATGTCGACTTCCTCCGCCTCCGGCAGCACGGCGACCGTCGCCGCCGAGGTATGGATGCGCCCGCCGGCCTCGGTTGCCGGCACGCGCTGGACGCGATGCACTCCGGATTCGAACTTCAGATGTGCGAAAACTCCCTTGCCCGACACCGAGGCGATGATTTCCTTGTAGCCGCCGACCTCGCCCTCGCTGGCCGAAACGACCTCGAAACGCCAGCCGCGCGAGGCGGCATAGCGCTCATACATCCGGAACAGGTCGCCGGCGAACAACGCCGCCTCGTCGCCGCCGGTGCCGGCGCGGATCTCGAGGATCGCGTTCCTCTCATCGGCCGCGTCCTTGGGCAGGAGCAGGATCTGGATATCCTTCTGCAGCGTCTCGATGCGGCTCTGCACCTGAGGCAGGTCCGCCTCGGCCAGAGCCCGCATCTCGGCGTCGGTCGCTTTGTCGGCGAGCATCGCTTCGAGATCCGCCTGCTCAAGCTCGGCGGCCCGCAACGACCGGATCTTGCCCACCATCTCCTGGATGTCGGCGTATTCGGAAGCCATTTTGACGTATTGATCGGCGGCGGGCCCGGCCGCCATCTGCGCCTCGAGCATATCGAAACGCTTGACGACTTGATCCATACGGTCGCGGGGCAAGTTGATCATGATGGTACGCTATAGCGGTATGGAACGGTCGTCGGCAAAGGCCTGCAGCAGCGCCCGCATAGGCGTCCCCTGGACCGGCGCCATCAGATTGTCCCTGAAGAAGGCCTGCAGCTCCTGCAGCGGCAGTTCGGTCAGCATCGCCTTGACCGGGCCGATCGAGGCCGGCGACATCGAGATCGAGCGGAAGCCGAGGCCGATCAGCGCCATCGCCGAGATAGGCTTGCCGGCAAGCTCGCCGCAAAGCGTCACGGGCGTGTGATTGCGGGCGCCGGCATCGGCGATCGTCTTCAGCACCCGCAGGAACGGCGCCGAAAGCGTGTCGAAGCGGTCGGCAAGTTGCGTGTTGCCGCGGTCGACCGCCATGATGAACTGGAAGAGGTCGTTGGAGCCGACCGAAACGAAATCCACCGCCTTCATCAGCTCGTCCAGCTGGAACAGGAGCGAGGGCACTTCCAGCATAGCGCCGAGCTTGAGGCTGGTGGGCAGGTGGTGCGCAAAGCGCGACAGGTGCCGGACTTCGCGGTCGATGATCTCGCGCGCCTGCGCGATTTCCGACAGCTCGGTCACCATCGGCAGCATCAGCTTCAGCTCGCGGCCGCCGCTGGCCTTCAGCAGCGCCCGGATTTGCGTCCTGAGCAGGCCGGGACGATCGAGCGTCAGGCGGATCGCCCGCCAGCCGAGCGCCGGGTTTTCTTCCTGGATCGCGCCCTTGAAATAGGGCAGCACCTTGTCGCCGCCGATATCGATGGTACGGAAGGTGACCGGCTTGCCGCGCGCGGCGTCGAGCACGTCGCGGTAAAGCCGCTCCTGCGCCTCGGCGCGCGGGAAGGTCGAGGCAACCATGAACTGCAACTCGGTGCGGAACAGGCCAATGCCTGCGGCGCCCGATTCGCTCAACTGCGGCAGGTCGACGGCAAGGCCTGCGTTCATCAGGAGATCGACAGGAACCCCGTCCTTGGTCAGCGACGGCTTCTTGCGCAGCTCGCGGTAGACCTCTTGCCGCCGGGCCCGGAAACGTACCTTTTCGGCATAGGCGGCTTCCAGGTCGGATTGCGGCCGCAGATGAATGGCGCCTTCCTCGCCGTCGACGATGATGGCGTCGCCGTTTTCCGCCATGGAAACGGCGCCCTTCATCTGGCCGGCGACGGGGATGCCCATGGCGCGGGCGACGATCACGACGTGGCTGGTCGCGGCCCCATCCTCCAGCACCAGGCCGCGCAGCTTGTCGCGCGGATAGTCGAGCAGCTCGGCCGCGCCCATCGAGCGGGCGACGATGATGGCGTCCTTGGGCAGCGAGGCCGCGACATCCTCCGGCCCGCGCCCCATCAGCTGGCGCAGCAGGCGGTTGGCAAGATCGTCGAAATCGCTCATCCGCTCGCGCAGATAGGGGTCGGTCATATGCAGCATGCGGGCGCGCATGTCGCTCTGCACCTTCTCGACCGCGGCCTCCGCCGTCAGGCCGTTGCGGATCGCCTCTTCCAGCCGGCGCACCCAGCCACTGTCATTGGCGAACATGCGGTAGGCCTCGAGCACCTCGCGGTGCTCGCCCTCGAAGGCGACCTCGCGACGCTCCAGCATGTCGTCGATAGAGAGCCGCAGGGAGCCGAGCGAGGACTGCAGCCGACGCACCTCTTCCTCGCTGTCCTCGTTGAAAAGGTTGGTGACGACGATGCGCGGCTCGTGCAGCACGACATGGCCGAGCCCGACGCCTTCGTTGAAGGAAAGGCCGGTGAAACTCACCGGGCGGCGCAGGTCGAGTTCCAGTCCCGGCCGGGTGAGGCGCGCCAGATCGCCGGTCGCGATCATTTCGGCGATCACCATCGCCGTCGTTTCAAGCGCCTCGACCTCGTCGTCGCGATAGTGGCGCATGGTCTTGTTCTGCACGACCAGGACGCCCAGCGTGCGCCCTGCCCTCAGCACCGGCACGCCAAGGAAGGAATTGTAGATCTCTTCGCCCGTCTCCGGCAGGTAGGCGAAAGCCGGATGCTCCTGCGCATTCGAGAGGTTGAGCGGCCGCGCGCTGGCGGCGATCGTGCCGACGAGGCCCTGCCCGAGCCTCAGTTGCGCCAGGTGGACGGCGTTCGGGTTCAGACCCTCGGTGGCGTAGAGCTCGAGCACCGAGTCGGCGCGCAGCACATAGAGCGAGCAGACCTCGGCGACCATGTTGGAGGCGATGTCGCGCACGATGCGGTCGAGCCGCTCCTGCGGCTCCAGCGGCTCCTGCATGAGCTCGCGAAGCCGTTTGAGCAGAACGCGCGGGCCACTGGCCGTATCACGCATCGCGGCTTGTTCTCCAATGGGCATTTCGCCAGCCGCAGTTTCTCCCGCGGCCGGCGCTCACGCAACAACTGACTCAGTTCTTGCTACTGCTTATCCAGACCGTAGACGGAATGCAAAGTGCGAACCGCGAGTTCCGTATAGGGACCGTCGATCAGTATCGAGATTTTGATCTCGGAGGTCGTGATGGCGCGGATGTTGATCGCCTTGTCGGCCAGCGCCTTGAAGGCGGTGGCGGCGACGCCGGCATGGCTCCTCATGCCGATGCCGATGACCGAGACCTTCGACATGCCGGCTTCCGACTGCACGACGTCGTAGCCGACTTCGGGCTTCAGCTTCTCCAGCACGGCCAGCGCCTTGTCGACGTCGCCGGAAGGCACGGTGAAGGTCATGTCGGTGAATTTACCGTCCTCGGAGATGTTCTGGACGATCATGTCGACATTGATGTTGGCCTCGGCCAACGGACCGAAGATGCCGGCAGCCACGCCTGGACGGTCGCCGACGCGGCGCAGCGAGATCTGCGCTTCGTCCTTGGCGTAGGCAATTCCGGTGACGACCTGCTGTTCCACGATCTCTTCCTCGTCGCAAATGAGCGTTCCGGGGGGATTGAGCAAATCCCCCATTCCGGGCGCATCGGGATCGTCGAAGGACGACCGCACGAAGGTACGCACCCTGTGTACCATGGCAAGCTCGACCGACCGCACCTGCAGCACCTTGGCGCCGAGCGAGGCCATCTCGAGCATTTCCTCGAAGGAAATCTTGGCGAGCCGCCGGGCTTTCGGCTCGATGCGGGGATCTGTCGTATAGACGCCGTCGACATCGGTATAGATGTCGCAGCGGTCGGCCTTGACCGCCGCCGCGATCGCCACGGCGCTCGTGTCAGAACCGCCGCGGCCAAGCGTCGCGATGCGGTTGTCCGGCCCGATACCCTGGAAACCGGCGATGACCGCCACCTGGCCCTCGCCGAAGCGCTTGATCAGGAATGCGCCGTCGATGTCGAGGATGCGCGCCGCGCCATGCGCATTGTCGGTCTTGATCGGGATCTGCCAGCCCTGCCATGAGCGGGCGTGGACCCCCATGCTCTGCAGCGTGATCGCCAACAGTCCGGCGGTGACCTGCTCGCCGGAGGCAACGACCGCGTCGTACTCGCGCGCGTCATGCATCGGCGAGGCCTCGCGCGTCCAGGCGACCAGTTCATTGGTCTTGCCGGCCATCGCCGACACCACGACCGCCACTTCATGGCCGGCGTCGACCTCGCGTTTGACATGGCGCGCCACATTGCGGATGCGGGCGATGTCGGCGACCGAGGTTCCGCCGAATTTCATCACGATACGCGCCATGGAAGCGAAATGCCTTTGACTGAAGCCGGCTCGAGGCCGGAACGGGAGGAAACGCCTGGACGGCCAAGCGCGGAAATGCGCGGCCTCCTTAGCCAAAACAGCGAGGCTTCGCAAGCGAGCGCGACCGTGGCCGGCTCGGCGTAACCTGTCCTGACGGATTCTTGCCGCCCGCCATGCCATAACAGAGCCAAAACCGCCTTTGGAGATTCTCATGGCCGAGACCCTGGAAATCGTCACTTTCCGCCTCAAACCCGGCACCGAAGCCGGCTTCATCGCCAACAACGGGGGTATGACCGACTGGCTTGCCCGGCAGCCTGGCTTTCTCGGCAGGCATCTCGGCAGGCGGGAGGATGGAACCTGGATGGATGTCGTGCGCTGGCAAAGCGTGGAGCAGGCCCGGGCTGCGGCGGCTCGCATCATGGCCGAAATCGGCGACAGCGAAGCCGTGCAGGCGATCGACCCGGCCAGTGTCGAAATGAGCCACGCGACGGTCGCGCCGTCTCGTCAGGCGTGATCCCCGAACTCGCCCCGTGGCGCAGCCGCTTGCCTTCGGCAACGAAAAAACCTGCCTTGACTTTCCCGGCCCGGGACCCGACTTGCTAGCGTCCCCGACTTGTCGTGAGGAGACCCGCCCATGCCAGAGCCCCGCCGATCGACCATCGATGCTGGAGAAGTCGAGCGCTTCTCCGCCCTTGCCGCCGAATGGTGGGATCCGAACGGCAAGTTCCGCCCGCTGCACAAGTTCAATCCGGTGCGGCTCGCCTATATCCGCGACCAGGTGGCGGCGCGTTTCGGCCGCGACCCACGCGCCGCGCGGCCCTTCGAAGGCCTGCGCTTCCTCGACATCGGCTGCGGCGGCGGGCTTTTGTGCGAGCCGATGGCCAGGCTTGGCGCCGATGTCGTGGGCGCGGACGCTTCCGCCACCAACATCGAGGTCGCCAAGCTGCATGCGGCGGAAGCCGGGGTCGGCATCGACTATCGCGCCACCACGGCCGAGGCGCTGGCGGATGCCGGCGAAACCTTCGATGTCATCCTGAACATGGAAGTGGTGGAGCATGTCGCCGATGTCGACCTGTTCATCGCCAAATGCGGCCAGATGGTCCGCCCCGGCGGCATCATGTTCGTCGCCACCATCAACCGCACTCTGAAAGCGTTCGGGCTCGCCATTATCGGCGCCGAATACCTGCTGCGCTGGCTGCCGCGCGGTACGCATCAGTTCGGTAGGCTGGTGCGGCCGGAGGAACTGTCAAAGGCGCTGGGCGCCGCCGGCCTCACCGTGATCGACCGCACCGGCGTCATTTACCATCCGCTCGCCGACCGTTGGCAGAAGTCCAGGGATATGGACGTCAACTACATGGTGCTGGCCGAAAAGGGCTCCGTCTGAACGCTCTGGCGCGGCCTCTCGCAATTCAAGCCGCTTGGCTTTGCAACTTCGCGGCGGCCTGACTCTGCGCCTTGGTCGTGATGAACACGCCGGCGGTGATGATGGCGGCGCCCAGCCAGGTCAGAAGCTGGTAGTGCTCGCCTAGGAAGAGCGTGCCAGCGAACAGGCCGACGGCAGCCGCCACATAGCCGATCTGGCTGAGATAGACCGGGCCGCCAACCGCCTGCAAGCGGAAGAAGAAGGCGAACATCGCCGATGCCGACGCAGTCTGGCTGAGGACCACAAGCGGCACGCTGCCGAGTGGGGCAAAGGCATGCCTGCCCAGGACGCTGAGGATGACGATGAAAAGCAGCGTAGCCGAGGCCAAATGGCTGCCGACGGCAAGCTCGATCGGGCCCGTGCCCTTCGGCCAGTCGACTGTGCGATATATGTTGCCGGCGGCGAGGCTGACCGGGATGAGCAATCCGATCGCCACCCAGAAGTAATCGGCTGGCTGGCCGGCCTCGCCGCGTGTCAGCGCAACCATCGCCGCGCCGACGAATCCGACCGCGATGCCGATGACGCCGAGCAGGTTCGGACGCCTGACGCCGAGCAGAATCGAGAACACCAGAGTGATCACAGGCGAAAGCGTGAACATGATGCCGGTGTAGCCGGCGCCGAGATGCGGGATGGCCGAGAACATTAGAAAATTGGGGATGGCATAGGAAATCGCCGCGGTGACGAAGAAATAGCGCAGCTTGTGCGACGTGAGCCGGATGCGCTCGCCGCGCAGCAGAAGCGCCATTAGCAGCACGCCGCCGGCGCCCAGCGAAATGACGAAGGCCCAGACCATCGCCGGCACGCCGGCGGCGGTGGCGAGTTTGCCGAATGGCAGCGTCATGCCAAGCAGTCCGCCAGTCACCACCAGAAGGCCGACCGCCGAATCCCAGAGAAATCTCATCGGCCTACCCTTCACACCCCTTCTTCACAGCCATCTTGGCCACCGCTCAATCTTCATGTAACATAGCACAAAGATTCTTACCATCAAGATACTTTTCGGTGAGGCACATGGATCGCGCGGCAAGGGCTATCGAGCAGTGGCGAAGGGAACGGCCGGATCTCGACGTATCGCCGATGGGGGTGATCGGACGGCTGAACGAAGCCTCGTCGCTGATCGCGCGCGATCGGCTGGCACCAGTCTTCGCCCGCTTCGGGCTGCAGTCCGGTGAATTCGACGTGCTGGCGACATTGCGTCGTTCCGGCGCGCCTTACGCGCTGACGCCGACCGAGCTCTACGAAGCGACGATGGTGACGTCTGGCGCCATGACGGCCCGCCTAGACCGCCTGGAGAAGGCTGGTCTGGTCCAGCGTGCGCCGCATCCCAGCGACCGGCGCGGCGTTGTCGTGCAACTCACCGCCAACGGTCTCGCGCTGGTGGACGAGGCGCTTGGGGCCCATGTCGCCAACGAGCATGAAATCCTCGCCGGACTGACCGGCGAGGAGCGGGAAACGCTGGCGAAATTGCTGGAGAAACTGATCGGGAGCCTGAGCCAAACCGCAGCCTAGAGCAATCCTGGGGAACACTTTTAGCGGTCCGTCCAGAATGGCGCAAAAACAGCGAGTTAGGGTGGTTCGCCTTCCCTGCAACGGTGAGACGCTCAAGGCAGCCTCCTGTTTGAGCATGCGGCAGGTATGTTGAGAACCAGGTCAGACCGCGCCAAGAATGATGGTTTGCGAGAACGGGCTCGTGATCACCGGAAACGCAGGAAGCGCCATTCGCGGGCCGGCATCCCTGAATACCGCCTCACCTTAGTTCCGGTCGTCCGGAAAGCTCGGGATCGGCATGAACTCGACACCGTCCTCGATGAGGCTTTGCGCCTCTTCCGGCGTCGCTTCTCCATAGATGCCGCGCGGATCGGTTTCGCCGAAATGGATCTTGCGCGCTTCCTCGGCAAACTTGTCGCCGACATAGTCGGCGTTCGCACGCACCTTCTCGGCCAGCGCCTTCAACTGCGCCAGCGCCTGCTTCTGCGCCTCGCCCATGGCGAGTGCCATTGTCTCCTGCTTGCGCGAGGTCGAAACGGCCGGCGCCATCAGAGCCTTCTCGACCTTATGCGAGCCGCAGTTCGGGCAATCGACGAAGCCGCGCTTCTTCTGGGTGTCGAAATCGTCATTGCTGCGGAACCAGGCTTCGAATTCGTGCTCGTGTTCGCAGATCAGGGAAAAACGGATCAAGAGGCAGCCCCCCTGAGACGCGGCGCTTCGCTTGTCCCGGCATTGACGGTGAAATCCCGCGCGTTCTTCAGATTGGGTATCTTGCGGCGCGCGGCCAGCGACTGCGCCGGATCGATTTCGGCGATGATCACGCCTGGCTCGTCATGGGCGGCCTCGGCAATGACCCGCCCCCACGGATCGACGATCAGCGAGTGGCCGTAAGTCTCGCGACCGTCCTCATGCAGGCCGCCCTGCGCGGCGGCGATGACATAGGCGCCGTTCTCGATGGCGCGGGCACGAAGCAGCACATGCCAATGTGCCTCTCCGGTCTGGCGCGTGAAGGCGGCGGGCACCGTCAGCACCTCGGCCCCGGCCATCGCCTCGGCGCGGAAAAGTTGAGGGAAGCGCAGGTCGTAGCACACGGCAAAGCCAAGCCTCGTCCCATCGATTTCGGTCACGACCGCTTGCGTTCCCGGCTCGTAGGATGCGGACTCGCGCCAGCTCTCGCCATTGTCGAGGTCGACATCGAACATATGGATCTTGTCGTAGCAGGCGATCAGGGCGCCGACCGGCGAGAACAGGAACGCGCGGTTGGCGAGCTTGCCGTCGGCGCGCAGGATCGCGGTAGAGCCGACATGCAGATAAATGCCGAGATCCGTCGCCAACCGGCGCGCCGTCGCGACGACTATGTCCTTGTCCTCGGTGGTAAACGCGGCCGCCCCTGCCTGCTTGTCGCGGATAAGCGCGCCGGTCATTTCCGGCGTCTGGACGTAGGCGGCGCCCTGACCCGCGGCCTCGCGGACAAGGATCTCCATGTCGGCGGCATTGCGCTGCGGGCTCGTGCCCGAACGCATCTGGACGGCGGCGGCCTTGAAGGTGCCCATGATCATCTCCCGTTGGCGAGAATGGCGTCCAGCCGGCCCTGCGACTCCAGGTCGTGGAGGTCGTCGCAGCCGCCGACATGCGTGTCGCCGATGAAAATCTGCGGAAATGTAGTCCGACCATGCGCCCGCGAGATCATTTCCTGGCGCAGTTCCGGCGAAAACGAGGCGTCGTGCTCGGTATAGGCCACGCCCTTGCGGTCGAGCAGCCGCTTGGCCGCGACGCAGTAGCCGCACATCATTCGGGTATAGATCGTCACATCAGCCATCGGCCGGCAATCCTCACGCGTGCCGTCCAATGAGGTTACGAAAACGACATGCGGCAAAACAACAATTCAAACCTATATAGTCGCGGACTCATCGGGCCGGAAGTCCCCCGGTAGGACGCGGGCGAAAGTGAGGATGTCGATCGCTCCGGCGCCACCCCTCTTCAGCGCCTTGGCGACGGCCCGTACCGTTGCGCCGGTAGTGTAGACATCGTCCACGACCAGAACCCTTCGGCCCGCGATTTCGATTTCGAAGTCCGGCGGAACACGAAAAGCGGCGCGCACATTCTCCTCACGCTCATGCCGTTCGAGCCCGACCTGCTGGCGCGTCAGCTTCACGCGCCCGACCGCAGATGGCGCGAAAGGCAGTCCGCCGAGCTTCGCAACGGCCCGCCCGAGTTCCGCCGACTGATTGAACTGACGTCGGAAGAAGCGCCGCCAGTGCAAGGGCACCGGCACGACAAGGTCAGCCTCGGCAATCAGTTCCGCGCCGGCGCGGATCATCCAGTTTGCCATCCAGGGCGCGAGATCGGTCCGGTCCTGGTATTTCAGCCCCTGCACCATCTGACGCGCGACACCCGAATACACGACGGCGGCCCGCGCCCGCTCGAAGGGTGGCGGATCGGCGATCGCCTCGGCGGACAAAAACCCCTCGCCCATGTCATGGGTGAAGGGGGTGCCCATCACCGGGCACCAGGGTTTTTCCAGCAGTCTCAGTTTTGGCCAGCAGGCGCCGCACAACACACCGGGCTGCGACACATGGCGTCGGCAGCCGGCGCAAACCGGCGGAAACAACAGCCGGGCCGGCCAGGACAATGCCTGCCGTGCCATGTCCTGAACCGCGCTGGTCTTGATCTTGTGCACCGGATCGGCCACGTGAAAAGGAACCCCGCGCCACCTTAACACGACTCCGGCAGGCGCGGACAACAGGAAGCTTTCCATTGCAGCCCTTGATCGACACCGAGCTCTGGCTCGCGCGCAAGCGCCGGGCTCTCGTCCGCCCCGTCGAAGGCGCCGATTTCCTGATGCGGCGCGCGGCGGAAGACCTTGCCGACCGGCTGGATGCGGTCCAGCGCCGTTTCGCCAGGGCGGCGGCGCTGTTCTGTCAGACATCGGCGGCGGCGGACGTGCTCGCCGGCAGCGGCAAGGTCGGCGAAATCGTTCGCGTCGAGATGGACGGAGCGCTTCTGGCCGGCGCGCCCGGCCTGGTGGCGCCGGCGGAGACCGTGCCGTTCGGGGAAGGCAGCCTCGATCTCGTCGTTTCCCTGCTCTCGCTGCACGCCATGAACGACATTCCCGGCATGCTCGCGCAGATCCGCCGGGCCCTGAAGCCGGATGGGCTTTTCCTTGGCGCGCTCGCCGGTGCAGGCACGTTGGCGGAGTTGCGCGAAAGCATGCTCACCGCCGAGACGGAGCTTTACGGCGGCGCGAGCCCGCGCATCCTTCCTTTCACCGACGTACGCGATGCGGGTGCGCTGTTGCAGCGAGCCGGCCTGGCATTGCCCGTCGCCGATGTTGAAACGGTGACCGTGCGCTACGATACGTTATTCGACCTTGCCGCCGACCTGCGCGCGATGGGCGAGACCAGCCCGCTTGTCGACCGCAGCCGACGACCTGGCAGCAGGCGCCTGTTTGGCCGCGCCGCCGAAATCTATGCGGAACGATTCTCGGACCCGGACGGCCGCATCCGCGCAAGTTTCCCGGTCGTGTGGATGTCCGGCTGGACGCCCGACGCGTCGCAGCAAAAACCGCTCAAGCCGGGATCGGCCAAAGTCTCTTTGAAAACTGTTCTGGAGGACCCGCAGAAGCGTTGAGGGGCTGACTGATCGGCGTCGTCAGTGGGAGAAGGCCTGGACCAGTTTGCTGTTGTTGTCGCTGAACAACCACTGGAGCGCATCCGCGGCCTTGCCCACGCCGCCGATGATTGTAAGCGACAGTACAGTAACGATCAGACCATATTCGATGGCCGTCGCTCCCGTCTCATCCCTCGCGAATTGCTGCAGCAGGTTCTTCATGGCCATCCATTCCTTATGCAGAAATTCTAATGTGCTACCCGTTAAGAAAGGTTAACGGCAAAAGCTTAACGGCGAGTGAAACGCCGTTGTCCCAAAAATCAGCACTCGC
>Ga0315336_1004452_pt1 | contig 16621 bp, 15 predicted proteins | sample ASW5metaG_FD_204512 | JGI IMG/M metagenome (GOLD analysis project Ga0315336, IMG submission 204512) | Ammonia-oxidizing marine archaeal communities from Monterey Bay, California, United States - ASW #5 | ecosystem: Environmental > Aquatic > Marine > Intertidal zone | place: USA: California...
TCGGGTGCCCCGGATTGGCCGTCACCGGAGATCCAACGCAGAGCGCCTGCCCGGATCCTGTACTCGGGCCCGTCGACGCCGTCGGTGCGCGCGAGCAGGCCGGCATCGGTGAGGACCCCGAAGAGGTCGGAGATGACACGGGTGGCGTCGTCAGACTTCACGGGTCCGGGCAATCCGGCCGCGGTGCTCTTGAGGTAGCGGCCGAACGCGCCCCGCCCAGTCATCGCCATGGCTGTGCGCCTGCCACCGGGGCGTGCTGGGCGAGGGGAGGCGTGCCCGACGTCGACGAGCCTGTCGTCCTCGGACATCGCCCACGGGTCGATGAGCTGTTGCCGGGACTGGCTGCGCAGCCGCTGGAAGCCCTCCTCGGTGAGGCAGTCCACGTCGATGGCGCGCACCCGGCGCAGCTCGTCGAGCAGGATCCGGCTGAGATCTTCTCGTTGTGCAGCTGAGACCTGGTCGAGCAGGTATGTGCCCTTCCATGACTCGTCGTCAGCCGCGAGGTCGGGCAGATCGCGGTAGCTGACCTTGAGCAGGCCGGTCTGCTCAAGGTTCGGCATCGTCACCCGCCAACCGCGCTGCAGATCCACATAGAGCTGGTACTCGACGACTGCACGCAGGGCCCGTTCGGCGTCGGCCTTAGCGGTGAACTTCGCGTTGGGGCTGGCGGCGAAGTCGCGCATCTGCAGCCCGAGGGTGGCGGTTACGGCCCCCGCGATGATGTCGTGGGTGAGGCCCTGTCCACCGGCGTCTTGCAGGGCGGCGTACAGCGCGCCGCGCAGCTGGCTGACCTGGACGAAGTCGTTGAAGTGTCCGGCCTGCAGGCTGGCATCCTGCCGGTTGTCGACGAACGTGAGGAGTTTGCGGGCCGCTGGGTCGAGCTCGTCGACCGGGACGGCCCGAAGGTTGCGGACGATCGAGGCGCTGACCAGGGTGACGGCGCTGGACCTGCCCTCGGCGTCGAGGGTGGCCAGCTTGCCGAAGTCCTGTCCCCGGACTTGCTCGTAGGAGACGCCGCAACGCATGCAGAACGCGAACGGGGTGGACACGAACCACGCCGGCAGGCCGACGCCGCTGCCGTCGAGGGTGCCGTCGGGCTGCACGTACACCTTCTCGGGCAGGTACTTCTTCTTGCTGTCGAGGATGTCGATGTGGTCGGTCGCGGGGTCCGTGACCAGCCAGGAGTCCGGGAGGCGGCCGCTGGAGAGCGGGTCTTGCGGCCACGGATGGTCGGAGGAGACGTAGAGGTACCCGGTGACGCTGTCTCCGCCGCTGGCATCCACATCCCGGCGGGACACGAAGACGCTTCGTCCGTCGCGGCTGGTCTTGGCGACGACGAGGTACTCCTGACCGCACTCGCGGCAGAAGCCCAGTGGGAGCAGCGCCTTGTCGGGGTGTTCGGGGACGCTGACCTGGTATGTGCCCGTGATGTGTCGGCTGGTCTCGGGTTCGAGGGAGACGTAGACGGTGTCGCCCTTGGAGAGGAACTGGTGCAGCCGGAAGGCGAACACGGGCCGGTCCAGGTCCGGTTGGCGGACCTGTGCGCCCTCCTCGAGGATGCGTCGAAGGGCGGTCCTGCAGGCGGCTGGTTCGCGACCGGTCAGTTCCGCGAGGGTTTCGGCGGCCTCGGGCACGGTGGTGGGGGCACGTCGGATCAGCTGGCCGGTGCCTGCCTCGACGTCGAGACCGAAGGTGGTCTCCACCCAGGTGGCGAGTGCGTCGCCGACGAACTGCTCATGGGTTCGTGCTGGGTGGGGTTGCTGGGCGCGGTCGACCGCGGCGGCGAGCTGCTCGGTTGTGGGTTCGGTCCCCGTGGTGGCGCGGGTCAGGGTTTCGCCGATGACTCGTTCGGGCGTTACTTCGGAGCCGAAGAGGCGGGTGGCCACGTCGGCGACGACCGTGTTGCGTTCCGCTGTGGTGCCTCCGCTGGCCATGGTGGCGCTTGTGCCGACGATTTGGAGGTCATCGGTGGCGCACTGGTCGCGCAGACGACGCACAAGCATCGCCACGTCGGCGCCCTGGCGCCCTCGATAGGTGTGAAGCTCATCGAGGGCCAGGAAGCGCAGGCCTTGGGCGGCGCGGACCAGGTGCTTGCGCTCGTCAGGCCGGGTCAGGACGAGTTCGAGCATCACGTAGTTGGTCAGGAGGATGTCGGGCGGCTCGGCGAGGATGCGGCGTCTCTCGTCGGGGCTCTCCTGGCCGGTGTAGCGGGCGAAGGTGACGGGTTCGCCGTTCTCGGGGTAGCCGTGACGCAGGAACTTCGTCAGTTCTCCCACCTGGGAGTTGGCCAACGCGTTCATGGGGTAGACGACTATGGCCTTCACGCCTGGCTGTCTCTGGCCGCCGTGCGCTTCTCGGTCGCGCAGGACCGCATCGACGATCGGGATGATGTAGGCCAGGGACTTGCCCGACCCGGTACCGGTCGTCAGCACGTAGCTCTTGCCGGTGGCGGCCACCTCGATGGCTTCACGCTGGTGCTGGTGCAGCACGATCGGGTCCCGGCCGGGGTCCTGGGGTCCGGCTTTGCGTCGGAAGATCCGCTCGCACTCGGGGTGGAGCAACCCTTCCTTGACGAGCTGGGGCACCGCGCCGCCCGAGGCGAACGACGGGTTCAGGCTCAACCATGGGTCGGGCCACTGGACGCCGTCGGCGAACTGCTGCTCGACGAAGCCGGCGACTCGCTGGTCGCGGACCGAGACGAACCCGGACGTGAAAGCCCGGTAGTCATCGATCACCTGTTCGTGGACCTTGAATACGTCCATTCCACCCCGATCGTGTATTGCTCGGCGGCCAGCCTAGAAGCCGGCAAGCGCCAAGGGTCGCCAATTCACCATTCCACACTCGGTTAATCCGTGTGCTGCCCGAGTGGACACGTTTCGGCGGTGTCTCCCTAGAGCGAGGGTGGGTCCGCGCCGGGACTCACGTACCAGGCAACACGACTGGGGCGTCTTCGTGAGGGGGGATGCGGGGCGGCCGCGGCGCGCGGTGCCAGACCATCGACGAGCCTGCCTAGTCGCGACATCGGGGGACCGCCGTGGCCGGCGTTGGGTGCCGCATGGCGGGCGCGGGAGTTTCTGCCCCGATCGTTTGCGGGAAGGTCACGGGCGGCCACCTGTTGTTGGGCGGCTGTCTACGGCTGCGGCGGGTTCAGCCAGTCGGCAGGGATGAGTTTCGCTCCGTGCCGCCACCGTTCGCGCACCGCTTGGTCAAACCAGGGCTCTGGCAGGTCTGCATGGTCACAGACGATGACCTGGAACCGTGGCGAAAGCTCGTTCACCACGTCGCGCATGAGTTCGAACATGGCGCGCACCGCGATGCGGTCGGCGTCTTCCTCGGGGAGCCCGGTCTCGTTGTCGTTCTCTGATGGGTAGTGCGCCTGCGTCGGCTGGTCCAGCATCAGGAACCGTGGAACGGGCCGATCCTGTCGGGTGAAGTACCTGTGGAGGGCCAAGTGGGTGGCGAGGTGGTACCCGACCCAGTTCTTGGCGCTTCCGATGCGGGTCAGGGGCGCCGGCCCGGTGTCGGTGTCCGCAACGACGGTGAGGCGCGCGAGGTCCAGACGGACGTCTTCGGTGCTGTGCTCGAGGTCGAGCCTTTCGGCATAGCGTTTGATGTCACGGCCGACCGCCACCAGCCGGGAGGTTAGCTGCTCTCGTCGGTTGTCGTCGTCCAGTTCGTCTTCCAGTGCAGCGACCGCGGAGCGGGACTGCTCCATCTGCTGCCGCAGGACCTCGAGGGCGGTCTCATCGACGAGGGAGGCACGAGAGAGCGTGGCATCGATGCGGCCCCTGGTGAAGTCGCGGGTGTCAGAGCGGGTCCGCTCGTGGACACGAAGTCCGCGTTCGAGGTCTTGGAGCGCACCTTCAGCGACGCGGAGCTGCTCGCGAAGAGTGTCCGCCTCGGCGTCGAGGGCCGCCAGCGCTCGGCGCTGAGCGGGTCGGGCGCCGGTAAGGCTTCCCACCTGCGCGCGCAGGTTCTCGAGGCTGTTCCTGAGCGCCTCGGCGGTCGGGTCCGGGTCCTCCATGTCGTTCCCGCAGGCCGGACAGACGTGGTCGTCCGTGTGCGTGTCATCTCCCTCGGACGCTGGGGGAAGGAGGTTCAGGGATGTCAGTCGTGACTCCTGTTGCGAGAGTGCAGAGAGGAAGTCGCCGGCAGCGCGGGTCTCGTTGAGGAGCAGGCCACGATTCTCCATCACAACACGAAGCTGCTGGCTGAGTTCCTCACGACTCTGTTCAAGTGCGCGGCGCCGGTCTTGGTCGGCTGGGCTGTCGGCTGCAACTAGGCTCGGCCGGGCCACCCGTGCGCCTTGTAGAGCGCGTACGACCTCTGACCGATCACCAGGGTCGATGTCGTCGATGAGTCCCACGGCGCGTGCCTCCGCGTACAGGGAGTTGAGCTCGACGTCGATTGTCTGGGCTGCCTGGCGGGCGCGTTCGTACGCCGCCTCGAGCCTTGCCAGGGTGCGTTTGGCATCGCGCAGCTGGGCCCGTTTGCGGGCCTCGTCCGGCGCGACCGCTCCTAGGAAGTAGGGGATGGTGTCGCGGAGCGCTTGGTCGATGCCGTCCTCGCCCATCCGGTGGAACATGGCGGTCTGGCTCGCGACCTCTGACTGGGACTGCAGGCAGAGCAGAGCGGCGTGGCCGATGTTCGCCTCGAGGGCTCGACGAAGCGACCATGGGCCCGGTTCGGCCTCGTTCTCCTCGATCCCGATTCGCCGGCCGAGCTGTTGCCGGAGCTGGCGAGTGTCGGTGTTGCCGCGCAGCTCGTCGAGCGGCGGGGGCTCGAGGTTGTTGCCGAATTCGAGCATTGCAACCGACGTGCTGGCGTTCTGACCTGCCGGCTTGGGGCGGGCCACGAAAGCTCGTGCGCCGGAGTTGTCCAACTGCCAGAGGGCGGCGTACCACTCGACCGTGTCGGAGATCGGCCCGACTGGGACCAAGTTGGTGTCGCGGCCGAGGCAGTACTCGACGATGGTTAGGAGTGCGCTCTTTCCTGTGCCCGACTCCCCGGTGACGATGTTGAGCTGTCCGGGCGCGAAGTCCAGCCGCCGGGTACGGCCGTCGGCGGCGTAGAGGACGAGGGCAAGGAGTTGCACGTGGTCAGGGTGTCACGCCGAGCACGACGAATACTGTCGCTGGCTGCTCGATCTTCGTTAGCCACTTTCCGACGAAGCCGGCTCGGGCCACGATCTGCTGTACTTCGCTGTCCCTCTCCAGCGTGTGACCCTTGCCGCTGGCAAGCGAGGCGAGCAACCCACCCTCTCGATCGACCTGCAACATGCCGGTGCGTAGCCCGAACCTGATGCCCTCTCGCACCGAGTCTCGCAGCGACAACGCGCGTCGGGCGAGGCCAGCATGCTCGACGGGGTGCTCAGCGACCCAGGCGTTTAGGTTGGTGCGAGTCGTTCTTGGCAGGGCGTCGCGGGTGCCGCGGTGCAGGACGAGCGGAGCGACGATGAAGCTGTAGGTCCACGGCATCGCGTTTCCGCTGGTGGTTTGATACTGATCCGCTGCGTTGGCGGTGATGGTAGCTAGCAGGGCCGGGTTGAGCATGACCGCCTGCGTGCGCGAGCGCTCGCTCCAGGAGGTCATGACAAGTCATGATGCCAGCGCTGGGCGGAGTCAAGGATGCGTTCGGGACATCTGCGCTGCTGGCCGATCAGGCGGTCGCTGCCAGCGCCTCCAAGCGCTCAACGAAGTTGGGGTGCCAGCCGATGCGCTGGATCGAGTCATCGTGCCCCGCCAATTCATGGCGCTTTCCACGGCCGTAGAAGCCCTCGTTGTAGTGGGCGCGCACGGTGACCGCGGTCGAGTTCAGCAGGTAGTTCAGGAGCTGCCTGCCTGCTTTGCGTTTGACGGCCTCGGCATCCTCGGGGCTGAGGTGGTCCAACTCGAGGTCCTGCACCATGTTCGAGAACTCCCGTGTCCATTCGAACCGAAGCTCCTCCTCGAAGGTGCGCAGTTCCTGGATGTCCAGCAGGCTGTCGCTGAGCCATTCCGTCTCCTGCGTGACGGCGCGGTGGTAGTCGATGATGGCAGTCCGAAGCGCAGGTCCGGCGTAGTCGACCAGCTCGAGTTGGGTCACGAAGCGAGCGCCTGCGTAGAGTTGCAGGTGCTCTTCTTTCACAGAGGACAGGAGCACCGTGGTGGGGAGGCTCTCGGTCGTGTAGGTGTTGCGCAGCTCACGTACGTAGGTCCGCACCTCAGTCACGCTGACCGAAGCACGTTTGCCCGCAAGCATGTCAACTGCGACGGCAGCCCAGTAGTGCCAGACCTGGGCGACGAACCGGTCCTCAACCCGTTGCCCTCCGGTCGGCAGGCCGTATGCCAACGCCTCGCGAACGGACGCGTCTAGGTCCTCGGGCGGCATCTGGCCATCGAGGACCCTCACTCGGTTGAGCAGATTGCTCCGGACCGACGCGTCCAGGGCAACAAAGGCGTCCCGCGTGACCTGAGTGTCCTCGTTCGTGGAGTCACGGGCAGCCCTCATGAGACGTTCGATTGCCAGATCGACGTCCCTGGTCGAGGGGCGGAGGGCGTACGCTGCCGTCCCCTGAACTGCGATCGAGGTGGTCACGAGCGCCAACTCTGGGCCCTGCGGGTCACCTTGGTCTGGGCGATCCATCCACACCCGCAGGGTCTTCCAGATGTCGACGGCCATGTCGCCCAGTCCGGCCGCCGTCGAGGTCGTTGTGTGAAGTTTGACCTGGAGGAGCTCGACGGGGTCAGAGGTGTCGTCCGCAGCAGTCCAGGCGACGTCATCGTGAAGTTCGAGGGTGATGGCCTGGTCGGGCCGCGTGTGGCCCTTTCTGAGCAGGTCCACCAACGCCCAGTTGGTCTGGTACAGGTAGCCGGCCGCCGAAGCGGCCGCGCTGTGTCCGGCCATCTCTGGAGTGTCCTTCCCCGAACCGACAGTGGCTAGCCAACCTGGGGGCCTTCCGCGGATTCCCCAACTATGCGCGCCCGAGGCAGACGGTGCCACACCCGCGTCCAGTTGGGATTGCGCCCACGCAAAGGATGGCACGGTGAACACGTCACGAGCGGTGCGCTCCTCCGCGAGGTGCCCAGCGGCCTCGCCGATCGCCCAGCACGCCCTGTGCGTTCATCGCCCGGCCGGGAAGGGGCTCGAGGTAGCCGATCGGGCAGCCGCCGGAGACGACGATTCGGCCGTTCATGATGTGCCGGCCGGACCCGGGGTGTCCTGCAGGAATGTCACCGACATGCCCGGGTGAACGCGCGCGAGCAGTTCGCCTGGCGTAGCGGTGGCGGGGTGAGTCCTCATCGCCTGGAGCAACCCTTCGCGGAGGTCGTCGTCCTCTTAGTGTGGGGGACATGATCGACGACGGACTCGCCCCGGATGACGACCTACTCCCAGAGGACCCGGCTGAGATGCTCCTGGGCGCGGTCAAGTTCGACGCGCTCAGCCCGACCGCCTTCGAAGAGTATTGCTTCGACCTGATGTCAGAGACAGGGTTCGTGAACGTCGACTGGCGGAAGGGAACGCCCAAAGAATCCTCGCCGGCCGACCGCGGCCGCGATATCGTCGCCCAGCTCGAACGCCGCGACGTCGACGGGCACCAGTACCTCGAGACGTGGTTCGTCGACTGCAAGCACTACACACGCGGCGTGCCGCCCGAGGCGTTGCAAGGGACGATCACCTGGGCCACTGCGGAGCGGCCAGACACAGTGCTGTTTATCGCCTCGGGCTTCTTCACCAACGGGGCCAAGGACTGGATCGCGACCTTCCAAGCGACAAAGCCGCCGTTCCGCGTGAGGACGTGGGAGATGCCGCAACTACGGCGACTCCTTGCTGACCGTATGGACCTCGCCTTCAAGCACGAGGTCGAGACATCTGCGCTGCGTCGTGTCTCCGAAATCATCGCGGTCGAACATGAGCTGTTTGACCGGCTCTGGTACGGGCGTTCCGAAGCTGCCGTCAGCGACGAGCGTCCCGAGGACTACTCGGCCGAAATCTGGAAAACAGCACGGGCGGCCGCCCGCCGCATCGAAGAACAGTACGGAGTAGAACTGCTCCGCAAGGACACCGAGACCCAGTTCGACTGGGGGATGCTCTCCGGCAAGATTTCGGCGATCCGCTGGGTCCTTGGAGCCGAGTGGGACTTCCTAGACAGCTGAATCGGTCGACACTGGTCGGGAGCTAGCTCGGCTTCTGGGGAGGGTTCTGCGGCGATCGGGGAGGCGGTGGAGGCTTAGGGAAGTTCCGCTTCTCTGGGGCGCGACCAGGGTCGGGGAGCCGCGGCTCCGGGCGCCGCGGCGGCGGCAGTGGCGCGTCAGTGGCCATGAGGATCACCTACTCATTAGGTCGAGGATCAGGGCGACGATCTCGAGGAGGAACGCGACGGACGCGGCGGAGTACATCAAACTCAGCCAGTCCACGATTGGCCGGTTCTCGTCGTACTTCTTGCCCAGCCACAGCGCCAGGTCGCGTTCCATGTCCGCGACTGAGGCTCCATCCTCCTCAGCCCAGGCCACGAGCTCGCCAGGATGCTGAGAGACGTGGAAGCGACGTGGCCAGAGAACGATCACACAGAGGACTGCCAGCGCCACGAAGGCGATGACGGCCAGCCAGGTCCACACGCTCACATCGGCGCCGTCACGAATGGAGAGACCCCCCAGGAAAGACGCGGCAAGGCCGCCCATTCCGAGAATGGAGCCCGCCCGGTCGCGGACCACGCTCACCTCCGCGGCGAGCTGGTCAAACCCGCGCCGCGCTTCTTCGAGCGCGAGCGCGTATGTGCCCTCAGGCGGCGCTACCACGGGACTCATTCTGTGCTGCGGAAGCGGCCACGCGGGACGGATTGAGGCGAGTTCTCTCAACTGTTTCAACTCGTCCCACTTAACTGGCAGGCACGGGAGTTGATGAGCCGGGAGTAGCCGCGTGCGACGCGACCTGATCGCGGCTAGATCCGGATGGTCGAGTCGGCGACCCAACCGTTAGGCGGGCCTCATCGGTCGTCGGCTACTCGGGCGATGGCCCAGAACAGGCCGTGAGGCATTGCGAGGGCCAGTTCCTCGATGCCGGCCTCCGTGCGGGACCCGTACGCGGCGGCGAGGTCAGCCCGGGCCGCGGCACGGTCCTCCGTCTGGGCATCTGCGAGTTTGGCGAGAGGTCGGTAGATCGCCTTCGGGATCTCGGCCCGAAGTCGCTCCCGGTCCGCGTCAGACAGAGTCGCCCAGGCCGCAGCGAGCTCGCGGAGTCGTTTCGCGCGGCCTCGCTCCTCGCGGGCGACCTGCTCCGCACGCTCACGAGCACGGAAGGCTTCGAGCTCGGCGCGTGCGATCCGCCAGGTGGCGGGGCCGCCCGTGCGCGGAACCGCAGTCGCCAGGCGCCCCTTCCTCACCAGGTCCATCGCCCGGGTGTTCGGGACGCCAAGTTCGGCGGCCACTTGCTTGATCGTGAGCACCTCGTCTCCGGCCACAAAGGCGAGCCTAGGACAGCTGCCTGCCATAGGTTCGAGAACGCCAAAGCCCAACCACCTGCCGGGAAGTTCAGCTGGTAGGGACGCGATTGACGACATGAGCCCCGATCTTCTTGGCCCGAACGAGTTCGCCACTCACGAGAAGAACGTAGGCATCGTCTCGTCGATCCTCGCGGTGAGGCCGTCGTGAACCGAGGTAGGCCAGCCGAAGTAGGACGTCACGTAGGTCAGGGCGTTGTAGAACGCCATCACGGCCGCTGACGCTTGGCGCTCCAGGAAGTCCAGATCGAGCCGCAGGTAGGCGACCGGGTGACCCGCGGCCGGATCGTCGGTCCACTCGCGCAGCTGCCGGGCGGGGTAGAGGGTCGGATGAGTCATGTTCGACAGGAAGCCGTAGATCCCGAGCGCGGCGCGGTCGCCGACGCTCGAGGCCGCGGCCTTCTCGGCGAGCGCGTACATCCAGGCCACCGTGGCCTCCGGGTTGAGCAGGGTCTGCCCGTTCAGGGTCCGCTTCCCAAGAGTTTCGGCATCGGTCCCGGGAAAGCGCGTGAGGATCTGGCCCTTCAGCACCTTGTAGTAGTCGTTGGCCTGCACGTGGATCGGGTCGGTCTTGGCACCCAGGCGGCCAGCGTTCTTCTTCGCCTCCTCCGCGCTGAGGAGTTCTTCCAGGTAGGCGCGCGCAAGCCGGTTCTCGGACGGCTCGGTGGGGTCGTCGCCGAGTACCCACATCGCGTGGGCGCAGTTCTCGATGGTCGCCCGGATGAGCGCCGCCGGCGGGAAGAAGACCTCGCCACTCGCATAGAGGCTCGCGAGGCCACCGAGGTGGCCGCTCGCCGTAAGTAGGTAGGTCTGGACGACCTCGGCGATCAGCCGGTGACCCGTCTCGCCGCGGGGGTGGGTGATCGCGGGGTCGGGCGAGGGGAGTTCTGAGGCGGCGTGTGCGGCGACGGAGCCTGGCTCCGGGCTCCAGTGGAAACGGTCGGCCGTCTCGAAGAACGCCGCGCGGCAGTCGACGAACAGGTGAGCGAGCTCGACCAGACGGTCGTCAACGTCGGCTGGACTGTGCTGCCAGAAGGCCATGCGCGCAGGCTACGTGGCGTTCGGCGGTGGGTTCATGTTGCTTTCCAGCGTGCGTGTCCAGTGACTCAGCCCGTTGTCCAACCCGGCGAGCGGTGAGACTCGGGTCGCCGTGTGCCTCTGCGCAGAGCCGCGCAGCGTGGTTTGATCACGCGCATGAGCACCACCTACGAGCACGGGCGCTACTGGCACGACGGCCGCCAGTGCGTGCACTGGCACTGGGATTGCGAGTGCGGAAGCCATTCTCGGGGCGGAGACATCCAGTCGGACGCCGAGAGCAACGCCATGCAACACCGCCTGCGCAACGCCGTTGGCCATCCCGAGCCCCGGGTGTACCAGGAGGGCTGCCCGTGACTCGCTGGTAGCCGCGTCAAGGCCGTTGCCCAAAGATCGGCGGCCGCGTCCGTGACGACAGCGACGTGACCTCAGAGGCCGCGCGACGTGGCGCATCAGCCTGTGTGCCGAACGTGCCTCCTAGAACTCTTGGACCGCCACGCTTGAGATTGGACAGCGAGCCTGAAAAACAACAGTTCACCGGGTTTGTTTTGCGGGGCGATCGCGGTTCACGCGCTCCCGTTGTTGGTCGCCGATAAGTAACCTTCCGTCTTCCTCACGCGCCCGACGGCGTGGGCTCTATCGTCATGATCTTGCCTCCCTTGCCAGGTCACTCCGCTCTGCAACGGTCGACCATCGAGGCCCCTCGAGCTTGCCGCCCTTTGCCCAGTGGACGGCGGACAGAACATCGGGTCTCGAGGGCCTCCTATGAGGCGCAGCCATGAGCGGGACTCTTTCCAACGACCGTCCTGCGCCACAACATGCCAATCTGACCCTATCGAGAGGGACCGCATGTCCGCGTGCCGAACATCGCGTGGGGCTCTCGGACCTCATGACCTATGCGCCTACCCGAACCGACAGGGGACGTTCCTCCCCCCAGGCCGTGCAGCGCCGCGACCGCGGAAGCGGCGATGGCGGCAGCACTGGTGGCACTACTGGCTGCGCGCATCGCCTCCGAGACTGGCGCCGGGACAGGGACCATTCGTTTGGCGAGGATGTCGGCGGGGGAGACCCAGACGACGTCGCGGCCGGAGGCCGGTGCCGTTGCCAGGCCGGCCTCGACGTCGTTGTGCGCCCGGCGGGACAGGGCCCGGGCCGGCCCGATGAGGTCGGGTGCGTCGGCCTTCTCGGCGACGACGACCGCGAGTTCGGAGCCGCCTTCGATCGCGCGCAGCGTTGCGGGCACGGCTTGGGGGAGCGCTGGGCGTATGGCGATGGCGCCTGGGGTAGCGAGGACGGTCTTGTCGTGGGTGATCTGGCGATACGCGGCGCGAACCTCCGCGGCCGCGCGAGCTAGCGGCTCGTCGAGGCGGGCTCCTGGGGGAGCGAGGTCGCCCCAGCGGCTGGCTAGATTGCTCCAGGACCGCCCTGCCTCGGAGATGGCGGGGATCAGGCGGTCGGAACATGCAAGCACACCGGCAGTTGCGGCGGCGTCGAGGAGGACCATGCTCGAGCCGGCGATTAGCCCCTGGGTGCGGGTGATCAGCAGGATGTTGGACGGTTCGAGATCCCGGGCCAGCGCGCGGTGGGTCTGGATGTCCCAGTTGGCCAATGCTTGCGCCAGCCGGCCGGGGTCGTCGAAGGGGCGCATCGCCTCGCCGGCGAGGGCTTGGGCAAACCGGTCGGTCAGGTAGTTGCGCGCGGTGTTCTCGCAGGCGGCCATCCGGTCGATCCAGACACCGGTGGGGGCGATCGCGTAGGGGGAGTGGTGCTGCGCCAGATGGATCCGGCGCCCGGCGCTGCGGGCGTCATTGACGCGGTCGCGGCCGTGCTCGTGCAAGGCGACGTTGACGGCGTGGGCGGTGAGGTAGAGCCCGTGCATGATCCTGGTGCGTGCTGCCTCGAGATCGCGGTGAGCGTCGGGCTGCTCGTGGCGGATCTCGGCGCCGTAGCGGCGGACCAGCGAGGCAGCGTTGAGGAATGTCTGGGTCATCTGGTCGATGCGGGGACTGGTCGGGCCTTGCCCTGGCCAGGCCGTGCGGCCGTAGAGGCTGGTCTCGATTGTGGCGGCCTGGGCGGAGAGGCTGGTGATGGGCCGGTCGCGCTCGTCGACGCCAGGTCGTCGACCGGGCAGGGATGCCCACAGGTCCTCGGCAGCCGCGACCATCGTCGGCCAGCTGCGCAGCAGCGTGCCGGCGGCGTCTCCGTCGACGTCCATCAGCAGCTGGCGCGCCAGGTAGTCGACGTCGAAGAGCATCTCGCCGACGCTGCGCACGTCACGCGAGGTCATCGGGATCTGGTCGGCGTCGAAGAGCTCCTCGTCGATGTCGGCGTACGCCAGCCGCAGGTCAGTAGCCAAGGCCGCGGGCGTCCCGGATGAGGTCGCACAGGTCGACGACCAGCTGGGAACCGTGCACCAGGTCGGGCCGGTGCAGCGGCAGTGGACGGGTCAGCTCCTCGGCCTCGGTGAGCAGCTGCAGCGGCGTGCGCTCTTCGAGCTCCGCGTCCTCGTCGACGTCGGGCAGCTCGTAGTCGTCGGGCAGCAGGGCGCTGGCCTGGGAGTGCGCGAGATAGACACCGAGGCCGAGGTCGTGCAGCGGCGAGTCGGCGGCGGACCGGTCGGCGTCGCTCCACACCTTGGTGGCGGCCTGGTGCAGCAGGTGGGCGATCGAGCCGAGGCGGTCCCAAGTGCCGTCAGCGTTGAGAGTGTCCACGGGTGTTCCTTTCGGTCGGAGGTCGGTCTGGCCCATGAACCCACGTCCGGGTCGGTCGTCGCTCCGCTATGCGGCGGGCTGTGGATAACTCGGGGTCGTGTCGGCGGCTGGGCACAAACTGGTCTCGTTCGCCTATGTCGTACGGCGGTCGCCGGACGATCACCGCGAGCAAAGTCAAGAGATTCGCACTAGTGCTGACCGATGGAGGAGGGTCGTGATGATGAGGTTCCCGATGACCGTGCTGAGGGTGGCGACGATGGCGCCGGCGCTACTGGTGAGCTTTGTCCTCACCGTGGTGGTGTGCGCCCTGCTCCCGCCGACCCTTGGCCTGGTGGCGTTCCTGGCGGCAGCCGGCCTGCTCGTTGCGCTGGCCATCGGCCAGTTCGAGGTGCCGGCGATCGCGACGCTGACCCGGTCGCGTCCCGCGACCGCAGCTGAGCTCCAGGTGATGGCGCCCGCGCTCGCCGAGCTGGGTGGCCGCGGTGTCGGCGTCGACGCCCTGTTCGTGCGCCGGCGCCAGGGTCCGAGCACCCCGGTGGCTGTGGCGATCGCGGATCGCGCCGCGGTGGTCACCCCCGGACTGGTCGACGCCACGTACCGCGGGGGCGTGACCGCTGCGCAAGCGGCCGCCGCGATGGCTCACGCCGTCGGCCGACGGCGAGCGATCCGGCCACGGCTGGAACTCGCTGCGCTCGCCGCGACGGCACCGTGGCGGCTGGTGGGCGCGACGTTCCGTGGCGTGGGCCGAGCCTTCGCCTGGCTTCCGTTCATGCGGCTGGCGTGGACGCTGCGGGGTGTCGTCGGGGTGATCTGCATCGTGCAGTCGGTCGCTGAGGGCCGGGCCGCTCCGGGGATCCTGGGCGGCGCGGCGATTGCCCTGACCTACCTGGTGCCGGCGGCCAACCGGCGGATCGAGGCCCGGTCGGAGGCCGCGGCCGACCAGCTGGTGGTTTCCCTCGGCCTGGGCTCCGTGCTGGCTGGTCTGCTCCGGCATCATGGGCATCCGATGACACTCGAGCGGCTCCAGCGCCTGGAGACAGCCGTCGAGCAGCAGCCGCGACCGCGGCTGCACCTGGTGCACGGCTGACGAGCTCTCTCTGGGCGCTACAGGGTCCGCGGGCTACTCGTCGTCCTGGAAGCCGGATGTTGAGTGGTGCACGCAGCCGCGGCCGTTCCCCTCGTGCGGCTTGTGGTTCATGCACGGCAGCGACCCCAGCTTGTGGGGGCAGTCGACCCAGCGGACCGTCGTCCGGACGGCGATGCGGCTGGCGTCCGCTGATGCGAGTGCGGTAGCCATCGCGACCTCCTAGCGGCGCGGGCCGCGGCGGCGGCCGAGCTGGGGCCGCTGGTAGGCGGCCGTGTCGGTGTGGTCGTGCTGGCGGCCCGATCGGTGGACCTGCGCGATCTCGGCATCGCGGGAGGGACCGGTGTCGGCGGCCGCGGCCTGGGCGGCGGTCTCCTCGGTGGCCCTGATCTCCTCGGCGCGCTGACGGGCCTCTTCCTCGAGCGCGGCTTCCTCGCGAGCGTCATGTGAACTCCATGATCCCGTGGACCGGCACCGGCTGCGCCAGTCCTCCTTGGTCTCCTAAGTGCGGACCAGAGGTGGGAGCGATCACCTCGACTGAGCCGTGTTGTCGGGCCTCCGGGTGCTCTCAGGCCGGCTGTGCCAGCAACGGCTCCCAGCAGCTGCGCGGTTTCGCACACCGCGGCGGGGCCGGTTGCCGAGGAGGCCGGCGCGCTCTGGTCGACCTGGACTGCCAGCACCGTCACCAGGGAGCGCGGCTGCTCGGCATCGAACGGTGCGATCAGGTCGGCCACTTGGTCGTGCTGGCCGCGGCCGGCCGTGTCGAGGATGAGGCCCGCCAGCTGGCGGCCGCCCTGGTCGAGGTCCATGGCTCCCCCTACCGACCCGGGTACCTGGGCGCCGGATGCGAGGGGCTCGTGATCGGGTCCCGGCTCTGCTCGGACATCCGCCGGCGGGCGTTGTCGGTGATCTCGCTGGCGATGCCGGCCGACTCCCGGGCGCTGGCCGCGGCGTGGTCGACGACATTGCCGAGCAGGCGCACGTCCTCGTCGGCGCGGCCGAGCTCCTTGCCGGCGGTCGCGATGCTTCGCTCCAGGCTGACCGGCTCCAGCAGGCCCATGGCGGTGACGTCCCGGCTGGCCTGGTGCGCGGCCTCGACGTGCTGGGCAGCCAGCTGGGCGACCGGCTTGGCCAGGGCGACCATCTCGCCGACGACCGCGATGCGCGGCTTGAGCTGCGCGACCTCGCTGGCGATGACGGGATCGGAGGTGTCGGCCAGGTCGAGGAGGGTGCGGGCGTCGGTGACGGACTGCGAGGCGCGGTTGAGGTGCACGAACAGGTCGTGAGTGAGCTCAGGCATGTCGTTGCACCGCGTGCGCAATCGTCCTAGGTGCTCGCCGGCGGCCTCGAGGTAGAAGGAGCTGCGCTCGGACAGCTTGGCCTTGGCCGAGTCGAGCTCGGCGTCGTCGAACACGCGGAGCGCGGACGTGATCGTCTGCTGGAGCTCCTCCACGACCCAGCGGGCCCTGCTCACGGCCTGCTCGGCCTCGAACACGGCGTCGGCGGCGCTCAGGGTGGTGTCGGTGGTCATGCCGACTCACCGCCTCCGGTTTCGGGCGGGGGAGCGGTGGGAGGCGGCAGAACTTCGCGGAGTCGATCGAGCGCAGCCAGGGCCTGCTCGAGGTGGGCGCGGGCCTCCTGAACCGGGTCACGGTCGGATGCGGCGGGCGGGGAGTCGGTGGGCGTGCTCACGGGCTGCTCCTTGGTGGGACTGGGGTCATCTCTCAGTCACCAAAGGGAGGTCGACCCGCCGCGGCGATCACCCGACGCGAAGAAATCTCGCGGATGCTCAGCGGGGTCCGGTCAGGACTGGTCCCGGGGCATCGACTCCTGGCCGTCGTCGACGCCCTGACTGATGATGTGCGCGGTGGCGTTCCGCGCGGCGTTGAGGTGCTTGTGGAGGTCGACCGCGAGACCGCGGGACTCCTCAAGGTGGAGGCGAGCGACGCCGATCGCCATCGCCGGGTCCGACTCGTCGGTCATCGCGTCCATGCTGAGCACGTGGTTTGCGAGGGCCTGCTGAAGCGTGCTGGAAAGCTGCGAGAAGGCCTGGGGGAGTGCGGCCGCGAGGTCGGCGAACTCCGCCAGCTGGTCCGAGGCCTCGGCCGGGATCTGGTCGCGCTCCCACATCGTGGCGCGGTTGAAGCCGTAGACGTGCTCGCGGGCCGCCGTCGCGTGTCCGCCTGCTTCGCGCTGGTCGTTGTCGTCCACTAGGTGTCCTTCCTGCCGAGAGGTAGGACTTGAGTCTCGCCGAGCTCACCGGCCGGCGCTCGCCGCCGGCGTCGAGCCTGTGGACAACGGGGGAGGGGCGCT
>Ga0315336_1004453_pt1 | contig 16619 bp, 14 predicted proteins | sample ASW5metaG_FD_204512 | JGI IMG/M metagenome (GOLD analysis project Ga0315336, IMG submission 204512) | Ammonia-oxidizing marine archaeal communities from Monterey Bay, California, United States - ASW #5 | ecosystem: Environmental > Aquatic > Marine > Intertidal zone | place: USA: California...
GGCGATCATTTTGCTGGTGGCCCATGAGGTTCACACACAGTCTGCGTCCCAGTCGACAAATCCCTTGTCGTTACCACTGGGCGCACAACAACTGTTTGGCGACCGTGAGCAACTGGACCAAGACCTCTGGGGACCCGAAGTGCTGGCACAGCAGTATGAGCGGCGTTTTGTCGCGCTTTGGGATGCCTTGCTAACCCGAGATGACAAGTTTGCAATCCTGGCGGCGGTGCCGTTTTCCAAACTCACCATGGGCACTCCTGAGCAGGTTGAGACGCTTGGCCTGGGCATTCAGCGGAGCCAGTTTGTCGCGCCGACGGTCGACTTAGATCCGGCAGCGTGGAAGCGCCTCCTTGACCGGTTTCAGGGTGAGGGGTATGTGATCGAACAGACCGAATGGCACCACAGCAAGTTCGAAATGGCCCAGGATGAACGTCCCGCCTCTTCTGAAGTCGCAAGTGTCATTCATGCAACCCGTGAGAATCCTGCCCACCGTGTGATACTCCAGGCGGTCCTTCGAGTGGAGTGGTCGCCTCGCGTTGATGCAGAGGATCTGCCGATTCCAGAGCACATTGTGCTCAAGGATGTTGAAATGCTGGAACGGCACGCGCCGGCTGCCTTTCAGGAAGTTTTCACGGTAGAACGAACACAGACACGGTATCCACTCGGTCCGCTACTCGTACAGGATCTTGATGGGGATGGGCTCTCAGAGATTATCCTAGGCGGTTTTAACCAGACGTTGTGGAATCGTGGAAACGGTCAATTTGCGGCGGAACCGTTTTTGGCTGATGACCAACACGTCTTCTCGGACGCTGGCATTCTGGCTGACTTTACGAATGATGGGTACGCCGACTTCGTTGCGGTAAATACCAGCCTGCACCCGTTTCTTTTTGAGGGCAGTGCCGAGGGACAGTTCGTCAAGAAGGGATACCAGATTTCTGAGGCGACCTTTGAACAACCCAGGTCGCTGACGGCTGGCGATATCGATGCCGATGGGGATCTCGATCTCTTTATTGCGAACTATAAGAGCGCCTATATTGGTGGCCAAATGCCCAGTCCATACTACGATGCCAACGACGGTTTTCCAGCGGCACTCTTGCGCAACGAGGGCGATGGTTCGTTCACGGATGTCACCGATGTGGCAGGACTCGGACGCAAGCGGTTCCGACGGACTTATAGCAGCTCGTTTGTCGATCTCGACGAGGATCGCGATATGGATTTACTGGTTGTCAGCGATTTCGCCGGCTTCGATATGTATCTGAATGATGGGCACGGGCACTTCACAGATGTCACTGAGGACTTCGGTCGTGATCGCTACATGTTTGGAATGTCCCATACGTTCGGGGATTATGATCTTGATGGGGATCTGGATTTTTACGTGATCGGCATGAGTTCAACGACCGCCCGGCGGCTTGAAAGTTTAGGACTTGGGCGAAACGACAAACCAGAACACAACGCCTTGCGCCAGGCGATGGGATATGGCAATCGGATGTTCCTTCGAAACGGAGATGTATTCGAGCCAGCGTCATTTAATGCTGATGTCGCCCGCACCGGCTGGTCGTGGGGAACGTCATCGTTCGATTTTGACAATGATGGCGACAAGGATATCTTCGTTGCTAATGGGCATATTAGCGGAGGGAGTACTCAGGATTACTGCACCACCTTCTGGCGGCACGATATCTATACGGATGATTCCCAGGATAATGCTGCGCGCGAAAATATGTTTCAATTTGTCATGACCCCACTCCAGGAAACTGAAATCTCCTGGAACGGCTATGAGCACAAGGTCTTATTAATGAATCACGGTGGTACCGGGTTTACGAACGTAGCGTATCTGTTGGGTGCCGGTTTTGAGTACGACGGGCGCGCGGTGGTCACCGAAGACCTGGATGCCGATGGTCGTGTGGACCTCTTGGTTCTCGAAATTAAGTCGGGTGGTGGTGCTGGAGATCAGAACGACCAGATTCTCCATGTCTATCAGAATCGGCTCATGGAAGCTGGCAATTGGGTCGGGGTACGCTTGGATCAGGCGAGTGCAAACCGGTCGCCGATTGGAGCTACCGTGACCGTGGTGACGGCTACAGGGTCACAAATGACTCGTTTCGTCACCGGCGATTCGTTTTCTGCACAACACTCGGCAACCGCACACTTTGGCCTCGGCGCCCTCACTGCCATTGACTCGATTGAGATCCAATGGGCCGATGGCACGCATCAGCGCATTGAGGACCCTGCGCTTAATCAATACCTGGCCATCCCTCCCTCCGACGACTAAACCACTCAAGAGGATGCGATGTTTCGCTAAGGTACGTTGAGTGCCTCAAGGCGAGATTCATAGTATCGGGCCGTAGCAACGTCATCGATTCCGTGATAGTAGTCGGCGAGGTTCTGGTAGGCCGGCACAAAATAGGGATTAAGTTCGAGCGTGCTTTTCCAGTAGGGCACCGCGTCAGCGATGCGGCCAACCAGTTTATTGTACAAACCCAGATTGAAATGAACCTCGGCATTTTCAGGGTTGACCCGCAGTTCTTCCAAGAATCGTGCGTTCGCCGATGCCGAGTCCCCTTTTGCCATCAAGACGACACCGAGGTTGTTATTGGCTTTCGGTGTTTCAGGATCGAGTGAGAGCGCTCGACGATAATGAAGTTCTGCCTGACCTGGACGGCCGCGTTCTTCTTCCATCTGACCAAGATTGACAAGCGCAATTGGCGCGTACGGGCTGTCGTTTGTGGCGCTTGCCCAGTAGGTAAATCGATCGGTAAAAACTGCTGAATGGCGGACAGTCTGGACGGTGAACAAAGCCAATAAGATTACGGCCACGACGTGCTGCCGGCGTGCCGTGTGTTCAGCAATCTTGATCTGGGAGAGACCAATGCACAGGCCGAGCAGGGGGACGTAGGCGCGATGTTCGTAGATTGGCATTTCTTCGACCAGTAAGGTCGGCAGTAAAAAGAGGAGGAACCATCCCCAGACAAACACCTGTCGACGCGGTGTCAGTACGCGACCAAAGATGGTGGCACAGATAGCAAGGGCCAACACGCCTAGCATCAGGCCAGTGACGTCTAACGATGGCATGATGCTGAGACGAATGGGTGCGACCACTTTACCGGTATGGACTAGGAGGTCTGGAATATTCACGAACAGCGTCTGGCTCAATGACCTGATTGTTGTGACTTCAAACAGGTCGCCACCTGAGAGGGCCTGCTGTCGCAGACCGTACCAGCCAAGCAGAATTACCCCGTAACCCATAAGCAAGCTGCGGTGCCGTAGATAAAAACTGGATTGTCCAACCCACAACCAGGCGAATAGGACGAATAGTGGGAGCATCATGATCGCGGATTCTTTGGTGAACAGCGCCAGGGCGAATGCGATAAGGTGACCCAACAGGGCAGTCGTGGCCTTGGTTCGACTGAACCGGATCAAACTGAGCATGGATGCAAGCACCCACACTGCGAGGAGGAGATCATTGCGTCCAACGATCCAACAAACAGCCTGAACGTTTACGGGGTGGACAGCGAACAATAGCGCACACGCCCCGGCCACGCGTCGATCTGCCTGCATTGCAGTCAGTAGACTGTAAAGCAGGAACACAACCAGGGCATGCATGGCCACGTTGGTCGCGTGATACACCGTGGCTGCACCACTACCGAGTTGAGTGTCCAGGATCAACGAAGAAATAACTAAGGGTCGATAATAAGTTTTTTGGTCATTCAGTTCGCCATCGACTTCGAAATAGCTGCGCGTGAAGGTGTTTGGAATATTCTCTAACTGACTAATAAATAATCGGTTCTTGAGAATGAGATCCGCGTCGTCTGCTTGGACGTAATCGTACTGGACACTCTGGCCGTAGACCAGCAGCGGTATCAGCACAACGAATAGTAGGAGGCCGTGACCAGTGGACGTTGGTTGGTCTCTGCCACGCACCCGCTTTCGATTGTTCACGCTCACACTGCCGTGATTCTAGCGTAATACCTGTCAGTTGGCACTTACTCAACAGTGCACAAGGAGTGTGCTACCGAAAAATGTGGTTTTCAATATGGTGAAGCACTTGGCTGGTCACGGGGCTTATCCATGGGCCAGACATTGAAGCCCACTAGACTTGAATTCACCTTGAACTCCGCAACTACTGTTCGCCCGCCTCCGTCCGTCAGCCACTCGAACAGATGTTTTGTTCGTTCTCGAAATTCTTGATGCGGGTTTTCGGTGTTCATGATGACTGCATACGTGTTCAGGAGTTGCGGTCCTCCTTGAAAAACGGGTTGCAGATCTAGCGCATCTTGTGCGCGGGCAAACGTCGAATCGTCCGTTAGCATATAGGCGTCTATCTCGCTTGCTATACGCAGACTTCGACCCTGGTTCTGTCCGGTAATAACCAGTTGATCTGCAGACGGAGTCACACCGGCTAGCGCGAACAATTGCTGCTCGCGGGTGTGGGTGCCGGATTCGTCACCTCGTGAAACGAAACGGGCTCCGTGTTCCACGATTTGCTGTATTGCGGCTTCAATGGACGGCGCAGACAGGACGTTTGCTGGATCGTCGAGCGGTCCAACAAGTAAAAATTGGTTGTACATTAGTTTCTTGTATGACCACTCAGGGTGCTTCGCGAGAAAGCTAGCTTCCATGGTTGGCGCATGACTAATCACTAGGTCGGCTTGCTCACGCTCCAACATCTGCAATGCAAGGCCGCTACCTACGAGATGGCCATCTATCCGCGCACCAGATGCCTGTTCAAAGGCGGGTAACAGAACATCAAGCAGGCCACTATTACTGACACTTGTGCTGGTAGCAAGGACGACAAGCTCTGTCTCACTCTGTGTCGCGCAAGCTGCACCGGTGACTACGAGGCCACACACTAACGAATAGACAACGTGATGTTTGAGCCTCTCCACGTTTCCTACGGTTCTTAGAGAAGTCCGAGTTGGAGCTTGGCAGCATCCGACATCTTTGTTTGATCCCAAGGCGGTTCCCAGACAACTTCAACTGTGGCGTCAGTGACATCAGTCACTTCCTTCACCGCGGTTGTGACTTGATTGGGTAAGATTTGAGCCGCCGGACAATTCGGTGCTGTGAGGGTCATCTCCACCTTGACTACCGCATCAGCGTTGATCCGGATGTCGTAAATCAAACCAAGTTCATAGATATTGACGGGAATTTCTGGATCGAACACTTTCGAGATAGCTTCAATGATGCGCGGCTTTAACTTGAGGGTCATTAAAGGATCGTCACTGGACGTTGGAGATGGCTCCGGTGATGGTAGATCCTGAGTTGATTCCGCAGTCACGGTATCGGAATGCACCGCTGTTTCTGGCGTATCAGGTTGTTCCGCATTGAGCATCGAATTCGAATTGAGATTTAAGATCCCCATCGTTCATACACTCCTATTGGTTACTCAGTCGTTACAATCTTGTGCTCGCGACTGCACGCGGATCTCAAAGTATGCCACGCTAGCACAGCACATTTCACACGTGCCGGGTATTCTCGTACACCGGCAAACACAGACAGTTTGCCGAGCTGGTCCGTATTTGGTGACGTGTCACTGTCGGCTGTTACCATGCCCTGAAATCTTTCAAAGAGCGCTTCGACCTCTTTCAGGGACTTTCCTTTAATACTTTCAGTCATTAACGAGGCCGACGCTTTCGAAATAGCACATCCGGACCCATCGAATCGCACGTCGCGTATTACTTCACCGTCGAATTGTAAATAAAGCGTCAGTTTGTCACCACACAGTGGATTGTACCCTTCAGCAGTTCGATCGGCCTCTTCCAGAACACCGAAATTTCTCGGTCGCTTATTGTGATCGAGGATGACTTCTTGGTACAGGTCGCGCAGATCTAGGTTCACGCAAACACCCCACGTGCCTTTTCGAGCGCCTTAACAAGTGCATCTATCTCATCCCGCGTGTTATACATCGCAATCGACGCACGTGCTGTCGCTGCCACACTAAAACGATCCATAACCGGCTGCGTGCAATGGTGACCAGTACGAATTGCAACGCCTTCCTGATCCACGATGGTCCCGATGTCATGAGGGTGGACGCTGTCGAGCACAAACGACAGGATACTCGCTTTCGCACGCGCTGTACCAATCATGCGAAGTCCTTTAACACTCGTTAAAGCCTCAGTTCCGTAAGCGAGTAATTCTCGCTCGTGTGCAGCGATTGCATCCAAACCAACGCTGTTGACATATTCGATTGCAGCTCCTAAACCAATCGCGCCAGCGATGTGAGGCGTCCCCGCCTCGAATTTGTGCGGTGATTCGCTGTAGGTAGTCTTTGCAAAGGTAACTGAATTAATCATGTCACCACCACCTTGGTAGGGTGGCATGGTGTCTAGGAGTTCACTCTTGCCGTACAGAGCTCCGATTCCAGTCGGACCATATATTTTATGACCGGTTAACACAAAGAAGTCACAATCCAGCGCTTGCACGTCAATAGGCATGTGGTACGCCGACTGAGCACCATCGACTAGCACGGGAATGTCCTGTTGATGTGCCAGGTCGATGATCTTCTTGACTGGATTGATAGTTCCGAGCGAATTCGAAAGATGGACCACCGACACCAATTTCGTGCGTGGGCTAAGTAACGCTTCAAACTCGTCCAGTTGAAGTTCACCGGTGTCGTTGATTGGTGCGACGCGCAGGCAAGCGCCCGTCTGTTCGCAGAGCAGTTGCCATGGCACGATGTTAGAGTGATGCTCCATAGTCGTGATGACGATTTCATCTCCGGGTTTTACGTGCTGACGCCCGTAGGTTTGGGCAATGAGGTTAATGCCTTCAGTCGCATTACGGGTGAAGATAATCTCGCTCGATGACCGTGCGTTTAAAAAACGTTGCACCGTTGTTCGAGCCGTATCATGCGATTTTGTTGAATGCTCACTCAGGTAGTGGACGCCTCGGTGAATGTTGGCATTCTCTGTGCTGTAGTAACGATTTAGGACATCAATGACAGGCCGAGGCTTTTGGGTGGTCGCGGCATTGTCGAGATAGACTAATTGCTTCCCATGCACTTCCCGCTCCAAGATCGGAAAATCAGCGCGGATGCGTTCAACATCAAATACTGATGTCGCAGACGCACTCTTGCGAGGACTCACGCTCTCGCCTCCAAGCCTGTCATGGGCAATTGTTTCAGCAAGGCGGCCTCCAAATACGCGCGAAGAGAGTCGAGCGAAATTCGGCTTAACACATCGTTGGCAAAAGCATGAATCAAGACGCGGCGGGCTTGGGCTTCGTCGAGGCCGCGTGCGCGAAGATAGAACAGTGCATCGTCAGCCAACTGCCCAACGGTTGCGCCGTGTGTGCACTTGACGTCATCTGCGAAGATTTCTAATTCTGGTTTCGTATTAATTTGCGCATCCTCGGAGAGGAGCAGCGCCTGATTTGTCTGCTTGGCATCAGTTTTTTGGGCATCAATTCGAACGATAATCTTGCCGTTAAAAACCGACCGTCCGTGGCCGTTTAGTACTCCTTTGTAAAGTTCATGACTGTTACAGTGTGGCACGGCGTGGTCTATCGTCGTGTGACTATCGACGAGTTGGTCGCTGTCAGCCAGATAAAGCCCGTTTAACGTGCATTCGGCGCCTTCCCCTCTCAGAAGCGCGCCAATGTCATTTCTAACAAGGCTCCCACCCAACGTCACGGAAGTGGACCTAGTCGTGCTATCTCGTCCAAGTCGCAGGTTTGAGCTGGCAACATGATAAGCAGCCAGATTTTCTGACAGCACCTTATAGTGGTCCAGGGTGCTACCTGGGCCGATATCAATTTCAGTGACAGCGTTGGTGAAGTGCGGAGAGTTGTTTACGCTGACGTATTCCTCAATCACCGTCGACCGACTATTTTCACCAAGTACAACGAGCACACGCGGGTAGGTTGCCGCAGCTTTGCTTGGAGCAGTCGATATGAAGAGCAAGTGAATCGGCTCGTTCAAGGTCGTGTTGTTTGGTACCGACACAAAGGCGCCATCCTGCCACAGCGCCATGTTCAGTGCTGGAAAGGCACGATCGCGGTATGGGGTGAGTTGGGCCAGATGTGGTTCCAGCTGCACCGATTGTTTAGTCAGCGCATGACCGAGATTTTCCACGGTGACACCAGCCTGTATTGCCCCATCGGTGTTCGATAGCGCTGGTGCAAACCGACCATTCACAAAAATCAGTCGTGGGCCTGAGAGAGTTGAGAAGGAGAGTGCCTCAAATTGTGCAGCGCTGACTGTGGCTTCGTCAGCAAGTTCGAATTGAGATTTGGCGATTCGCTCCACATTGGTGAATCGCCAGTCTTCTAAACGAGTCGTTGGAAACCCCAACTGACTAAAGCGTGTCATTGCCTCTTGACGCAGCTGCCGTATACTCGCTGGTGCGTCAGCGACTTCCCGAGTGCTCTGGAGCAACTCGAACTGAGCGAGATACGTATCTAGATTGACGGACGTTTCTGTTGACACGTGCCCTACGCTCCTATTTCTGCTGCCTCATTTTCGATCCAGCCATAGCCTTTTTCTTCTAATTCAAGCGCCAGTTCTTTTTTACCAGATTTCACAATGCGGCCCCCCGAGAGTACGTGCACATAGTCCGGAATGATGTAGTTAAGGAGTCGCTGGTAGTGTGTTACGACAACAATCGATCGAGAGGAATTACGTAGCGCATTAACTCCTTCCGCGACGATCTTGAGTGCATCAATATCAAGCCCAGAATCAGTTTCGTCCAGCAATGCCAAGGTGGGTTCTAGTACTGCCATTTGGAAGATCTCGTTTCGCTTTTTCTCGCCGCCCGAAAAACCTTCATTGACTGGCCGATTTAGTAAAGACGAGTCCATCGCAAGCAACTCAAGTTTTTTTTGCGCCAGTTCCATAAATTCGATGGCATCAAGTTCAGATTCTCCACGATGCTTTCTAACCTCGTTCAAGGCTGCCTTTATTAGATAAGCATTGTTCACGCCAGAGATCTCAACAGGATACTGAAAAGCTAAGAAGATGCCTTCACGTGCTCGTTCTTCCGGTGCCAGGTCTAGAAGATTCTTACCTTGGTAGCGCACTTTTCCGGCTGTTACCTGATAATCTGGTTTCCCTGCCAACACGCCGGCAAGCGTACTCTTTCCCGAACCGTTAGGACCCATAATGGCGTGGACTTGGCCAGCACCAACTTGTAGGTTGAGACCTTTTAGAATCTCTTTGTCGCCTATGCTGACCCGCAGACCGTTAATCTCCAACATCGTATTTCCCTTCGTTCTTTGTCATTACCTGATCACAAGTGATCAGAACTTCCAGAAAAGTTTTAGAGTAAGCGGCGCCTCGTGTTGATTCTGCGCCGATATGTCAATGAGTTGTGGGATGGCTACTAACCAACACTACCTTCCAGAGTCACACCCAGCAATTTCTGAGCCTCGACGGCGAATTCCATAGGAAGTTCTCGAAAGACTTCCTTGCAGAATCCGTTAACGATCATGTTTACGGCATCCTCTGTCGAAAGCCCACGCTGGCGGCAATAAAAGATCTGATCTTCCCCAATCTTCGAAGTAGAGGCTTCGTGTTCTACCTGAGAGGAAGTATTACGCACTTCGAGGTAAGGAAATGTATGTGCACCGCATTGATCGCCGATGAGTAACGAGTCGCACTGCGAGTAATTCCGTGCCTGTTTTGCACCCTTACCAATTCTTACCAACCCTCGATAGGTGTTCTGACCATGTCCAGCTGAAATGCCTTTTGACACGATCGTGCTTCGGGTATTTCGACCTATATGAATCATTTTTGTGCCGGTGTCAGCCTGTTGCCGATTGTTAGTTACGGCGACTGAATAAAATTCCCCAATCGAGTTGTCGCCCTGCAAAATACAGCCGGGATATTTCCAGGTGATCGCCGACCCGGTCTCGACTTGAGTCCACGTGATCTTAGAATTTACTCCACGCGCTGCACCGCGCTTGGTCACAAAATTGTAAATTCCACCCTTGCCGTCTTTGTCGCCAGGATACCAATTTTGCACAGTCGAATACTTGACGGTCGCGTCGTCTAGCGCGACGAGCTCCACGACAGCAGCATGCAGTTGATTTTCGTCACGCATTGGGGCTGTGCACCCTTCCAGATAGCTGACGGAGGCGCCTTCATCAGCGACGATCAATGTGCGTTCGAATTGTCCCGTCGAAGCCGCATTGATTCGGAAGTAGGTCGACAGCTCCATTGGACAGCGAACACCCTTTGGAATGTATGCAAATGACCCATCGCTGAATACGGCCGAATTCAGCGTCGCAAAAAAATTGTCTGAATAGGGGACAACAGAGCCCAAATAGGTTCGAACCAGATCGGGATGCTCACGAACAGCTTCTGAAAATGAGCAGAAAATGATACCCATTTCGGCAAGTTTCTCACGAAAAGTTGTAGCGACCGAAACGCTATCGAACACTGCGTCGACCGCGACACCAGAAAGCATTTTCTGTTCTTCGATTGGGATGCCGAGCTTTTCAAAGGTGCTTCGAATCTCTGGGTCTACCTCGTCCATGCTTTTTAGTGTCGGCTTCTTCTTTGGCGCCGAATAGTAACTAATGGCTTGGTAATCGATTTTGTTATAGGTAACATTTGGCCACTCCGGTTCCACCATGGTCGTCCACAGCCGATAGGCCTTGAGCCGCCAGTCGAGTAGCCATTCCGGCTCACCTTTTTTGTCCGAGATGAGTCTAACGACGTCCTCGTTGAGTCCTTTGGGAATAGTGTCGGAGTCGACATCAGTTACGAAACCGTACTTGTAGTCTTGCTCCGTAATTTTTTCGACGGTTCGCGCTGCCGTAGTCATGGCCTGCCTCGGTCTCCTACCTTTAGAGACTTAATCCAGAGATTTCGAGTTTTTTGCTCAGAATCTTCGAAATATTAAGAATTCTTAACCACGACCTTTTCGGTCGCATATAACTTTATACCATGCTCTCTAAATGGTTGCAAATAACTGTTTCCATTGAGGATGTCAGTTTAGGACCAGTGCAAAAGGCGTTAGCTGGACGCCGGCTTCTTAGAAGGCTGAAACGCGCTAATTGCAATGCCAACCAAAAACACCGCGATAGCACCTACGACATTAAGCCATAAGAAAGAAATTTCTGAGGTTAGCGCGACGGCTGTTACGGAAGTCATACCGCCAATTAATCCCCAAAAAGCGCCTCTTGCGGTCGCCCAGCGGACAAGAATTGCCAACATAAAGACACCTAATAAAGAACCATAAAAGAATGATCCAAATCGGTTAACGACTTCGATAAGCGTGCCTAAATTTACTGCGTACATGGCGATAATGGATGCGGTCAAACCCCAGAAGCCAGTCGTCATCTTCGAGACCCTCATATAGTGTTCATCAGAGGCTTCCCGTCGGAAGTGCCGGCGATAGAAGTCGATCACGGTTGCAGTTGAGAGTGAATTTAGTTCAGCAGCAATACTTGACATAGCGGCCGCCAGAATTGCGGCAATAATTAATCCAACCACACCAATGGGAAGCTGTGTTGTTACAAAGGTGGGAAATACGTAATTCACATCCGAATAAGAACGGTCGCCGGTCGCTTCAATGACGAGCGCTTTTGCGTCGTCGCGGATGTGACTAAGCTCTAAGTCGCGCTTTTGAAATAACGCATCGGCAGCCTCTATACCATTCGGGTCTGGCATTCGTCGTGCGGCTGCAGCAGCACGTGCAGCTTCACGTCGATCATTGAAAGCTTGTAAGAAATTACTATTCAGTTCTTCGTACTCCGCCATGTGAGGACTTGATCGCATTTGCTGATCGTGGACGGTGTTGAACAACATCGGTGGAGCGTTGAACAGGTAAAAAGTGAATACCAAGACGCCGGTAAGCAGAATCAGGGCCTGAAGTGGAATTTTAGCGAACGCACTTAGCATTAATGATTGTCTGCCTGCTGTGACTGACCGGGCTGTCAAATAACGTTGAACCTGGCTCTGGTCGCAGCCAAAGTAGCCCAGCATAAGAAATAAACCACCAATCATGCCTGACCATACGGTGTAGGTTTCGTTTAGGTCGAATGTAAAATCAAGCGTCAAGAGACGACCCGTAGTGCCCGCGACGTGCAAGGCCTCGCCAACGCCTATCTCGTCCGGCAAGCCCATAACAAGGCCGACGATTGCGGCGGCTAAGCCAGCGACGATGATCACCATCTGCTTAACGTCGGTCCAAGTTACCGCTTGTACGCCGCCGAACATTGTGTATACCGTTGTTGGTAAACCGATCGCTAGAATGGTAATGGTCAGATTTAGATTGAGAATGATAGATAAAATGACTGCCGGAGCCGCAATAACCACCCCAGCTTGCAAACCGCGTGACAGCAGAAACAGTAAACTTGCGAGCGTGCGAGTGCGGACGTCGAATCGATGCTCCAGATATTCGTAAGCCGTATAGACATTAGCGCGGTAGAAGAATGGTACCAGCGTCACCGATAGAATAATCATGGCGACTGGTAGGCCAAAGTAGAACTGCACGAATCGCATACCGTCGGTGTAGCCTTGTCCGGTGGTTCCAACCAGAGTGATGGCGCTCATTTGGGTGGCCATTACGGTTAGCCCCACGGCCCACCAAGGCAAAGACCGATTAGCGAGGAAATATCCTCTAACGGCGTTGAGACCTTTGGAACGTTTCAAGCCGTCGGAGACGATCCAAATGAGGTAGATCGTTATAATAAGCCAATCAATGAAGTGCATGTGTAGTTCCGAAAGCTGGGGATCAGGAGCTAAAATAACGACTCAAAAACCAGAGACCGGCTAGGACGATCGTTTCCAAAATCAAAACCGCCAAGTAGGTTCGCCCCATTGGGGAGTCGTCGGTTTCGCTGTTATTAGGAATCACTGTTGGAGTGGTTCCGGCGTGTCCATCCATTTCTTGGGTCGGAATGTGATTCATAGATGGTTGCTCCAATTACCGCATGCTCCTTCAACCGCGGCTGACACATGAGCAGTATACCCCTGCAGGTTTGGCGCGCATTCGTCAACCCACGAAATATTATCTCGTTCAACCATATCTATCCTTAAAGACACCATTTGGACACAATGGGGCATAGGATCAAGACCATGACCGCAAGTGTATTTCCAAACGCCCGTTTGTCCTCGGCCAAGATGGCTCTTAGTGTTGTGACATTGGGGATATTGGTCGTGATCGGAAGAGAATTCGGTGGTTACCTGCCCCGTCTCCTACTGTGGGTCGACACGCTGGGTGTCTGGGCTCCGGCTACCTTTGTCTTGGCCTACGTTGCGGCTACGCTTACATTTGTACCTGGCTCACTGCTGACCATGACAGCTGGTGCAGTATTCGGGCTGGTTGAAGGCGCTTTCTATACGTTCGTCGGTGCAACAATCGGGTCAGCTCTTGCCTTTCTCACTGCACGCTATCTCGCCCGAGACGCAATTCAGCGTCGCCTCGTTCGCTATCCAAAATTTGCTGCAATCGACAAAGCCGTGGGTCTTGAAGGTTTTAAGATTGTCCTGCTGCTCCGCTTGTCGCCAGTGTTTCCGTTTAACTTCCTCAACTACGCTCTAGGACTGACGACCGTCACCTTTCGGGCCTACATGCTTGCCGCTATCGGGATGTTGCCGGGTTCGGTGGTTTATGCCTATTACGGGATGCTTGTCGGCGATGTTCTCGCCTTGGCAGGTGGTGTTCCGAGCAGCTCAGGGGTTAGCTACTACGTTACAATGGTCCTCGGATTGGTTGCGACTGTGCTGGTGACAATGGTCATAATACAGGCTGCCAGACGGGCGCTACGAAACACCATGAATACTTAAGTAAGCCGCATGATTCAGAAGATTAAGATGTCGACCCACACTAATTCCTAGCCCCGCCTGGCTTTAGAGCCCTCAAAGGCTTGCACGCACGCACAGCAGAGGCTAAAATGCCGTGTCCATTAATTCGTGGAGCTGGTTGCTATGGATTGAGGATGTTCGGATAGGCGCCGCCTATTCCGAGCGAATAGATTAAGCCGACCTCCATATGAAATTCGGCGAAAAGATACCAACTAAATACTACGGGATGCTGTAGGACTGAAACTAAGGAGCACGACGTTGGATACCGTTGCGACACTCGATCACTCACACGCGGACCACGAGCACAAGGCGAGTTGGTGGCGAACTTATGTGTTTTCCGTTGACCATAAGGTCATTGGGATCCAGTACGCGATCACAGCCCTAGTGTTCCTGTTATTTGGCTTCATTCTCATGATGATGATGCGCTGGCAGCTCGCGTATCCCGGACAGCCCATTCCGTGGGTCGGTCAGTTCTTAGGCGATGCTAATGCCCCTGGCGGTATCATGCTGCCAGAGTTCTACAATCAGCTCGGCGCCATGCACGGTACGATCATGGTGTTTTTGGGCGTTGTGCCGTTAGCGGTTGGTGGCTTTGGCAACTATGTTATGCCGCTCCAGATCGGTGCACCCGACATGGCATTCCCACGCCTGAACATGGCAAGTTATTGGAGCTATTTTGTGGGCGGCGTAGTGATGTTGTTAAGTTTCTTCGCGCAAGGTGGTGCAGCGAATTCTGGGTGGACCTCGTATGCGCCGCTTTCAATTATCGCAACGTCTGGCCAAACCTGGTGGCTTTTCGGTATGTTGTTTCTGATCACGTCTTCGCTACTCGGTTCGGTTAACTTTATCGTCACCATTATTCAGCTGCGTGCCCCCGGGCTGACTTTCATGCGCTTGCCATTCTTCGTCTGGTCGCAGCTCGTGACTGGTTTCCTTCTGCTTCTCGCATTTCCACCGCTTGAATCCGCGGCCGTTCTGCAGTTGATGGACCGACTTGCGGGTACGAGTTTCTTCATGCCAAGCGGTCTGGTCGTAGCTGGTGCAGCGGTTGACGTGTCAGGTGGTGGCAATCCACTCCTGTGGCAGCACCTGTTCTGGTTTCTAGCGCATCCAGAGGTGTACGTCTTGATATTGCCTGCACTTGGCATCACTGCGGAGATCATCGCCAACAACACCCGAAAGCCGCTTTGGGGCTATCGCGTGATGGTCTATTCGCTGATCTTCCTTGGCTTCATGTCGTTTATCGTTTGGGCGCACCACATGTTTTTAACCGGCATGGGGACCGCGATTAGTGCATTCTTCCAGACGACTACGATGATTATTTCCATTCCGTCTGTCGTGATTCTCTCAGCGCTGTTTATCTCGCTGTACGGAGGTTCAATCCGCTTTACAACGCCGATGCTCTTCGCGTTGGCTTTCTTGCCCATGTTTGGTATGGGGGGCTTAACAGGTCTACCGCTTGCTTTTAATCTGCCAGACCTACATCTTCACGACACCTATTACGTCATCGGGCACTTCCATTACGTAGTGGCCCCAGGCACGATCTTTGCGTTGTTCGGCGGTATTTATTACTGGTTTCCAAAAGCAACCGGCCGCAAGATGAATGACCTGCTTGGGAAGATCCACTTCTGGGGTACGTTCGTCTGCATGAATGGGATCTTTTTTCCGATGCTGATCCAGGGGCTGGCCGGAATGAATCGCCGAATGTACGACGGTGCCGCGCAGTACCAGCACACGCAGGGCGTTTTGGTTTGGAACGAAACCATTTCAATTTTTGCGTTTGTGATGGCTGTCTTCCAGATCTTCTTTATTGTGAATTTTTTCTGGAGTATGAAGAAGGGCGCCAAGGTAACGTCGGACAATCCATGGAAGGCTACGACACTGGAGTGGGCGACACCAACCCCGCCGCCACATGGCAATTTTGTAACGCCACCGGAAGTCCATCGTGGGCCGTACGAGTACAGCGTACCAGGAGCGGTGCAAGACTTTACGCCACAGAACGAACGACGCTAGGAGAGGACGCAGAGAGTTATGGAAATTCCGTATACTGTTGAAGATAGGGAAGATACAGGCCTGAATAACGTCAAGCTCGGGATCTGGTTATTCCTTGCGTCCGAAGTGATGCTGTTTGGCGGGTTGTTTTCTTCCTATGTGCTCCTGCGCGTCGGCGCTGAGACTTGGCCGGTTGGTGCTTCGATCTTGTCGGTGCCTATCGCAACGTTCAACACGGTTGTGTTGATTGCGTCGAGCGTGACGATGGTCATGGCTTGGGCGTCGCTTAAGATGAACGACTTCGGCAAGTTTAAGTTGTACCTCGGTTCCACGGTCGGACTGGCAGTGCTCTTTCTGGTCGTAAAAGCGTACGAATATGCCGATAAATTTTCGCACGACCTCTATCCTGCCGAGAGTACCTTCTTGGCGATTTATTTTACGGTGACGGGTCTGCATGCCTTGCATATCGTAGGTGGCATAGTTGTGAACGGCTATTTTGTTGGACCAGGTAGCAAGATGTGGAAAACTGCGCCGGAGCAGTTCACAAATCGAATCGAAGCAGCCGGGCTCTATTGGCATTTCGTAGATCTGGTCTGGATTTTTCTGTTCCCGGTGTTGTATCTGCTATAGAACTTGAGTTGGTCTAGCGTTGAGGTAGGTGGGAGGCAACATGAGTGGTACAAGCGCGGACGAAATAAGAAAACACGTTAAGGTTTATGTCATGGTGTTCGTGGCACTAATGGTGCTGACGGTCGCGACGGTCGGTGTGTCCTATCTAGAGATGGCTATTCCCTTGGCAATCATAGTGGCGTTGATCGTCGCAACGATTAAGGGGTCACTTGTCGCAAGCTACTTCATGCACTTGGTCGGCGAAAAGAAA
>Ga0315336_1004454_pt1 | contig 16609 bp, 15 predicted proteins | sample ASW5metaG_FD_204512 | JGI IMG/M metagenome (GOLD analysis project Ga0315336, IMG submission 204512) | Ammonia-oxidizing marine archaeal communities from Monterey Bay, California, United States - ASW #5 | ecosystem: Environmental > Aquatic > Marine > Intertidal zone | place: USA: California...
TTCAATATCATAAGCCGGGGTTCCAATAAGGACAGTCTCTTGAGTGAGGAGATTAACGAAGGGAAGGCCACAAGTTTGCCCGATGATTAAGTTGGGATCTTGCCAAGCCTTCATCGGATCAGTTTCTCGAGTCAGGTCTTTTGGCGCATCAACCTTATGATCATTCAGGCTATTATACACGGCGTCCCAAAGTTTGTTAGTGGCGTCACGGGTTTCTGGCCAGTCATACATTGGGAGAGTTGCAAGAGCATTCATTTTCGTCAGTTACGCCTATTTTGTCGTGTCTTGTCTGGAAATATTACCGGTTCTTTCGACGCAATTGCGTATTGACGAATAACGTCGCCATAAGTGTAAAAATAGTACTCCTTATTTAGGCTCAGGAATTGCGTTCGGTTCTTTCTGAAAAGGCCGGGCAATTGGTACCAGGCGACAGTCGGGTAGGCGTGATGAACTGCATGAAGGTTATTGTTTAGAAAAAGGTAACTTAGCGGACCCCGGTCCTCAATAATCACAGATCGGGCTCTCATGCTCGGGTGGGACTGATGTTCCAAATAGGTTCTGATCATCAATATAGACATCCCGACATAAGCTGCCGCGAAATATACTGAAAGGGGAACACGCCCGTATATGGTGAGAAATGACAAGAGTACGGCGCACATCAGCAGATGAGAAGCCCACATAAGAATAAATTTTTTGTTGCCATGCCGCATCTTCGAAATATCGCCCAGTATCATACGACCAGTTCCCAAGAGTGGCCCTAAAAGAAATCTGCCTAAAAGAGTATTATTTAGCTGAAATAGTATTTTGAATGGCGTTGGTGTTTTTTGCCACTGATCTGCTGTTAGATACCAGCTTTCTGGATCCTCTGTCGGATCGGCAATGCTGGCCTTTTGATGATGTGCCAAATGTAGTTCTTTATATCGAAGGTACGGCAGGAACAGTCCCAGCGGCAAAAAGGCCAAAATGTCGTTGATCTTTTGAGATTCAAACGGATGGCCATGGATGCATTCATGTTGCAACGAGGAATGGAGAGTAATGATGGGAGTAAGCGCGAGAAAAGTCAGCCAGATCGGCAGATGTATTGACGCGACAACAATTGCTCCCCAAACAATATAAACCCCTCCTATAAGGAGAAGAGTTTTCCATTCATTCTGATCTCGTAATCGCAAAAAAGCCTCCAAAATTAAGTCGACCAGATTATCTCCTTTTTCGATCTCATATTACAATGGTACAATTCGCTAATTTATATGCTATTAAGTTAGAATAATTATATATCGATACTTAAAATTGGATTTGGTGTGAAAATACAACATACTTACGGTGACGGAACGGATAAACGGGATGTTGCGGAAATCTTTCGTGATCGTATGGCGCTACTTTTGGCCCGCAAAGGTTTTAATCTCAGTCAATTTGCGGCCAGCGTGGGAATCGATCGGTCTGCACTAAGTCAATTCCTTGCGCCCGGTTCAACAAGATTACCGCGTGCGGAAACGTTATGTGCGATCGCCCGTACTTATGGGGTTTCTGTAGATTGGCTTATGGGCCTAATTGCAAATGATGAATCAGACAGCGAAGCAGTGCCAATGCTCGAAGTGGAGCGAATGGCAGAGACTTCTGCCAGCGATAAACTGGCGGAATGGCATTTAGAAGCCGTAGGGTACAAAATTCGCTATGTTCCAAGCACTCTGCCAGATCTACTTCGCACAGAAGGGCTAACTAAATTTGAATTTGGGGACTACTCAATAGGGGAGCGACAAGCCCGTGACCAACAGACCCACGATCAACTTGTCTATTCTCGGCGCCCGGAAACAGATATCGAAGTCTGTATGCCCTTTCAAACCATAGAACAGGTCGCAAAAGGACAAGGGGTTTGGAGTCAGGTGCCGATTGAAATTCGCAAAGATCAATTGGAGAATATGAAGCACCTGATTGAGGAACTTTATCCCACCTTTCGGCTGTTTTTGTTTGATGCCCGTAAGGTGTATGCTGCAGCGTACACATTATTTGGACCGCTCAGAGCTGCCATATATTTAGGTGACTTATATTTGGTCGTAAATTCAGTTGAGCATATTCGCGCGCTTACCTCGCATTTTGATCAACTTATCAGAATTGCTGAAATCGGACCCGATAGGGCAAACCAAACTATATCAGATTATTTAGATCGTCTAAGTTAACATCCAAAGAGATTGTTTCGGAAAGGCCACTCTTATTTCTTGCCCGTTTTCCAGTAAAAGTGCTTTTTCAGGATTCAGCAGGGCTTCGAATTTTTCTTTTTCGGTGGCGAAATAGAGTCTTGTCTGAGTTCCGAGATATGTTTTTTTAAGCAAGATTGCAAGAAAACTGTTTTCAGCATTTTCGGGCGCATCAACTAATACATTTTCCGGCCGAATTGTAACTGTTCCATTCCCCGTCTTGCAGTCTGCTGATAGGTGCATGGAGGATAATGAGGAGGTGAAGCGATTACCGGCGCTGATACCAGATATGAAATTTCGACCACCAAAAAACCGGGCAATGGAATGATCCCCCGGGCGATTGAAAAAATCCTCGGCCTTTCCTGTTTGACGAAGGTTTCCATCTAACATTAACGCCAGCTTATCACCGAGTACAACGGCCTCTTCTTGATCGTGGGTTACAAACAATGTTGTAATCTGCATTTCATGTTGTAGTGATTTGATTAGATCTCGCATTTCAAGGCGCAAATGGGTATCTAAATTTGACAGCGGTTCATCGAGAAGGAGGACATTTGGCTCGACGATCAATGCCCTGGCGAGGGCAACGCGTTGCTGTTGACCTCCCGAAAGCTCCGAAGGCTTTCGATTTTCAAGGCCATTTAATTGAACCCGGTCCAACATCTTGAGCACAAGTTGATGAATTTCGCCCTTTGCTCGTTTCTGCATTTTTAGCCCAAAGCCAATATTTTCGCCGACGTTCATATATGGGAATAGCAAATGATCCTGAAACATCATTACGGCGTTTCGGTGCTCCGGTCGTACGGATAGAATGGATCGCTTGTCAAATTTAATATCTCCGCGATTGGGAGAAATCAGTCCGGCGATTGTTTTTAGTATCGTTGACTTCCCACATCCCGACGGTCCCAATATGACGGTCATTTTGCCGGATTCTGCAGTCAAAGAAAGAGACTTAACGGCTGGCTCAGAATTTTTGCCATATTGCTTCGTGAGATTTTCGATATGGATTTCGGTCATAATTGATTGGCTCTATTGGCTAGGGTATTTCGAGCAGATAGCTGTTTGGCGCCCAACAGTAAAACAACGATACCCGGCAGGATATAGAGAAGGGCAATTGCCCCCGTAATATCGTTTCGTCCAGATGTTGCGAAATTGAAAAGTAACAGCGGAAGGGTCGTCACCAAACCGCCTCCAATTATCAATGTAAGTATGTATTGGCTCCAGGAAACAAGAAAAGCGAAAAATGAACCGACAATAAGGCCTGGTACGATGGCGGGCAGAGTAACATACCGGAATACAGCTATGGGCGAGGCACCCAGACTGCGAGCCTGGGCTTCCGCTTCTGGATTGTAATTGGCAAAAACGCCAGCCATAACTAACACCATATACGGTAATGTCGGAATGAGATGCACGATCACTACACCGCCGATACTGTTGGCAAGTCCAATTTTCAGGAAAATCACGTGGATACCGAGAACAACAGCAATTCCAGGGACGATCATCGGAGCTAGAATTAGAAGTTCAATTAAGGCTTTCCCTCTAAATTTATAGAGACCGAGAGCGCGTCCTGCAGGAATACCGATAATTGCTGAAAGAATAGTCGTTCCAAATGCGATGACAGTGCTCGTCCATAAAGCTTCCGGGACGCCGGAAGTAGTAGATAAGGCATAGCTCCAAGCACGCAAACTATACTTCGATGGAAGTAAGTCTGGAAAAAACCAACTTTGGCTGACGGACCAGATCGCGAGTGGTATCAGGGGTAAAACAAGCCAAGTTACGAGGAGTGCCAAAGAGAGCCGGCTTAACTTAGACAGCCCATTTAGCTTTTCTGAATTACCTAATTTACCCATTCCAGCACCTTAAGATCGAATGCGGCGCCGTGCCGCCCAGGCATAGCCGAGGATTAATACGCCACTTAAAAAGGCGATGATCATCGCAAGCGCCATTGCTTCTGGTCGAGCCGCCCCCAAGTCGACCTCCTTAAATTTTTGATACGCCAGGACAGGAAGTGCGGCAGGGTGGTTTTGTCCTAAAAGAGCAGGAATTTCGTAAGCACCGAAAGTAAAAGCAAAGACAATCATTGCGGCTGAAAGCAGCCCTGGGAATATCATGGGCAGCAGCACATAGCGAAAAGTCTGCCAGCGATTGGCGCCGAGAGAGCGACCAACCGTCTCGTAGTCATCACCGAAACTTTGCATATTGGCTAGAACTATAATTCCGATAAACGGAACCTCTTTCCAAACATATTGAAGAATTATGCCGATTGCCAAAGGATCGTAGATCATGGCGGGAAATTCACCAGGCTGACTGATCAGATGAAATTCATGCGCGAGGCGCGCGAAAAAACCAGATTGAGAAAAAAGATATAAAATTCCTATGGCGCCGACCAAGTGCGGAATGGTGAGATTAACCTGGAAAAGAAAATTTGCAAAAGGGCGGCCAACGAAACTGCGACGTAATATTAAAGCCGCGCCGATGGCGATAATGCACGATAATAGGGTTGAAACGAGTGAAATATATGCCGTGAGAAATGCTGAAAGGTAAAATGATTTTGAAGTCAGAACCGACACATAAGCGTCAAAATTTGGACTATCCAGACCTATTATAGGCATGTAATTCAAGCTTTGCGCGAAGCCGAAACCCATGCCGCCCAGAAAAAGAATGACAATGACCAATATGGCGGGTGACAATAACAGTGCAATTTTCCACCGATCGGACATTGGTACCTTTTAGCTACAGGAATGTAGGTCTTGAATTACTGTAGCAATATAGACCCCTACTCAGCGACATTTTTCTGCCAACCTTTTTCAATGGCGCTAATCCATTGCGGGTTCAATTCAGGAAGGCTTTTCTTAGCTAAGGCTTCTGGGGAAATAACCGACGGATTTCGGGGTAGATCGTTAAAAGCATCTCGCGACTTTTTGTCGAGCTTTGAGAGATCAATGGCAGGTGTCGCTCCCCAAACATCTGGTTTGGCTTTAGTATATTGCGCCGCAAAGGACAACAGCTCGTTGGCCAGTATCATCGCCGCGGCCTTGCGCGGCGAATTATATGGTATTGCGACATAATTAGTATTGGCGATGGTGCCATTCTCCAGACCGTAGGATCTGGTGCTAGCGGGAAAAGTCCCATTTTCTACATTTATACCAAAAATTGCGGGGTCATAATTAAAATACAACGCTACTTCCTGATTGGCATAAAGTTGTGCCAAAGTCGTAATGGAATTTGGATAAGTCTTGCCTTCACGCCACAAATTCGGTTTCATTTCATTTAGAATTGCCCAGGCCTTTGGTGCAACGGCATTATATTTTGCTTGATCGAAGTCGCCTAGTAGGCTTTCTGGGCCCCCTGCCGCATAATAAAAAACGTGGCGGATAAAGACACTTCCATTAAAGTCACTTGCGGCAGGGTAGGTAAATTGTCCGGGGTTAGACTTTACCCACTCAATAAGACTAGCAATACTTTTCGGCGGCGTAGGCGTGCGTTTTTTATCGTAAGCAAACGCAAATTGGGCGCGGTTCCAAGGAACTTCGCAACCATCCACTGGCAGTCCAAAATCATTGGCAATTGAAGAATCTTGCCAATTGACTAGTTTATTATTCGGTAAAAGATCGAGATAATTACAAAAGATCAAGTTCCCTTGTTTCATTGTTCGAAAATTGCCGCCATTTATCCAGATCAGATCAACTGTGCCTTTGTTATCTATACCCGCTTGCTTTTCGCCCAGAACTATATTGACGGCTTCCGCTGTATCATTGATACCAACTCTGTTGAGAGTAACGCCATATTTCTTCTTGATCTCACTGCCGACCCAATCAGAAACATACTGATTGATATTATCTGCACCACCCCACATAAACCAATTCACGGAACTGCCTTTTGCGGCAGTAACGATATCATCCCAATTTTTGTAATCTGCATTCTCTGCAAAGGCTGTCATTGTCGGAGCGGATATGGCTATGAAGCTGGAGAAAACCACAAGTTGAGCCGCACGGTGTACAGCGTTTGAAAAAATGGACATTGTCTTTTCTAATTCCTCAAAACAGGTAAATTTGTTCTTGTACTCTAGTCAATTAGATATCCATCGTCCCAGAAATTATCGTGAATCCCTTACAACTTTTTGCGATCACGGTTGGTTTGGAAACTGGTGTTACCAGCTCGCGCGAAAGAGCGCGAGCCGGTAACGACGTTAAGTAGCAAAGGCTTGCCGATTGCTGGTGATTTCACCTGTCGCCATTTTTTGCCAATATTTTTCAATTTCCTCTTTAACAACGGGCATCAATAGATACAGGCCAATCACGTTCGGGACCGACATGGCGAATATCATGACATCTGAGAAATCGATGACGGGTGCCAAATCTGCGCTCGCACCAACTACTGTAAATGCGCAAAATATGATTTTGAAACAGAGGTCCTTTTTATGTCCTTCGCCAACCAAATACGTCCAGGATTTAAGGCCAAAATAAAACCATGCGATGGCCGTCGATAGTGCGAACAAGATGACGGCGACGGTCAGTAAAACGGGAAACCAGGGTAGAACGGTTTCAAATGCAGCGGACGTGAGCTGGACACCTGTTAAATCCGTAAGATGGACTTCACTCACAACGATGATCAATGCTGTCATGGCACAGACCACGACAGTATCGAAGAAGGGTCCTAGCATGGCGACATAGCCTTGGGTAACGGGTTCATCTGTTTTTACTGCGGCATGGGCGATCGCGGCGGAGCCTATTCCCGCTTCATTGGAAAACGCAGCACGTTGAAAACCGACTATCAACGCACCAATTACACCGCCAACAACGCCCTCGCCGGTGAATGCGCCTGCAAAAATCTCGCCAATAGCCCATCCAATGTGATCGTAGTTGATGGCTAAGATAACCAAGCCGGCACCTAAATAGAGGACGGCCATCAAAGGGACGAGCCTGCTAGTTACATTGGCTATGGATTTTATGCCGCCAATGATCACGCTGCCAATGATGGCTGCTACAATAAGGCCGAAAAGCCAGCCCTTGTCGGCTAAAAAGCTTTCCGCGCCGCCTGTGACAGCGACAAATTGATCAAAAGACTGGTTAACCTGAAACATATTTCCGCCGCCTATGGCGCCGCCGATACAGCAAACAGCAAACATGATCGCCAGTATTTTTCCGACACCCCCGAGCCCGCGCTCAGCAAATCCTTTTGTCAGGTAATACATTGGTCCGCCAGAAATGGTGCCATCTGGATTGATGTGGCGATATTTAACTCCAAGAGTTGCTTCCGCAAATTTCGTAGACATGCCGAGTAAGCCAGCGACAATCATCCAGAATGTCGCGCCGGGCCCACCGAGGGAAACGGCGACCGCAACACCCGCAATATTACCAAGACCGACGGTGCCTGACAGGGCTGTTGTAAGAGCTTTGAAATGAGATATTTCGCCTGCTTCACCAGGTTTGTCATAGTCCCCGCGAAGGATCGCAAAAGAATGTCCAATTTTGCGAAACTGGACGAATTTGAAATATATCGTAAAAACCGTTGCCGCCAATACCAACCAACCAACGATAAGGGGAAAATTGACACCCGCTATAGGGACAGAATAAAACATGATTTCTAATGCGGTGGCAGAAAGGGGTGTGAAAAACGCGTTGATCTTGTCATCGACAAGATGAAATTCCAACGCGTGGGCTGTACTGGTTGAAGCAAGTAAAGCGACGAGGGTCAAAAGAATTCTAGGTGTCATATTGGCATCTCCACACTCTGACATTCTTATACTGTAATTGTCTTATAGAAAAATGCTACTAGGCAGTGGTATGAGTAGCCCAGATATCCGACTAATATATTGTTAGCTGGCTAATTACAGATTTTAGATAGATCGGAAGAAATTCTTAGGATTTATTACCTTTTTGAGACACTATACAGACGATAGGTCTTTATTTCTCTGGTAAACGGTACATTTGCATGGTTGGCGATAAAATAGATAGGACAGACTACTATATTATTAAGGAATTACAGGAGAATGGGCGTCTTTCCATAGTGGATTTGTCGAAGCGGGTTAATCTGACTAAAACACCCTGTGCCGAACGAATTAAGCGCCTTGAAAAATCGGGTGTTATTTCAGGCTATTTTACGCAGTTAGATCCCGAAGTTGTTGATGCGGGACATATTGTTATGGTTCAGGTCCAACTGTCTGGAACCACTGCGAGAGATTTGGAAGATTTTAACGATGCTGTCCGCAGTATCCCCGAGATTCAATCTTGTCTGATGGTTGCCGGTGGTTTTGATTACCTGTTGAAAGTTCGGACCCGAGATATTGCGTCTTATCGCGAGTTATTGGGCAACGCCATTTCGAAATTACCCAGCGTATTGCAAACCCATACCTATGTCGTTATGGAAGTGGTAAAAGATGATGTCACTTTGCACCTACCCCCAAAATAGAAGCTAAAATGAGAAAAAGATGAAGACAGCGATTAGGGGACAAATTCTGTCCTTCCAGGGCAATCCGTTCACGCAGCCCATGAAAGACTGTTTGTATTATGAAGAAGATGGCCTTCTCGTCATGGAAAACGGTTATATTTCAGAAGTGGGCTCTGCGGTAAATATACTTGCGACTTTGGCGCCAGATATTCCGATTGATGTTTATCAAGATGCGCTTATCTGCCCTGGTTTTATAGATTGTCATGTTCACTATCCGCAAACTGAAATAATCGGTGCATATGGTGCCCAGCTGATTGATTGGCTCAACAAATATACCTTTGTCGCGGAACAGAAATTTTCTGATAAAAACCATGCAACTCAAGCTGCGGAAGTTTTTCTGAAAGAAACACTCCGTGCGGGAACAACCACTGCGTCGGTTTTCTGTACAGTTGACCCCACCTCGGTGGATGCTTTCTTTGAAAAATCCGAAAAACTCAATATGCGTAATATCGCCGGTAAAGTCCTAATGGATCGAAATGCTCCGGATGGTTTGCTGGATACGCCTCAAACTGGTTATGATCAAACGAAAGACCTCATTGCTAAATGGCATGGGAAGGGCCGTTCATTATACAGTGTAACGCCCAGATTTGCGCCGACCAGTTCTCCAGAACAAATGGAAATGACAGGGGCCGTGTGGCAGGAGCATCCAGGAACGTATTTGCAATCCCACATTTCTGAAAACCTTGGAGAAATAGCCTGGGTCGCTGACCTTTATCCGGATCGAAGCAGTTATGTTGACGTCTATCGCCATTACAATCAACTTGGTCCGCGAGCGATTTATGGTCATGGCGTGCATTTTACTGACGATGATTTTAGCTTGTTTTCCGAAACCGGGACAGCATTGGCACATTGCCCAACGTCCAATCTGTTTCTGGGTAGCGGACTATTCAGTATTGAAACAGCGATGACGGGGCCGAATAAAGTGCGAACCGGTTTGGCGACCGACCTGGGCGGAGGCACAAACTTCTCGCAGCTCGTTAGCATGAACGAAGGCTACAAAATTGCGCAATTGGCAGGATATGCGTTGAGCGCCCATCATGCTTTTTATCTGGCAACGCGTGGCGCGGCAAACGCCTTATACCTCGACGATAAAATTGGGAGTATTGCTAAGGGATACGAAGCTGACATTACGGTTTTGGATTTAAAGGCAACGCCGATAATTGATTACCGCCTCAATTATGCTCAATCGCTGGAGGAAATATTGTTCGTCTTGATGATCATGGGCGATGACCGAGCTACCCGTGCTACCTATGTCGCGGGTCAACGGGTTTACTTCAATGATAAAGAGGCCGGAATAGAGTATTTTGCCGAGTTTTAGGCGAGCATAAGCGATCCAGAAACTCCAATCAGTCCTTTGTAAAAAGGTTATTATCCTTAACTACTATGCAATCAGAATAATAATTTCCGCGAAGACGGAAATTATGTCAGTATGCCGAAAATTTTGCGGGCGGGGGCGCCTCGAAATTCTCGCAAACATCTTGTGAAAAATATGAAGAAGGTTGTTAGATGAACGCGCGTATCACCAAAGGTAATTTATTGATCGCAAAAGAAATTGCTGATCTAGTACAAAACGAAATTCTCCCTGGATTGAATATTGATGTTGATAGGGTGTGGGAATTGCTCGATCGTGTGGTCGAAGATTTTGCGCCTCGCAATCGTCAGCTTTTGGCTAAACGAGAAGATCTTCAGGTTAAAATCAATACCTGGCATAAAGATAGGAAAGGCATCCAGCATGATGCCGACGCGTATAAGAAATTCTTGTTGGAAATAGGTTACCTGGTTCCCGAAGGGCCTGCTTTCAACGTCACAACCAATAACGTTGACCCAGAAATATCTACCGTCGCAGGTCCCCAGTTGGTGGTACCTGTGATGAATGCACGGTACGCGTTGAATGCGGCAAATGCACGCTGGGGCAGTTTATATGATGCTGTATACGGAACAGATGTTTTATCTGAAGAAAATGGGTGCGAGAAAGGAACTGGTTACAATCCAGTTCGTGGTGCTGCCGTGGTATCTTACGCGGCATCTGTTCTTGATGAAGCGGCTCCACTATCTAGCGGGAGCCATGAAGCGGTTCAGAAATATGCTTTGCAATTAGAGGATGGACGACAGCGGCTGTCAGCTATTTTGGCGGATGGAACGAATACTGGTCTGGCAGAACCGGATCAGTTTGTAGGATATCTCGGTGATGAAGAGCTAACTTCTATCCTGTTAGTGAAGAATGGTTTGCATCTGGACATTCAGATTGATCGCGACGCACCAATTGGAAAGGATCATCCCGCCGGCGTAAAAGACGTCATCATGGAATCAGCGCTTTCTACAATTCAAGATGCTGAGGATTCCGTGGCTGCTGTCGACGCAGAGGATAAGGCGCTTGTTTATCGCAACTGGCTCGGGTTGATGAAAGGCGATCTCGAGGACAGTTTCGAAAAAGGCGGTGAGACTATAAAGCGCACTCTTAATCCAGATCGATTGTATCGTGATGTAAAAGGGAGAGAGTTAAGGTTGCACGGCAGGAGTTTATTGCTGGTTCGAAATGTTGGGCATCTCATGACAACAAATGCCGTAATTGAGGCTAATGGAACAGAAATTCCAGAAGGCATTTTGGATGCTGTAATGACGGCTCTTTGTGCATTACACGATTTGGGGAAAACGGGAGAACTAAAAAATAGTCGCTCTGGTAGCGTATATATCGTTAAGCCAAAGATGCATGGGCCAGAGGAGGTCGCCTTTACAAATGATCTCTTTGCTGCTGTAGAGCTTGGCCTTGGTTTAGCTCCCAACACCCTTAAAGTCGGCGTCATGGACGAGGAACGTCGGACAACCGTCAATCTGAAAGAATGCATTCGGGCTGTTTCCGAGCGCGTGTTTTTTATCAACACTGGTTTTCTGGATCGGACAGGCGATGAAATACATACAAGTATGGAAGCCGGGCCGTTTATGCGAAAAGACGCCGCTAAAGGTGAGCCATGGATCGCAGCATATGAAGATTGGAATGTTGATATTGGACTAGAAGTCGGCTTGCCCGGTCATGCTCAGATTGGTAAAGGCATGTGGGCAATGCCAGACGAAATGGCAAAAATGATGGACGCTAAGATCGGCCATCTGCAAGCTGGGGCTAATTGTGCATGGGTACCTTCACCGACTGCTGCCACGCTCCATGCTATTCATTATCATCGCGTTTCCGTCAAAATCCGGCAAACTGAAATAGCATCGCGGGGACGGGCGAGCCTTGAAGCGATTATGACGCCGCCTTTGCTCAACGGTAAAAATTTGTCCGACGCCGAAATCAGCGCTGAACTGGATAACAATGCGCAAGGTATTCTAGGTTATGTTGTTCGATGGATTGATCAGGGTGTTGGTTGTTCCAAAGTACCGGATATCAACGACATTGGCCTTATGGAAGACCGAGCAACCTTACGGATATCTAGCCAGCATATAGCCAATTGGTTACACCACGGTGTGTGCTCGATTGATCAAGTAACAGAAACCATGGAACGTATGGCTGCTGTTGTGGACGGGCAAAATTCTGACGATCCGATTTATCAACCGATGGCCGGTAATTTTGAGACCTCAATCGCTTACAAGGCTGCTTGCGATCTAGTGTTCAAAGGCAAAGAGCAGCCAAGCGGATATACTGAACCGATCCTGCATAAGCGTCGTATTGAAGTGAAATCACAATAAGAACTCAATTTTCTATATCTACGAAATGAGACAAAGAAACATGCTTACGATAAACCGACTTTCCCATAGTGATGCGCTCATACTACTAGATGGCGCGCGCGAAAAGTCCCGTGAAATCGGGATCCCCATGTGTATTTCGATTGCTGATGAATCTGGCAACCTCATAGCCTTTGAGAGGATGGATGGAGGTAAGGTTACGAGCATCACGATCTCTCAGGACAAAGCCTTCACGGCCGCAGCTGCAAAGAAAGCGACCCACGAATACAATGCTGCCAATATCCCTGGAAACCTGGTGTTTGGTATACATACGGAAGTTGGCGGTCGCCTTTCGAGCGTTGGTGGCGGTTTACCGGTTGTTGTCGGCGGTGAGGTTGTTGGGGGTATCGGGTTAAGCTCTGGCACGCCAGCTCAGGATATGGAATGTGCAGAAGCTGGTCTGCAGAATTTTTACAAAACAATCGAATAAATCTGCCGGACTTGTTTTCGATCCGAAGATGCGGCTATAACTAATTATCAGATCCCACATATACGTGGGGCGGGATCGATAATCTGGGTGCGCTACATATGACTGAACATGGAGTGATGGCTGAGAACGGCGAAACTGAAGAGCTTTCGTTGTCTTCATTAGACAATATTGTTGGTTTTCACATGCGAAAGGCAATTTTGAAAGCTCTAAGCAGGGTATCTAAAGTCGCCGGCCGGCATGTGGCGACCGGACAATATTCAGTGATGGCGATAATTGAAGAAAATCCCGGTCGAACTCAATCCGCAATAGCAGAAGCAGCAGGTCTTGATCGATCTTCCTTGGTTCCAATCCTAAATCAATTTGAGAAAAACGGATTAATAACCCGTGTGCCGGCAGCCAACGATAAACGTGCCTATTCTGTCAGCTTGACTGATACCGGTCGCCAGGAACTCAAAGATTTGGATGCATTGGTAAAGGAAATTGAAACCAACGTCATTCGCGGCCTTGGCGAGAAAGAACATCAACACCTGATAGATTTACTGAAGCGATACCACAGCATTATTTAGCCTGGTTTAGAATTTTACCACTTAGTTGATCTGAATTTTCCGACACTATCTTTTTCAACCAATCGACGAAGTGCCGAACTCTTGGCGTATTCTTCAGGTCTTTATTTAGAAGGAGCCAAGCTTCTCGCGAAACAATGGGTTCACCTTTAGAAAGCCGGCAAATGTCCGGAAAAGAATCGCCTAATTGACATGGCAAGATACCAATTCCTACTCCTGCCCGAATAGCATTCGCCAAAGAAAGAGCTGAACCGCTTATTAGACGAATATTTGCATCATCTATATTTGATGCCAGCCAACGCATTTCCGGAAGCTGAGCCAAATTTTCGTCATAAGCAACCCAGGGCTTATCATTGAAGTTCTCTGTTTTAAATATTGGTGATTTTGTAGAAGAGCCATAAATCGAAAATCCTATTTGGGCAAGGGCACTAATCACCATGTTGCCTTCTGTCGGCCGAGCCAGTCTGATAGCGATGTCTGCCGGCCTTCTGTCCAAATGCAAATTTTCGCTGTCCGCTATGAACTCTATTTTGATGTTTGGATATTGGTCGTAGAAAATTTTGATTTTTGGAATGAGAAAATGGTTTATCAGGCTTTCGACGGCAGTGATGCGAACCACGCCCGAAGGAGAAGTATCTTGATCGGTAACAGTATGTGTTATTGTAGCGGCATCGAGTTCGATTGATTTTGCATGCTCAAGGATATTCTTGCCGATATCTGTGGGTATGTACTTGCCATGGATCTTTTGGGTAAGTGGTACCTTTAGATGCATTTCCAAAATATTTAGCCGCCGTGAGACGGTGGTTTGATTTACACCAAGTTCGCGTGCAGCAGCCGATAATGTCCCATGTCTGGCGATCGCCAAAAAATATTTTAGATCATCCCAGTTCATGCTGCATAATTGCAGATTATATGGGCAAAGTTAAGGCTTTTATTTGCAAAAACGCAGTCTTATTGTTCATCGTAGATCGAATTACTTTATGGAGAAAATGATGTCTAAGCCTAAAACACTACTTGCGCTATCGTGTGCGAATACCAATCCAGGCACGTTATCCAATTCAACATTAATAATAATTGATTGCCAGCAAGAGTATGTAGATGGAATGCTTCCGTTGCCCGGTGTGCAGGACGCTTTATCTGCTGTATCCGACATCCTTTCTAGAGCGAGGAACTCTGGTGCACCTGTCATTCATGTCGCACATAAAGGTACTGTGGGAGGTGCCTTTGACCGAACCGCTGCAAGCGGCCAGATTGTGTCCCAGGCCGCTCCACTAAAGACAGAGCTCGTAATTGAAAAGCCTTTGCCTAACGCCTTCGCTGGTACGACACTAGCAGAAGACCTTATTAGAACAGGACGTAAGGAGTTGATTGTATGCGGATTTATGACCCATATGTGCATAAGTTCAACGGTTCGAGCTTCTTTAGATCTCGGCTATAGAAATACGGTTATTGGTAATGCCTGTGCAACAAGAGATCTGCCGATGGTCGGCGGCGGTGTCTTAGATGCTGCTGCATTACATCGAGCAAGTTTAACGGCATTGGCAGATCGATTTGCAGTGATCGCGGGTAAATCTGGCGATATTCCAGATTGAAGCCGTTCTGGATTTGAAAGCTGATTCGCCTTGTTATCGGATATGGCCCAGGAATTCTTGGTGATTTTCGCCATTTGAAATGAATCCGCTAGCTTATTTATCAACATCTGGTACGTCACGTTTATCGAGAAAGGTAATAATGAGTATTGTACCGTATTAAGAGTATAAAATATAGTATTAGCAACTATTACGCTTGTTACTAGAGAATTTCTCCCCCATACTTTTCCTTATCAATAACTCTGAGATGAACCGGGGTATCCGGATAGGGAAAATATAGGGGGGCCATATGACGCTGATATTTGGAGATTTAAATAGAGCTTTGTCAGTCAAACTTTGTTATTCGCGGTATTTGTCTTCATCTGTTGTAATTCTGTTGACGATTTGCATGACTGCGGCATTCTATTTTTATGAAAATTTGCCTCTGGAAGGAAAAGATGCATCGTCACACTTGCTTTCTTCCGTCGAGATACCATAAAGAGATTCGTCCTAGATCTCGAGTTTTTAAGCTCAGCAACACGATTTTTTAATCATTTGAATGATACGATTGCTGGCCGTCTGAAGTTGACAGACAGACGTTCCGATTACAGGAAGAAATCGAAGATTGTTCATGAGCGATGTATTGAGTCCATTAGAAGAATATCAGGCCCGTGCGCAGGGAACGAACGTCAATGCGGTAACGCTCCTCGCCACCGACTATCTTAATCATTTCAATGAAGCCTTGATGCTTGCGGAGTTAGTTGTCGACATGCCGGATATGTTGGAGGATTTCGCCGACTGGAAACCAAAATCTTACATTGATCATTTTGTCGAGAGCGGGATTGCAGATCGCGAACTCGCAATAGAAGCGTATGAGTATTCTCCTTCGGAATTTAGAACTGAATTTGACTCTACTATAAAGAAACTGGATACCGAAATTCTAAGTTTACAAAATATTTTAGGCGATTTCGTTTTAAAGAATGAACCAGCCGGTTATTCAAATTCTATCGAAAAAAGCTGCCTTGATTTGAGAAAGCTCATCGATCTGGCCGGCTCAATTATTAATGGCCAAACGACGAGTAAAAGAGCCCAAGTTTCTTTGTTACCGCAAAGTGTATCTGCTAGTAGTCAAGATGAAAACAATACTTTAGAACAAGGTGATATTGATGCCTTGTTCGGCTAATACATACCTACAGAAGCTCATAATTGGCTTTTCTATATTGGTTGGTGGCATCGCGACTATTGCCAGTCCAGTTCAGGCTGGGACAGATAGAAAATGTCTGGCAACTTGGGAATTTCCTGTCGTCAAAACAAAGTATGTTAAGGCCAAGTCAAAGCTTAATCGAAGAAAAACCGGTCAGCAGATTGAGCGAATAGCAAAAAAAAGTGGGTATGCCAAAACACGAGGTCATGGAGGCCTGTTGGGCCTGACCCATTCCTCAATCGGGCCCAGTTTTGCCGTATCAACAAAATATATCGAAGTGGAGAAAGGTCGGTATTGTTTGAAATTACGCAAAGTTGAATTTACGTTTGGCATTCGAAAGTCAGAAATTTATGTCGATCGAAAATATCGTAAATCGTCATGTGCTTATAAAGTTATTTATGCACATGAGAAAAAACATGTTCGGATAAATGAAAAGACAGTCAATGATTATGCACCCAAAATCTCCAAGGAACTTAAAAAAAGAG
>Ga0315336_1004455_pt1 | contig 16608 bp, 15 predicted proteins | sample ASW5metaG_FD_204512 | JGI IMG/M metagenome (GOLD analysis project Ga0315336, IMG submission 204512) | Ammonia-oxidizing marine archaeal communities from Monterey Bay, California, United States - ASW #5 | ecosystem: Environmental > Aquatic > Marine > Intertidal zone | place: USA: California...
TCAAGATTGCGACAGTGATGTCGGTGACGCTCTCGACCGATCACCGAGCCGTCGACGGCGCGCTCGGCGCGGAGCTGCTGGGCGCCTTCAAGCGCATGATCGAAAACCCGATGAGCATGCTGGTGTAGGAAGGAAAGAAGCGGTGTGGAACGTCTTCACCAGCCTTTCGCCGTCTTTTCTTCCGGCGGCGAATCCCGCACTGGCGGCTTTAAGCGTTCGATGACGATATTTGGCAGGGGGTGGCAAAAGCATGAAGACAATTCTCTGCTATGGCGACTCCCTGACCTGGGGCTATGACGCCGCAAGCCTCGGCCGACATGCGCTGGAGAACCGCTGGCCGAGCGTGCTTCAGGCTCAGCTCGGTGACGATGTCGAGGTCATCGCCGAAGGTCTCAATGGCCGCACCACGGCCTTCGACGATCATCTGGCTGGCGCCGATCGCAACGGCGCCCGCGTCCTGCCGACGATCCTGACCAGCCATGCCCCCATCGACCTGATCATCATCATGCTCGGCGCCAACGACATGAAGCCGTGGATCCATGGCAATCCGGTCGCCGCAAAGCAGGGGATGCAGCGCCTGATCGATATCGTGCGCGGCCATGACTATCCGTTCGACTGGGATGCGCCGCAGATCCTGATCGTCGCTCCACCGGTGGTCACGCGCACCGACAATGCCGAATTCAAGGAAATGTTCGCTGGCGGCGATGACGCCTCGAAGCGTCTGGCGCCGCAATATTCCGCGCTCGCCGACGAGGCAGGTTGCGGTTTCTTCGACGCCGGCAGCGTCGCCACAACGACGCCGCTCGACGGCGTCCATCTCGATGCCGAGAACACGCGAAGTATCGGGAAGGCGCTGGCGCCGCTCGTGCGCGTGATGCTCTCACTCTAACTAACCCTCAGAAAGATCAGGGAGAAACCCGTGGCTGAATCCTACGACGTCATCATCATCGGCTCAGGCCCCGGCGGCTATGTCACGGCGGTGCGCTCCGCCCAGCTCGGCTTCAAGACCGCGATCGTCGAGCGCGAGCATCTGGGCGGCATCTGCCTGAACTGGGGCTGCATACCCACCAAAGCGTTGCTGCGCTCGGCCGAGATCATGCATTATTCGGACCATCTCAAGGACTACGGCCTGAAGCTGGAAGGCGGCAAGGTCAGCCCCGACACGGCCGCTGTGGTCGACCGCTCCCGAAAAGTGTCGCTGAGGCTCAACACCGGCGTCGGCTTCCTGATGAAGAAGAACAAGGTCGATGTCATCTGGGGCGAAGCGAAGCTCTCGAAGCCCGGCGAGGTTGTGGTTTCAAAAACGACCAAGAAAGCGATGGAACCGCAGCCGCCGGTGCCGAAAGGCGTCAAGGGCGAGGGCACCTACACCGCCAAGCACATCATCCTGGCGACCGGCGCCAGGCCGCGCGCGCTGCCCGGCATCGAGCCGGACGGCAAGCTGATCTGGACATATTTCGAGGCGATGGTGCCGAAGGAAATGCCGAAGTCGCTGCTGGTGATGGGCTCTGGCGCCATCGGCATCGAATTCGCCTCCTTCTACCGCACCATGGGCGCCGACGTAACGGTGGTCGAGCTGATGCCGGCGGTCATGCCTGTCGAGGATGCCGAGGTCTCGAAATTCGCGCAGAAGCAGTTCGAGAAACAGGGCATGAAGATCATCCTCGAAGCCAAGGTAACCAAGGTCGAAAAGGGCGCCAATTCGGTCACCGCGCATGTCGAGATGAAGGACGGCAAGGTCGAGAAGATCACCGCCGACCGCATGATCTCGGCCGTCGGCGTGCAGGGCAACATCGAAAATCTCGGCCTGGAGGCGCTTGGCGTGAAGACCGATCGCGGCTGCGTGGTCGTCGACGGCTATGGCAAGACCAATGTGCCGGGCATCTACGCCATCGGCGACGTTGCCGGCCCGCCGATGCTCGCCCACAAGGCCGAGCATGAAGGCGTTGTCTGCATCGAGAAGATCGCCAATTTCCCCGGCGTGCACGCGATCGACAAGCTGAAGATCCCCGGCTGCACCTATTGCAGCCCGCAGGTCGCCTCCGTCGGCCTGACGGAAGCCAAGGCCAAGGCCGAAGGCAAGGACATACGCGTTGGCCGCTTCCCGTTCAGCGCCAACGGCAAGGCGATCGCGCTCGGCGAGGATCAGGGCTTCGTCAAGACGATCTTCGACAAGAAGACCGGGCAGCTCCTCGGTGCCCACATGGTCGGCGCCGAGGTGACCGAGCTCATCCAGGGCTTTGTCGTGGCGATGAACCTTGAGACCACTGAGGAAGAGCTGATGCACACGATCTTCCCGCATCCGACGCTGTCGGAGATGATGAAGGAGAGCGTGCTCGACGCCTATGGCCGCGCTTTGAACGCATGAGAGGTCACTAATCGGTGTTAGATCGCCAGTCGGTGATAGACGGCCAATCCGTGCTAAATTGGTCGGGCGAGACTCACACGCGGCAGCCGGAGAAAGCTGACGGCAATGCAGTTCGTATCCGGATGCATTTTCACCTGATCGAGGAGGAATTGGCACATGCATATGAATGGCGTCGGCTGGATCACAGCCATCATCGTTGGCGGTCTGGCGGGCTGGTTCGCCGAGATGGTCATGAAGAGCAACACCGGCATCGTCATGAACATCATCATGGGCATCGTCGGGGCCGTGGTGCTGAACGCCATCTTGCAGGCGCTCAACATCCAGTCCTTTGGCGCCGGCTGGGTGGCTTACCTGATCACCGGTTTCATCGGCGCCTGCCTGCTGATCTTCGTCGGGCGGCTTGTTCGCCGCTAAGGCGCGCGAATGCGTCGCTGATAGAAAGCCGATATGCGAAAACGGCCGTGTCGGCATGCGCCGACGCGGCCTTTTTCTTTGCCTGGAAAAGTCTTAGATGACGATAGTCAGGCGGCCGCCGAAATCGCGGCCGCGAAGGATTTAAGATGGTCACAGTCGTAGACACGCTAGCCAACCGGCCGCGCCCGCGGCATCCCGAGAAGGCGCATCGGCCCGACCAGGAGGTGCTGCGCAAGCCCGACTGGATCCGCGTCAAGGCGCCGGTCTCCAAGGGCTATGCCGAGACGCGCGAGATCGTGAAGTCGCACAAGCTGGTGACCGTATGCGAGGAGGCCGGCTGCCCCAATATCGGCGAATGCTGGGACAAGAAGCACGCCACCTTCATGATCATGGGCGAGATCTGCACGCGGGCCTGCGCCTTCTGCAATGTCGCGACGGGCATCCCGACCGCGCTCGATCCGGATGAGCCGGCGCGTGTGGCGCATGCCGTCAAGCAGATGGGGCTGAGCCACGTCGTCATCACGTCGGTCGACCGCGACGACCTTGCCGATGGCGGCGCGCAGCATTTCGCCGACGTCATCCGCGCCATCCGCGCGGCCACGCCATCGACGACGATCGAGATCCTGACGCCGGACTTTCTGCGCAAGGACGGCGCGCTGGAGATCGTCGTCGCGGCCAAGCCCGACGTCTTCAACCACAATCTCGAAACCGTGCCGTCGAACTATCTGACGGTCCGACCCGGCGCGCGCTATTTCCATTCGATTCGGCTCTTGCAGCGGGTCAAGGAACTCGACCCGTCGATCTTCACCAAATCCGGCATCATGGTCGGCCTCGGCGAAGAGCGGAACGAGGTGCTGCAGTTGATGGACGATCTGCGCTCGGCCAATGTCGACTTCATGACCATCGGCCAGTATCTGCAGCCGTCGAAGAAACATCACCCGGTGATCCGATTCATTCCGCCGGACGAATTCAAATCCTACGAAACGGTCGGCAAGACCAAGGGCTTCCTTTTGATGGCGTCGAGCCCGTTGACGCGCTCCTCGCACCATGCCGGCGAGGATTTCGCAAGGCTGCGCGCGGCGCGCGAAGCGCAGCTCGACAGGGCCCGCTGACTTTCAATGCCGAAATTCGAGGCGACACGCCGCGTCGCGCATACACCGGAAGAGATGTTCGCGCTGGTTGCGGACATCGAGGCCTACCCGCAATTCCTGCCGCTCTGTGAATCGCTCACCATACGCTCGCGCAAGGACCGTGACGGCCGCGCCATCCTGGTTGCGGATATGAGCATCGGCTACAAGGCAATTCGCGAGACCTTCACGACGCAGGTCCTTCTCAATCCAGCCGAACATGCCATCGACGTCAAATACATCGACGGACCGTTCAAATATCTCAGCAATATCTGGCGCTTCGATGCCGCCGGCAGCGGCTGCGAGGTGCATTTCTTCATCGACTACGAGTTCAAGAGCCGCATCCTGGGCGCCGTGATGGGCACGATGTTCGACCGTGCCTTCCGCATGTTCTCGGAAGCCTTCGAGAAGCGCGCGGATGTCATCTATGGCGCAAAGCCCGCCTGATCCTCATCCGGCCTGACCAAGCGCCCGCAACCCGAGTTGCAGCGCGTGCCGCACAGTTTCGTGCCGGATGAATTCGCGGCCCTTCTGGCCGAACAATTGCTGTTCGGCGACAATCGGTTGACCGGCAAGCGCTATCCCGAACCAGACAAGGCCGACCGGCTTGTCCTCCGAACCGCCGCTCGGGCCGGCGATGCCGGTGACGGCAAGCGAGAGGCTGGCTTGTGAATGCGCCAACGCGCCCGCGGCCATCTCCAGCACCGTCTCGCGCGAGACCGCGCCATGGGCGTCCAGCGTGGCGGCCGAAACGCCGAGCATCTCCATCTTGGCTTCGTTGGAATAGGTGATGAAGCCGCGATCGACCACGGCGGAAGACCCGGCGATGTCGGTGAGCGCGGCGATGATCAGGCCGCCGGTGCAGCTTTCGGCCGTCGCCAGCATGATCCCGCGCTCCTGGCAGGCCTGCAGCAAAGCGATGGCGAGTTCGGCGTTGCTCATGCCGGCACCTCTCCCGGATAGACGACGCTGGCGGTGGCGATCGCGGCGATGCCCTCGCCGCGCCCGACAAAGCCGAGCTTCTCGTTGGTCGTGGCCTTGATCGAAATGCGCTCTGGGGCAATGCCGAGCATGGCCGAAAGCGCTTCCGTCATAGCCGCGCGATGCGGCCCGACGCGCGGCGCCTCACAGATCAGCGTGATGTCGGCATTGGCGATGCGGCCGCCGCGCGCGCGCACCAGCTTCGCGGCGTGCTCGACGAAGATCCTCGAGGCCGCGCCCTTCCATTGCGGATCCGATGGGGGGAAATGCGTGCCGATGTCGCCAGCGCCGCAGGTGGCGAGCAGGGCATCGGTCAGCGCATGCAAACCGACGTCGGCGTCGGAGTGGCCGGAGAGTTTCCGCTCGTAGGGAATGGCGACGCCACAGAGCATGACGTGGTCGCCCGGCTCGAACGCATGCACGTCGTAGCCATTGCCGGTGCGTATGTCCGGGAAGCGCTGCTGCGCGCTCGAGAGCCGCTGGTCGGCCAATGCGATGTCCCTTGCCCAGGTGAGTTTGACGTTGTCCGGCGAACCAGGAACGATCTTGACCGGTATCTGTGCCCATTCGGCGATCGCCGCGTCGTCGGTAAATTCCCTCTTGCCCAGATGATGGGCCTTCTCATGCGCGGCGAGCAGCGGCCAGAACGGAAAACCCTGCGGCGTTTGCGCCGCGTGAAGGCCGGCTCTCGATACCGTCTCGTCGATCATGCCGGTGGCGGATTCCCGCTTCAGCGTATCGGCGACGGGGAGCGCCGGCAGCGCGCCGTGGCGCTCGCCGATAGCCTCGATGGTGCGGTCGATCAAGCCGGCATCGACGAACGGGCGCACGGCGTCATGGACGAGCACCTTTTCGGGTGCCTGGTCCCTCAGCGCCAGCAGGCCGAGCCGGACGGAGGCCTGGCGGGACGGGCCGCCGATAACGGTTATGAGACGTTCGGCGTGCGCTCCCGCCGCGCGCTGCAAAAGCTCGGCGTCGTCGGCATGGATGGCGACGACGACCGGCCCTATCATCGGATGCGACAGAAAGATATCCAGCGTATGGGCAATAACGGCACGGCCGCCGATGCGCTGATATTGCTTCGGACCGTCCGCCTGTCCGGCGCGCGCGCCTCGGCCGGCGGCGACGATCACCACCCCGATCCCGCCGCCCTGGCCGGATGCCTGCTTTTCGCTTGCCTCGCTCATTCCGATCGGTCCTGGAGCGGTTCAGCATCTAATGAAATCGCTGCCCTGCTCTAATTCTTTTTTTACGCAATGCCGGACGGAAAACCGCTGCGCACTTTTCCTGGAATTGCTCTAGTCGGGGTGATGGCCGAAGGCCAGCATTTTCCAAAATGCGCCTTAATGTGACGTCATTGCGCGTTGCACAACGCCATAGTTCTGGCTAGAGAATGTGCAACGATTGAACGTGCTTGGTTTTTGTGCATGGCTGAACTGACCACATTGGCATCGCCACTGGACGTCGGCGGCGTGAGAATTCGCAATCGCGTCTTCCTCGCGCCGATGTCGGGCATCACCGACGAGCCTTTCCGACAGCGTGCCCATACGCATGGCGCTGGACTGGTCGTGTCGGAAATGGTGGCAAGCGGCGAACTGGCCAAGGGCAGGGCCGGCTGTGGCCTGCGTATACGCCATTCCGGCCTGCCGGTACATATGGTGCAGCTGGCCGGCCGCGAAGCCGTCCATATGGGCGAGGGAGCACGAATCGCGGCGGGCGAGGGCGCCGATATCATAGACATCAACATGGGTTGTCCGGCGAAGAAGGTGACCGGCGGCTATGCCGGCTCGGCGCTGATGCGCGATCTCGACCATGCGCTGTCGCTGATCGAGGCGGTGGTGAGCGCTGTCTCGGTTCCGGTCACGGTCAAGATGCGGCTCGGCTGGGATGAAAGCGCGCTCAACGCGCCGATGCTTGCGCGCCGCGCCGAAGAGGCCGGCGTCAGGATGGTGACCGTGCACGGCCGCACGCGCTGCCAGTTCTACCAGGGCAGGGCGGATTGGCGCGCGATCGCACGCGTCAAGGATGCGGTCTCGATCCCAGTGGTGGCCAATGGTGATGTCGGTTCGCCGGAAGAAGCGGCTACGATCCTCGAACAGTCGGGTGCCGACGCAGTGATGATCGGCCGCGCGCATTACGGCGCCCCGTGGACTGCCGGCGCCATCGCGACGGCCGCGGCCGGCGCTCGCGCGCAGCATACTGCGCAAGCGCCGGAAGCGCTCGCCGATTACGTCGTCGCACATTACGAGGACATGCTCTCGCTCTATGGCGTTGAAAGCGGCCTGCGCCAGGCGCGCAAGCACCTCGGCTGGTACCTCGACCGCCATGCTCCAATTGTCAGCACTGAGCGGCGCAAACGCATTCTCACCTCCTTCGAGCCGCGAGAAGTCGTTGCCGAATTGCGTCGCGCGTTCGCCGAGAACTCGACATCGATCAGCCTGCGGAGCGTGGCATGAAGGCCAGTGTCCCGCAGCAGGTGGCGGACGCCGCCAGCATCGTCCTCAACACCATCCGCCGTCCGGTGATCATGGTCGATGCCGACGGCTTCATCACTTTTGCCAACGCGGATGCCGAGGACTTTTTCCGCTCCAGCGCGACCATGCTCGCACGCAACACGCTCTCCAAACTGGTGCCGTTCGGCAGCCCTCTGCTGACGCTGGTCGACCAGGTGCGCGAGCGCCGCGCGCCGGTCAACGAATACCGCGTCGACGTGTCGTCACCGCGCCTCGGCATCGAGAAGATGGTCGATCTCTATGTCGCGCCGGTGCCCGAGTTTCCGGGCTCCGTCGTCGTCATGTTCCAGGAACGGTCAATGGCCGACAAGATCGATCGCCAGATGACTCATCGCGGAGCTGCGCGCTCCGTCACTGGTCTGGCCGCCATGCTGGCGCATGAGATCAAGAACCCACTCTCCGGCATTCGTGGCGCCGCTCAGTTGCTCGAACTTTCCGCCTCCGACGAGGATCGCGCTCTCACGCGCTTGATCACCGATGAGACCGACCGAATCGTCTCGCTGGTCGATCGCATGGAAGTGTTTTCCGATGAGAGGCCGATCGAGCGCTATCCGGTCAACATCCATGTCGTGCTGGATCACGTTAAGGCGATCGCCAAGAACGGTTTTGCAAGGCGAATCAAGATCTTGGAGGAATATGATCCATCGTTGCCTCCGGTCTTCGCCAACCGCGACCAACTGATCCAGGTGTTCCTAAACCTGGTGAAGAACGCCGCCGAGGCGATTGGCGCCGATCCGCAGGGTGAGATCATGCTCTCGACGGCCTTCCGTCCGGGCATCCGTGTTTCCGTGCCTGGAACGCAAGACCGCGTCTCGCTGCCGCTGGAATTCTGCGTGCACGACAACGGCCCAGGCGTTTCCGAGGACATCCTGCCGATCCTGTTCGATCCTTTCATCACCACCAAGCCGAACGGTTCGGGCCTCGGTCTGGCTTTGGTCGCTAAGATTGTCGGCGAACATGGCGGCATCATCGAGTGCGATTCGACGCCGCGCGGGACCACTTTCCGCGTACTGATGCCGGCATGGAAGGAGACTTCGCCAAGCTCGGGCGATGCAACTGAAGGAGACCGCAAATGAGCGTTCGCGGCAATATTCTGGTCGCCGACGACGATGCGGCGATCCGGACCGTGCTCAACCAGGCGCTGTCGCGGGTCGGTCACGAGGTGCGTGTGACCTCGAACGCCTCGACGCTGTGGCGCTGGGTGGCGGCAGGAGAAGGCGATCTCGTGATAACCGATGTGGTTATGCCGGACGAGAACGCGTTCGACATGTTGCCGCGCATCAAGAAGGCGCGGCCCGAACTGCCGGTCATCGTCATGAGCGCTCAGAACACATTCATGACCGCCATCCGCGCGTCCGAGACCGGCGCCTATGAATACCTGCCCAAACCGTTCGATCTGACGGAGTTGCTCAACATCGTCAACCGGGCGCTGTCCGAGCCGAAGCGGCCAAACCTCGACGCCCGCGCCGAAGATCAGCCGGAAACGATGCCACTGGTTGGCCGCTCCGCCGCCATGCAGGACATCTACCGCATGCTGGCGCGCATGATGCAGACCGACCTCACGGTCATGATCAGCGGCGAATCCGGAACCGGCAAGGAACTGGTGGCGAGGGCACTGCATGAATATGGCCGCCGCCGGGGCGGCCCGTTCGTGGCCATCAACATGGCGGCGATCCCGCGCGACCTGATCGAATCGGAACTGTTCGGCCACGAGAAGGGCGCCTTCACCGGCGCCCAGAACCGCTCCAGCGGCCGTTTCGAGCAGGCCGAGGGTGGCACGCTGTTCCTCGATGAGATCGGCGACATGCCTATGGAAGCGCAGACCCGTCTGCTGCGCGTGCTGCAGCAGGGTGAATACACGACGGTCGGCGGCCGCACGCCGATCAAGACCGACGTGCGTATCGTCGCGGCCACCAACAAGGACCTGCGCACGCTGATCAACCAGGGCCTCTTCCGGGAAGATCTGTTCTATCGCCTCAATGTCGTCCCGCTGAGGCTGCCGGCGCTGCGCGAGCGTTCCGAGGACATCCCTGATCTGGTGCGGCACTTCTTCAAGCAAGGGGCCAGCGAGGGCCTGCAGACCAAGCGCATCTCGTCCGGCGGCATCGAGCTCATGAAGCGCTATCCCTGGCCGGGCAATGTGCGCGAGCTGGAAAACCTGGTACGCCGGCTGGCCGCCCTATACTCGCAGGACGAGATTTCCTCGGAGATCATCGAATCCGAACTCAAGACCGGCGACAGGCCGGTCGTGCCGGACGGCGGCGCGCTCATCCCCGACGATCTGTCGATCGGCCAGGCGGTCGAGCATTTCCTGCAGCGTTATTTCGCCTCTTTTGCCGGCGAATTGCCCCCGGCGGGGCTCTACCAGCGCATTCTAGCCGAGGTCGAGTATCCGCTGGTGCTGGCATCGATGACCGCGACGCGCGGCAACCAGATCAAGGCCGCGGAGCTTTTGGGGCTCAACCGCAACACTCTGCGCAAGAAGATCCGTGAGCTCGGCGTCAACGTCTACAAATCGTCCAGGCAGCCGTAGCACCGCCGCCGTCAGCCAAGCGGATTGGCCCCTGTTTGGTGAATGAACGGGGGAAAGATTTTCGTCCCGGCCACACTTGTTGCATAATCGCCACAATGCGTTGCATACATCCGACGCAATGACCGACTCTGTAGCGCGACATGGCAGCTGAGGCTCCGACCCTGAACCAACCGCTTTTCAGCCAGGCTGGCACGCGTGACGGCCGGCGGTTGCTGGCGCTGCCCGGCGTGGTCGCTATCGCCGGCGCGGTGATCACGGCGGCGATATCGTTTGCGATCCTGGTTGGAGCTACGCCGATCGCGCCTACCGCCGACGCGACCTGGGCACTGGTGGCGGCCAATGCGGTCTTTGTTCTCTTCCTGATCGCGCTGATCGCCCGCGAGGTGCGCCGCATCGTCCTGGCGCGGCGCCACGGCAGGGCCGCCTCGCGGCTGCATGTGCGCATCGTCGCGATGTTCGCTCTGGTTGCCGCCATCCCGGCCATCATGGTGGCGATCATCGCCTCGATCACGCTCGATATCGGGCTCGACCGCTGGTTCGAGATCCGTACCAAGACGATCGTCAACTCGTCACTGTCGATCGCCGACGCCTATGTGCAGGAGAACGCGCGCAACCTGCAGGGCACGACATTGTCGATGGCATACGATCTCGATGCCTCGCGCACGCTTTACGGCCTCGATAGAGGCGGCTTCCTCGATCTGTTGAACAAGGAAGCGGTTGGACGCGGGCTGGCGCATGCGGCCCTGATCAAGCCTGACGGCTCGTTCGTCATGAGCGCCAAGACCGATGCCGATTTCCCGATGCCCGAGCCGCCATCGGGCGCTGTCGACACCGCCGCCGACGGCAAGCCTGTCCTGATCGAGCCGCGCACCCGCAACATCATGGGCGCCATCATCAAGCTGCGCGAGATCGAAGGGCTTTACCTCTATACGATCCGGTTGGTCGACCCCGACGTGATCAAGGCGCGCCAGATCGTCAGGTCCAACACCGACGAATACCGCAATCTGGAGGACAACCGCCGGACCTCGCAAGTCGCCTTCGCGTTGCCTTACCTGTCGCTCACGCTGATCATCATCCTGTCGGCGATCTGGACCGGCATCGCGGTAGCCGACCGGATCGTGAGGCCGATCCGTCAGCTGATCGGCGCCGCCGACGAGGTGGCGACCGGCAATCTCGATGTCGCCGTTCCGGTACGCCAGTCCGACGGCGACGTCGCCTCGCTGGGCGATACCTTCAACAACATGATCCTCGAGCTCAAATCGCAGCGCAACGAGCTCCTGTCGGCCAAGGATCTCATCGACGAGCGCAGGCGTTTCTCCGAAGCGGTGCTGGCCGGCGTCACCGCGGGCGTCATTGGTGTCGATCCCTACGGCATCATCACCATCGTCAATCGCTCGGCCGAAACCATGCTGGGGATTTCTGCAAATGCGACGCTGGGCCAAAACCTTTCGGCTGTCTTGCCCCTCGTCGGCCGCGTCTTCGAGATCGGACGCCAGTCAGGCAAACCGGTCTACCGGGAGCAGGTGACCTTCTTCCGCACCGGCCTGGAGCGCACTTTCAATGTCCAGATAACGGTCGAGGCCGGCGACGACGGCGAGGAAGAGAAATCCTATGTGGTCACCGTCGACGACATCACCGATCTCGTCCAGGCGCAGCGTTCGTCGGCCTGGGCGGACGTGGCGCGGCGCATCGCGCATGAGATCAAGAATCCTCTGACACCGATCCAGCTCTCGGCTGAGCGCATAAGGCGCCGCTATGGTAAGGTCATAACCGAGGACCGCGAGGTCTTCGACCAATGCACCGATACCATCATCCGCCAGGTCGAGGACATCGGCCGCATGGTCGACGAATTCTCGGCCTTCGCCCGCATGCCGAAGCCGGAGATGAAGGCGATCGATCTGCGTGAGTCTCTGCGCGAGGCGTCTTTCCTGGTCGAGGTCAGCCGCTCCGACATTGCCTTCGAGCGCGATTTCGGCAGCGAGCCGCTGAAGGGCACTTTCGACAGCCGCCTGATGGCGCAGGCCTTCGGCAATGTCATCAAGAACGCCGCCGAGGCGATCGACGGACTTGATCCGGAAGACCGCTCGCACGGCACAATCCGGATTCAAGCGGGACGCCAAGATGGCGCCATACGAATCGACGTTATCGACAACGGCAAGGGGCTGCCGCGAGAGAATCGCCAAAGGCTTCTCGAGCCCTATATGACGACGCGCGAGAAGGGCACCGGGCTCGGTCTCGCTATCGTCAAGAAAATCGTGGAGGACCATGGCGGCCGTCTCGAATTGCATGACGCGCCAGCGGATTTCCATGGTGGCCGCGGCGCGATGATCTCGATCATCCTGCCAACGGCGACGATCGTAGCCGCGCCGCCACGCGGTGAAGGTCGAAGCGAACACGAGCGAGAAACTGAAAAGGTCGGTAATGGCGTCTGACATTCTCATCGTCGATGACGAGGAAGACATCCGCGAACTTGTCGCCGGTATCCTGAGCGACGAGGGTCATGAAACCCGTACGGCGCACGATGCCGACAGCGCGCTGGCGGCGATCGCCGATCGCGCGCCGCGGCTGATTTTCCTCGACATCTGGCTCCAGGGCTCGCGCCTTGACGGCCTGGCGCTGCTCGACGAGATCAAGACCATGCACCCCAGCATGCCGGTGGTGATGATCTCAGGCCACGGCAACATTGAAACGGCGGTTTCGGCCATCCGGCGAGGCGCCTACGACTTCATCGAGAAACCGTTCAAGGCCGATCGCCTCATCCTGGTCGCCGAGCGCGCCCTTGAAACGTCCAAGCTGCGACGCGAGGTCTCCGACCTCAAACAGCGCAGCGGGGAGACCTTTGACCTGATCGGTATGTCGTCGGCAATGAGCCAGCTGCGTCAGACGATCGAGCGTGTCGCGCCCACCAACAGCCGCGTCATGATCATCGGTCCGTCCGGTTCAGGCAAGGAACTGACGGCGCGCGCAATCCACGCGCTATCGTCCCGCAAGACCGGCCCGTTCGTGACGCTCAGCGCGGCCACTATCACGCCCGAACGTATGGAGATCGAGCTGTTCGGCACCGAATCGAACGGCACCGAGCGCAAGGTCGGCGCACTGGAGGAGGCGCATCGCGGCATTCTCTACATCGACGAAGTCGCCGACATGCCGCGCGAGACGCAGAACAAGATCCTGCGCGTGCTGGTCGAGCAGCAGTTCGAGCGGGTAGGCGGCACCAAGCGCGTCAAGGTCGATGTCCGCATAATCTCGTCCACCTCGCAGAACCTCGAGGCTATGATCGCCGACGGCCGCTTCCGCGAAGACCTTTATCACCGCCTGGCTGTGGTTCCGGTCATGGTGCCCGGTCTCGCCGAGCGGCGCGAGGACATTCCGTATCTCGTTGACAATTTCATGAAGCAGATCGCGCGCCAGGCTGGCATCAAGCCGCGCCGCATCGGCGACGATGCCATGGCCGTTCTGCAGGCCCACAACTGGCCGGGCAACGTTCGCCAGTTGCGCAACAATGTCGAGCGATTGATGATCCTGGCGCGCGGCGACGAAGCGGACGCACCGATCACGGCCGACCTCTTGCCCTCCGAGATCGGCGACGTCATGCCGCGCACACCGAACCAGTCCGACCAGCACATCATGGCCTTGCCGTTGCGCGAGGCGCGCGAACAATTCGAGAAGGACTACCTGATCGCCCAGATCAACCGCTTCGGCGGCAACATCTCGAAGACCGCCGAGTTCATCGGCATGGAACGCTCGGCACTTCACCGCAAGCTGAAGTCGCTCGGCGTGTAAGCAATCAATGAAAGTGCGCAGCGGCTAGGTTCTGCGGCTTCGCCGTAGCCTTCATCCGGAATTGCATAGACTCCCTGGAACTGGCTTGGTCCACGCGATTGTTCATTACGGCAGAGGCGGAATCGCCTAAGAAAGCCGGATATCCCTGAGGAAGCCCATGCCGCGCATTGCCTATGTCAACGGGCGCTATGTCGTCCATTCACAAGCCAGCGTCCATATCGAGGACCGGGGCTACCAGTTTGCGGATGGCGTCTATGAGGTCTGCGAGGTGGCGCGCGGCCATATCGTCGACATGCCGCGCCACCTTGCCCGGCTCAAGCGCTCGCTGAAGGAACTGTCGATCGCATGGCCGGTCTCGGAAGGCGTCCTGCCGATCCTGCTGCGCGAGGTGGTCAATCGCAACGGCGTGGTCAACGGCCTTGTCTATGTGCAGGTGACGCGCGGCGTTGCCAGTCGCGAATTTGTCTTTCCGCCGGCAGGAACCACGCCATCCCTGGTCATAACCGCCAGAAAAGCCGATCCGGCCGCCGGAGCGAAGCGGGTCGAGACCGGAATCAAGGTCATCACCGTTCCTGAGAATCGCTGGGACCGGGTGGACATCAAAACCACGGGCCTCTTGCCCAATGTGCTTGCCAAGCAGAAGGCCAAGGAAGCTGGCGCCCAGGAGGCCTGGTTCGTCGACGCCGACGGCAACGTCAAGGAAGGCGGTTCGTCAAATGCCTGGATCATCACCCGCGACGGCGTGCTGGTGACCCGGCCGGCCGAGCATGGCATCCTGCGCGGCATTACCCGCACGACGCTTTTCGACGTCGCCGCACAGCTTGGCCTCAAGATAGAAGAACGTGGCTTTTCGATCGCCGAGGCCAAGGCGGCGAAGGAGGCGTTTATCAGCTCGGCAACGACAATTGCCATGCCGGTGGTCGAAATCGACGGCGCGCCGATCGCAAATGGCCATCCCGGCTCCATGACACTTTCGTTGCGGCAGGCCTTTTTTGACGTTGCGGAAAAAAGTCCAGCCTGATAACCGCACAACTGGAATGAACCTCAACTATCTCGTTCTGCTTGCCTTTGTATCGGCAAGAGGGGGTTTGCGCGCTTGACAGGTGCCGCGTAATTTGGCGCATTAGCTCGCAAACCGAAGGGGATCGGCGAAAGACAAGAAAAATGGCGGAACGATCGCAAAATCTTCAGGACCTGTTCCTGAATTCAGTTCGCAAGAGCAAAAATCCACTCACCATCTTCCTCATCAATGGTGTGAAGCTGACTGGCGTCGTCACTTCGTTCGACAATTTTTGTGTGTTGTTGCGGCGTGACGGGCACTCCCAGCTCGTCTACAAGCACGCAATTTCCACGATCATGCCGAGCCAGCCGGTTCAGATGTTCGATGGTGAGGAAAGCCAGGGCGCCTGATTGGCACGTGACAGAGACGCGGATCGCAGCGTTCGCGGAAAACAAGGTTATCAACTCGGGCCGGAGTCCAAGGATCCAACCCGGGCTGTTGTCATTGTGCCGGTGCTTACCCGCCAGCCGCGCGACGACGATGAGTCGAGCCGCCCCCGACTAAGCCGCTCGACCGACGCCCGCCGCGACGAAGCAGTCGGGCTTGCCAGCGCCATCGATCTCAATCCGGTCCACACCGCGGTAGTGACGGTGTCCGACCCGCGCCCGGCGACCCTGCTCGGCAGCGGCAAGGTGGCCGAATTCGCCGACATCGTGAAGGAGCGCAAGGCGGAGCTGGTCATTGTCGACCATCCGCTGACACCGGTTCAGCAGCGCAATCTCGAAAAGGAACTGAACGCCAAGGTGCTCGACCGCACTGGGTTGATTCTCGAGATATTCGGCGAGCGGGCGCGCACCAAGGAAGGTACGCTGCAGGTCGAGCTCGCGCATCTCAACTATCAGAAGGGCCGGCTGGTGCGCAGTTGGACCCACCTCGAGCGGCAGCGAGGCGGTGCCGGATTCCTGGGCGGTCCCGGCGAAACCCAGATCGAATCCGACCGCCGCATCCTGCAAGACAAGATCACCAAGCTGAAGCATGAGCTGGAAACGGTACGGCGCACGCGCGACCTGCACCGGGCAAAGCGCAAGAAGGTTCCTTTCCCGGTCGTGGCGATCGTCGGCTACACCAATGCCGGCAAGTCGACGCTGTTCAACCGGCTGACCGGGGCAGGGGTGCTGGCCGAGGACATGCTGTTCGCCACGCTCGACCCCACCTTGCGGCGCGTGCGGCTGCCGCATGGCACGCCGATTATCCTGTCGGACACGGTCGGCTTCATCTCCGACCTGCCGACGCATCTGGTCGCGGCCTTCCGGGCGACGCTGGAAGAAGTCGTAGAAGCTGATCTGGTGCTGCATCTGCGCGACATTTCCGATCCTGACACGGCGGCTCAGGCGGAAGATGTCGAGCGCATCCTGGGGGATCTGGGCGTTGATGCTGCCGACACCAACCGCGTGGTCGAGGTCTGGAACAAGATCGACCTGCTCGACGAGAGCAACCGGGAGCGGTTGCTTGCAGAAGGCGCGAGCGGCAAGACACCGCCGATCGCCATATCGGCTGTGACCGGTGAAGGACTTGACACGCTGAAGGCGCTCATCGAGACGCGCGTGTCGGGCGAACTGGAAACGATGACGGTGACGTTGACCCCCGCCCAGCTCAGCCAGGTCGACTGGCTCTACCGCAATGGCGACGTGGTTTCGCGCACCGACAATGAAGACGGCAGCGTCACCCTTTCGCTGACGGCCACGCACTCCGCCAGGCAGGAAATCGAGAGCCGCCTGCATCGCAAAGGCGGCAGCTAAGAGGCTGCTACTTGGCGCTTTTGGCTTGCTGCCACAGCGCCTCCATCTCGGCCAGCGTTGCCTTTTCCAGCGAGCCTCCCGAAGCCGCCA
>Ga0315336_1004456_pt1 | contig 16601 bp, 21 predicted proteins | sample ASW5metaG_FD_204512 | JGI IMG/M metagenome (GOLD analysis project Ga0315336, IMG submission 204512) | Ammonia-oxidizing marine archaeal communities from Monterey Bay, California, United States - ASW #5 | ecosystem: Environmental > Aquatic > Marine > Intertidal zone | place: USA: California...
TGATCGCCACGCCACCGGCCTCGGGGACGATGCGCTCGACCGCGCAGCCCTGGTGCAAGGCGGCGCCCGCCGCCTGCCCCGCCTTGACCGCGGCCCTCACGCCGAGTTCGGGGCGCAGGAGCGCGCCGTCGGTGTCGAGAAGGGCGAACTCGCCGCCGTCAAGCCGGTGCTGGGGAAAGCGACGGCGAAGCGCCTGATCGTCGAGCACCTCGTGGCGGACATCGTGCTCGCGCGCACCTTCGATGGTGCCGGTGAGCCAGTCCGCGCCGCGCTCGCCGATATAGAGGCAGCCTATCGGATAGTGGAACTTGCGGGCGGAGGTCGATTGCAATTCCCGCCAGAGTTCCAGCGAGCGCTTGAGCAGGGGGATGTATTCCTTGCCCTCGCGATAGGCGAGCCGAAAGATGCGTGATTCGGCGCCGTGCGCACTGGTGTCGTGCGGCACGCCCATGCGGTCGAAGCCGACGACCTCGTGCCCTCGCCTGGCCAGTTGCCACAGCGCCATGCTCCCCATGGCGCCGACACCGACAACCGCGATCTTCTTCCTGGCCTTCATTCCCTGCTCAGCCCACGACGCAGGCTGCTCCTCATTTGATCTTCGACAGAAATGCCCTGGTGCGCGGTTCCGACGGCTGGCCCAGAACGTCAGCTGACGGCCCCTGCTCGACGATCGCGCCGCCATCCATGAAGACGGTGCGGTTGCTGACCTCCCGGGCGAAGCCGATCTCGTGGGTGACGATGACCATCGTCATCCCCTGCCCGGCCAGGCTGCCCATCACCGAGAGCACCTCGTGGACCAGTTCCGGATCGAGGGCGGAGGTCGGCTCGTCGAACAGAAGCACCTTGGGGTCCATCGCCACGGCCCGCGCGATGGCCACGCGCTGCTGCTGGCCGCCGGAAAGCTGGGCCGGACGGTGGCCGGCGAAGCGCTCCATCCCAACGGAGGCGAGCACGGAGAGCGCCCTTTGGCGCGCCGCTGGCCGCGACATGCGCTTGACCAGCCGCAGCGCGAGCGCGACGTTGTCCACCGCCGTCAGGTGGCCGAAGAGGTTGAAGCGCTGGAAGACCATGCCCATGGCAGCGCGCTGGCGGGCAAGGACCGCCGACGGAACCTCCCACAGCGCGCCGTCCACCTCCTGGCAGCCGACGCGCTCGCCATCGACCCAGACGCCGCCGGCATCGGGCACTTCGAGGAAATTGATGCAGCGCAGGAATGTGCTCTTGCCCGAACCCGAAGGACCGATGATGCACACGACCTCGCCGCGCTCGACATCGAGCGAAACGTCCTTGAGCACGACATGGGAGCCGAAGGCCTTGCCGATGTGGCGCGCGCTGAGCGTGGGCCTCGGCACGCCGGTTTCCTTCGAACGCATCGGCATGGGGACGGTCATGGCTGGACACCCGCGATGACCTCGATGGCGCGGCTGTCGCCAAAGCGGCGCTCAAGCCAGAACTGGAAGGCGGAGGCGACCGTCGTCAGCACGAGATACCAGAGCGAAGCCACGATCAGGAGCTCGATGACCTGGAAGTTGCGGGCATAGATGTCCTCGGTCTTGGTGAGCAGTTCCTGCGCGCCGATGACCGAAACCAGCGAGGTGTTCTTCAGCATGCCGATCGTCTGGTTGGCCGTCGGCGGAATGATGACCTTGAGCGCCTGCGGCAGGATAACGCTGTTCATGACCTGGCGCCTGTTGAGACCCACGCTGACGGCGGCCTCGCTTTGCCCGCTATCGACCGATTTGATGCCGGCGCGCACGATCTCGGCCATGTAGGCGGCCTCGTTGAGGCCCAATCCCAGCAAGGCCGCCGCGAACGGCGTGACGAGGCTGTTGATCGAGACCTGCCAGGGGCCGATGCCGACCACCGGGAACACCAGCGCGATGTTGAACCAGAAGATCAGCTGCACGAGTAGCGGCGTGCCCCGGAAGAGCCAGACGTAAAGCGCCGACGCGGCGGACACCGCCGGATAGCGCGAGATCGCCATCACGGCCAGCGCGATGCCGAGCAGCACGCCGACGATCATCGCGAGCGCCGTCAATTCGAGCGTCATGACCAGGCCATCGAGGATCGCCGGATGCAAGAAAAATCCGAAGGTGATCGACCAGTTGATGGCTCCGCTGGCGATGACGCGCAGCGCCAGGGCCGACACGAGCGCGACCACGATTGCGGTCACGATGGCGCGTTTGCCGCGCCCCAGAGGCTTCGGCTTGCCCGAGAGAAAAGCCTGGTCGCGAATACCCTGTGAAATCGTGCTTTTCACGCCAACCTCGCTCAGATATCGATTTCAGAGTATTAGAAATCGATATCTTGTCAACCGGATTTCAAGTTTCTTCCCCGCGCCAACTGCAGTGCGTGCGCTTTACCGGATCAGCGGCGTTTCCCACAAATCACCCAGCAGCGTTTTCAATTCCTGAAAGCGCTTCTCGCCGAGTTCCTTGGCCCATTCGTGCTCCACATCCATGAGCACATCAGTCATTTTCTGATACGCCGCACGGCCGCGATCAGTGAAGTTCACGACCGTTCCGCCACGCTCATCGGAGGCAGCGGCACGCGTAATGTAGCCCATCCCCTCCATCGTCTTCAAAAGCTGGTTCATCGCCTGCTTGCTCATGGCTGCGCGCTCGGCAAGCGCGCTCGGCCGCATCCCATCCGGGCCTGGGTACTGGATCACCGCCATATGCGGCGGGCTGAGATCTTCGAATCCGGACGCCCTGAGCTCGCGGATCAGCTTGCGGTGGATGGCCATGGCCGGCACGCGCAGCAGCGCGCCGATCAGTGGCGGCTTCTCGGGCGTTTCATCTGGGGATTGGGACATTGACAGCTCAGTAAATTGAGTTTACTCAGATAGTAAATTCAATTTACCATGCAGGGAAGATGCAATGCTAGACCAACTAAACCAGATTCACATTAATCCGGCGGACGAGGCATTCAGCCACGACGGCGTCACCGTGCATTTCCTGATTAGCGGCGAACAGTCTAATGGCAGCATCGCGGCCTTCGAGGTGACCGTGACCGGTTCCAAGCGCCTCCTGGCCCCGGCCCACAGCCACGACCATTACGAGGAGAGCATCTACGGGGTCGAGGGGACTCTGACCTGGACCGTCGACGGTCAGCGGCACGACGTCGGCCCGGGACAGGCGTTGTGCATCCCGCGCGGGGCAGTCCATCGCTTCGACAATTATGGCAGCGAGACCGCCAAAGTGCTGTGCGTTGTGACGCCGGCGGCGATCGGCCCTGAATATTTCCGCGAGGCCTTTGCGTTGCTGAACGCGGCCACAGGAGGAATGCCCGATCGCGCCAAGATGATGGAGATCATGCTCCGCCACGGCCTGACGCCGGCAGCGCCGCCACCGCAGGCCTGATTTTCCGCGCATGCCTGAGTTCCCATGGTGAAACTCAGCTGGCCGCTGTCTTCAGCACGACCGTCTGCGGCTTGCCGGCCAGCGGATCGAGCCGGTGGCTTGTGTCGGTGGTGAACATCAGCCGTTCACCGACCGTGATGCGCGCCTGCAGCGCGTAGGTCCGACCCTGCTGGATCGCCTTCGGGTCGAAGCCGATCTCGAATTTGATCGGCACATTGCCGGCAGGCGCTATCCGGCGCTTGGCGATTACGATCGGGGCGTCGACAAGCGAGACGTCGGCGAGTTCGACCACCAGCAAGGCATCCGGCGGCAAGGCGATGCGCTCGCGATAGACCACTTGGCCCGCCACCGTCCTTTCGGCGGCACTGGTCATTTCCGGCACGGCGAGCACGCCGACGACCAGCGGCACCAGCCCGAAGACGAAGAATTCCGCGACGCGGTCCAGCATGGCCCTGCTCCGCACATTGCAAATCAAACCGGCTGGCAGGCTCGGGAAGGATTGCGGTCGTTCGATGGCAGGGGGATTTTATCCGCCCGGTTTCGTCCAGCGGTCCGCGGCGCGATCGTCGGCTTCCCTGGCTTCGACCCAGCCGCCCTGCGAACCGTCGGCGTGCTGTTCCTTCTTCCAGAAGGGTGCGCGCGATTTCAGGTAATCCATCAGGAAATTCGCCGCCTCGAAGGCCGCCTGGCGATGCGACGAGGCCGCGACGACCAGAACGATGTTCTTGCCCGGCGCGATCTTGCCATGGCGATGGATGACGGTGAGCCCCTGCAGCGGCCAGCGCGCGAGGGCCTGCGCGGCGATGCGGCCGATCTCGGCTTCGGCCATGCCGGGATAATGTTCGAGCTCGAGCGCCGACAGCGCGCCCTGCTCGTCGCGGCAAAGGCCGGAGAAGGTGACGACGGCGCCGATGTCGGCCCGGCCCCTGGTCAGCGCGGCGATCTCGGCGGCGACGTCGAAATCCTCGCGCTGGATGCGGATGGCGGGCACGACCGCGCCGGCCATCTCAGCCCCCGGTCATCGGCGGAAACAGCGCGATCTCGCGCGCGCCCGCGATTTTCTCGCGGTGCCCGACATGTTCCTGGTTGATGGCGACACGGATGACGTCGGGATATTGCAGCGCGTTCTCATACTCCTCGCCGCGCGACTTCAGCCAGCGCAGCAGATCGGCGACCGTCTCGATGCCGGAAGGCAGTTCGACGTCCTCTTCGGGCTTGCCGATCCGCTCGCGAACCCAGGCGAAATAGATGAGCTTCGTGGACATTGTCTTCACTCGTCCATGATATGCTTGAGGCCGGCTCGGAAGTAATCATAGCCGGTGTAGAGCGTGACGAGCGCCGCCACCCACAAAAGCACGAGCCCGATCTGTGTGGTCAGCGGAAAGATCTTGTCGCCGGCCGGGCCGACCAGCAGGAAGGCGATGGCGACCATCTGGATGGTGGTCTTCCATTTGGCGAGCTGGGTCACCGGCACCGAGACTTTCAAGGCGGCCAGATATTCGCGCAGGCCGGACACCAGGATCTCGCGGCACAGGATGATGATTGCCGCCCACAGCGACCAGCCGGCGATGCCGGCATGGCGGTCGGTGTCCGCCGCAAGCAGCAGCAAACAAGTGGCGACCAGCAATTTGTCGGCGATCGGATCCAGCATCTTGCCGATGTTGGAGGTCTGCTGCCAGGCGCGCGCCAGATAGCCGTCAAAGTAATCGGTGATCGAGGCGAGCAGGAAAATGACCAGCGCCGACCAGCGCGCGAAGTCGGACGATTTCAGATGGCCCTCGAGGAAAAAGCACAGCACGACAAGCGGCACCGCGACGATGCGGGCATAGGTGAGGATGTTCGGGAGGTTGAACGCGCGCTGTGCCATGTCGTCTCGGGTAATCTCCTCGCCAGACGTACTCAAATCAGAAGCCAATGTAGGGGGTCAACAGCCGAGATTCGATTGGACAGCGAAAAATGGCTTGCGGGGCATCTTGAAGTACCCCCTCGGGCCATCCCTGCACGCGACCGCCTCAGCTCTCGTGGAAGTGATTGTAGACCAGCTTTGCCACATGCTCCGAAATGCCGTCGACCTTGACCAGGTCCTCGACCGCGGCGCGGCTGACGGCCTTGGCGGTGCCGAACGCGTGAAGCAGGGCGCGCTTGCGGCCGGGGCCGATGCCGGCGATCTCATCGAGCGGGCTCTTGACCATTTCCTTCTTGCGGCGGGCGCGGTGCGAGCCGATGGCGAAGCGATGCACCTCGTCGCGCAGGCGCTGAACGAAATAAAGCACGGGATCGCGCACGGGCAGCATGAAGGAGTCCCTGCCCTTGACGAAGAAGCGTTCGCGGCCGGCATCGCGGTCCTGGCCCTTGGCGATGCCGATGGCCACCACACGGTCCTCGATGCCGAGGTCGGCAAGGATCTGGCGCACCGCCGTCATCTGGCCCTGGCCGCCGTCGATCAGGATGACGTCGGGCCAGGCGGGGAAACCGCCATTGCCGGCGACCAGATCCTCCTCGCCGGCGTCCTCCTCGCCGGCCGGGCCTTCGGACACCGACGATCTCTCGTCGCCATGCTCCTTTAGCAGCCGCGAGAAACGCCGCTGCATCACCTCGCGCATCATGCCGAAATCGTCGCCCGGCGTGATCTCGGTCGAGCGGATGTTGAATTTCCGGTACTGGTTCTTCACGAAACCTTCCGGTCCGGCGACCACCATGGCGCCGACCGCGTTCGTGCCCATGATGTGCGAGTTGTCGTAGACCTCGATGCGCACCGGTGGTTTTGCCAGGCCGAACGTCTCGGCAAAGCCCTTGAGCAGCCGCGCCTGTGTCGATGTCTCGGCCAGCCTGCGGCCGAGCGCCTCGCGCGCGTTCTGCAGCGCGTGGTCGGTCAGATCCTTCTTCTCGCCGCGCTGCGGCACCGAGATCGTTATCTTTCGGCCGGCATGGGTCGACAGCGCCTCGGCGAGCAGTTCCTGTTCCTGCGCGGTTTGCGAGAGAAGCAGCGTGCGCGCCGGCAGCTTGTCGTCATAAAACTGCGCCAGGAACGAGCCCAGCACTTCGGCCGGTTCCAGCGCCGGATCGGCCTTGGGGAAATAGGCGCGGTTGCCCCAGTTCTGGCCGGTGCGGAAGAAGAACACCTGGATGCAGGTCTGGCCGCCTTCCTGATGGATGGCGAAGACGTCGGCCTCCTCGACCGTCTGCGGGTTGATGCCCTGATGCGCCTGCACATGCGAGAGCGCGGCGAGGCGATCGCGGTAGATGGCGGCGCGCTCGAAATCGAGTTCCTCGGAAGCCTGCTGCATGGCGGCCGAGATCTCGGTCTTCACCTTCTGGCTGCGGCCGGAGAGGAAATCCTTGGCCTCGGCGACCAGTTCGGCATAGCCCTCATGCGAGATCTCGCCGGTGCAGGGGCCGGCGCAGCGCTTGATCTGATAGAGCAGGCACGGCCTTGTGCGGTTCTCGTAGAACGAATTGGTGCAGCTTCGAAGCAGGAAGGCGCGCTGCAGCGAATTGATGGTGCGGCCGACCGCGCCGGCGGAGGCGAAGGGGCCGAAATAGTCCCCTTTTCGCGAGCGCGCGCCGCGATGCTTGTAGATGCCGGGCGAGACATGGTCGCCGGTCAAGAGGATGTAGGGGAACGACTTGTCGTCCCGCATCAGCACGTTGAAGCGGGGGCGCAACCGCTTGATGAGGTTCGCCTCCAGCAGCAGCGCCTCGATCTCGGTGCGGGTGACGACGAACTCCATCGTCGCCGTCTCGCGCACCATGCGGCCGATGCGGGCGGTGTGGAAACGCCCCTGCGCATAGTTGGTGACGCGCTTCTTCAGGCTGCGCGCCTTGCCGACATAGAGCACGTCGCCGGCGGCGTTCATCATGCGGTAGACGCCGGGCTGGTTGGGCAGCCGCTTGACCAAGGTCTGGATCACCTCGGCGCCGACCATGCCGTCGGCGTCGCCGGCATGCGGCGTCCAGTCTATCGCGGTGAAGGCGACGTCGGGGCCGGTCGGCACGGTCTCCGGCTCGACGATCTCCTCCGCCGCCTCGTCCTCGATGTCGACATCGGTATCGATGTCGGGCGGCAGGTCGTCGGCGCCGCCGTTTCGTTTGTGTGTTTGTGCGGGACTCATTCCACCATGCCTGTCACATCGGGCGTCTGCCATGCAAGATGCTGGCCGCCGTCGAGCGCGATCATCTGGCCGGTCACCGAGCGCGCTTGCCACAGATAACGGATCGTGGCGCCGAATTCGGGCAATTGCGGGCCGCGCTTCAGGATAAGGCCGTCGACTTGGCTTGCGAAATCCTCGTCGTCCTGCCGCTTGTTCTTCAGCGTCGGGCCAGGGCCGATGGCGTTGACGCGGATGCGCGGCCCGAGCGCCTGCGCCAGCATCTGCGTCTGCGTCCACAGCGCTGATTTCGACAGCGCATAGGAGAAATAGCGCGGCGTCGGCCGCCAGACGCGCTGGTCGATGATGTTGACGATCATCCCCTCCTCGCCTTCTGGCAAGGCGCGGGCAAACTCCCGTGCCAGAAGCGCCGGGGTCTTCACATGGATGGCGAAATGGCGGTCCCAGGCCTGCCAGTCGAAATCCTCGACACGATCGTCGACGAACAGGGAAGCGTTGTTGACCAAGAGCGTGACAGGCCCAAGCGCCGCTTGCGCGCGCCCGACGAGGTCGCCCACCGCAGCCATGTCGGTGAGGTCGGCGGCGACTACGGCGGCACGGCCGCCCTCGCCTGTGATCCCGCGGGTCAGCGCCTCGGCCTCGTCACCCGAGCGGTTGGCGTGGATGGCGACGGCGAAGCCGTTGGCGGCCAGATCCTCGACGATCGCCTTGCCTATCCGCCTTGCTCCACCCGTCACCAGCGCAACGGCCGCGGCTTGTCTCATGCTGTCAATCCTCAATCGGCTTCACGATTCCGGGAAGCCGGCACAATATGACGGGCCAAGTGTTAAATGCCATTTCCACCTGGGGCAGGAATGTGGCGAAGCGGCCAGGACGCGCGTCCGCCCCGCCGGATTCGGGGCACCGTTCACGCGAATATAGGTCGCTGGACCCCTTGAACCAAGCGGTGTGCAGCGCAACATGATTAGCATGCTGACATTCGCTGTTGCGAAGATGCAACGTCAACTTTCGGCCTCATTCGCGCCCGGGAATGACCCAAGTTCAGGTTCGCTTCAGCCGCATTTCAGCACGACATTTGGAACCGTTAAGCGCCAGGCTCGTTTATCCCCCCGGACGGGCTGGGGCGTTTCATGAACAAGCAAGCCTAAGTGTCTTGTGGCTTAAGGAGTATAACAATGAAGACCAATCTCAAATTCGCGCCGCTCGCCGCTGCGCTCGGGCTGTTTGCCCTCGGTGGTACCGCTTTTGCGGCTGACGTCGTTTCCGAGGAGCCGCCGGCTCCCGCCCCGGTCGCCGAGCTTCCGGTCGCTTCCTGGGCCGGCCCCTATGCCGGTATCAATCTCGGCTACGGCTTCAGCGGCCATGCCGATGCTCGTGACGCCGGCGTCAACGTGAAGACCAAGGGCTTCATCGGGGGCGTCTTCGGCGGCTACCAGTGGCAGCAGGAGAACTTCGTCTACGGCGCTGAAGCCGATCTCGGCTACAACGGCGTCAAGGGCGACAGCTCTGGCATCAGCGCCAAGGGCGGCCTCGAAGGCTCGCTGCGCGCTCGCCTTGGCTATGCCGTGACCCCGGAAATCCTGCTCTATGGCACCGGCGGTCTCGCCGCCAAGAACCAGAAGATCACGGATAGCGTCACCGCCACCGACGAGAGCAAGGGAATGCTCGGCTGGACGGCCGGCGTCGGCACCGACATCAAGATCACGGACAACGTGTTCGGCCGTGTCGAGTATCGCTACACCGACTACGGCAACAAGGACTTCGGCGCCCTCGGCAACGTCAAGTCGAAGGACAACCGCGTCACCTTCGGCGTCGGTATGAAGTTCTAAGTCGTCGATAGCCACGACACGAAAAAGCCGGGCCTTGCGCCCGGCTTTTTTTGTTGATCCCCACGAAGGCTTCAGGCGCCCGATCGATGCGCCGGCTGGCGCTGGAAACCGTCGTGCACAGGGGTCGACGGCAGCAGATCCAGCCATTTCAAGCGCGAACGTATGAGGACCTGCGCATCAGGTCGGTAGTCCTCGGGATTTGTCATGGTGGCGGCGTGAACATGAATCTCGCGAGGCCATCGGTCCGAGCGGAAATAGAGCCTCGTGCCGCAGGACGGGCAGAAGCCGCGAAACGTGCCCGGGCTGCTTTCATAGTGCCTGATGTCGCCGGCCCAGTTCAGGTCATCGAGCCTCAGCCCCACGAAGGCCGTGAAGGGAGACGAGGTGGCGCGCTGGCAATCGGCGCAGTGACAGACCAGATTGCGGATGATGTCGCCGGAATATTTCCAGGTGACCGCCCCACACATGCAATGTCCACTGAGTGCCATCGCTTCCTCCCTGACCGATATGTTCGTCCGCGCGAGCGCAGCCGATATTGACACACCTCCGGCCGCAAAGTGGCGGGTCAGCGGCTTACGCGCGCTTCTTCGCGACCTTGGCCGCCTTCGATTTCGGCGGCAACGTCCCGACGAAGGCCAAGGCGAGACCCAGCCAGAAAGCGAGATCGGCTTCGCTCGCCGTGCCCTCCGGCGCGACATGGATGTAACCCTCCATCGAGCGCCCGCCCATTTCCATCGGCCGCGCATGGGGACGGGCGGCGGCGACCGCGTGCGCGTCCTTGCCGACGCGCACCAGAAGCCCGCGCTTCGAGGTGCCGATCAACAAGTTGCCGTCGATCATGAAACAGGTGCCGCCGAACATCTTACGCTCGGTGAAGGCGTGCCGGCCAAGGGCGGCGCGCAGGCGTGGAACCATCGGGTCCGGCGCGACGCTGGTCTGGGTGCCGGACTTTGCCATGTTCACCACTCCGCGATCTGGATGACGTCAGGCAAGCATGGAAGCAAGAGAAGATTCAAGGTGGAGCGCGCGAACTTCCAATCTCCCGCAAATTGGAGTTTGGCTGTATTCACGCGGGCACACATCCCTTCAATTGCGGGAACTTCTCGTCGAAGCGCGCCGCCCAGCGGACAAGCCTGCCACGGCCCTTCTCCCACTGGCCGGAAAAACGCAGCGCCAGATAGCCAAGGGTGGAGCGCAGCGCCAGGTGACCGGCGGTGATCTTCTTCGGAAGCTTCGGGGGGTTGGCGTTGATGAGATCGAGCGCGGCGGCGATCTTGCTCCACTGGCGGTCGAGCCAAGGCTGGTAGACCATCGCTTCCGGGCGCGTGCGCCGCTCATAGACCATCGACAGCGCGCAGTCGCAAATGCCGTCGGCCAGCGCCTCGAGAACTTCCGCATCGAGCCGCTTGTCGGGATTACGCGGGAAGAGCGCGTTCTTCGACAGCCGATTGAGATGCTGAGTGATGGCGCGGCTGTCATAGACCGAGCGGCCGTCATCCAGCACCAGAACGGGGATCTTGCCGAGCGGATTGGCCGAGATCAGTTCGGCGGGCTTGTCCTCCGTCTTGACCGGCACGAGGTCGATGGCGATGCCGGCGTAGGCGGCCGCCATGCGGACTTTGGAGCTGTAGGGGGACGTGGAGGCATAGAGCAATTTCGGCATGATCGATTTCCCGGTTGTTCGCCGCACTGTTGACCGAATGAGACGTTCAGGCAACGGCCCAGCAAAGCCAATCCGGATTAGCCAAGTCGTGCCGGCCCGGATGCGGCAACAAAAAAGCTCCCGGAAGTTTTGCTGGCAGCAAAACTTCCGGGAGCCTTAAGAGGAGCGTCCGCTCCGACTCCGCTCAGCTCCCGCACCGAATTGGCGAGAGGGGTGCATGGGTGGCACCCGCCCTCACCTGCCGCTGTTCGCTGAGCGAAGCTACGCGATTACTTCTTGGCGGCCGGCTTCTTCGCCGGAGCTGCCTTCTTCACGGCTGCCGGAGCCTTGGCGGCGGCGGCTTTCATCGGAGCCTTGGCGGCGGGCTTGGCCGCTGCCTTGGCGGCGGGCTTTGCCGCCGGCTTGGCTGCTGCCTTGGCGGCGGGCTTTGCCGCTGCCTTGGCTGCAGGCTTCGCTGCGGGCTTTGCCGCGGCCTTCGCCGCCGGCTTGGCCGCTGCCTTCGCGGCCGGCTTCGCTGCTGCCTTGGCCGGAGCCTTGGCGGCTGCCTTCGGTGCCGCTGCCTTCTTCACTGCTGCAGGTTTCGCGGCAGCCTTAGCTGCCGGCTTCTTTGCCGGCGCTTTCGCGGCCGGCGCCTTGGTTGTGGTCTTTGCCATGCGATGCCCCTTGCGTTTTGCCTAAGGTCGTGAGTGACCCGGCGTGCTCATGCATATCTGACTCGCGACTGTCTAGCCAGCGAAGCAACACAATGATTTTCAGTTATTGAATTTTGGTTACGCGAAGCGCGCGAAGATGCGTCTCAGCGAGAAATTGTGAGCGAATCTGTCACTTTCCAAATGACGCCCCGCCGCACAGACGTTCGAGCGCCTTCTATCGCCGGATCATCCATCCACCCGAAGCAATGCACTACATAGGAATGTGAGTAATGCGCTCACAATAAAGAACGAGCCCCGGAACCAGGGTTTCATCTTGTCCAGGATAAAGATCTACAGATGATCAGATCGCACCTACCGGCCAAAGCTTGCGCATCGAAATGCGAGCTTCTAGCTCATATTCTCTCGCCAATCTTCATCAGACCTCCGCTGACAAGCGTTAGCCTTGCCGGCGACGCTCCGGCTCCGGCCGATGCACAGACGGTTAAGGTGTCCCAGAGCAGCGAGACCGCGAACCAAACCGGCATGCGGTGGGGATCATTTGCGTTGGTGAAATGAATGTGAGTATCCTGTTTATATTCTCGGGAGACGGGCCAGCATGTCTACTCGCATTGCAAAGCCGGCCGCGCGCATGCGCAAGCAGCCACGCCAGGCGCGTTCGATCGCCACCGTCGAGGCGATCATCGAAGCCGGTGCTCATGTTCTGAGCGAGCTCGGCTGGGCGGGCTTCTCCACCAACAAGGTGGCGGAGGCCGCTGGCGTCAGCATCGGTTCGCTGTACCAGTATTTCCCCGACAAGCTCGTTCTGGTCGAAGCAATACGCCGCCGCCACTTCGACCATGTGCTGTCGGTGATTCGTGAAGCGTCGGCCGACGAGAAGCCGCTGAGGCAGTTCGCGCGCGAGCTGGTGCGCGGCATGATCGGCGCGCACTCGATCCATCCGACGCTGCACCAGGTGCTGCTCGACGAGGCGCCCGGCGATCGCGGCTCGCGCGCCGCGCATGCCTCTTTCCAGGCGCGCTACCTGGAATATTATACGGCGGCTGTCGCGCAGTACCGCAAACGCCGCAAGGATACCGAGACGATGGCGCGCGTGCTGTCCTCGGCGATCGAAGGCGTGATCCATAATGCTGCGCGCCGCAACATGCTCGAAGCGCCGGAGTTGCAGAAGCAGCTCGTCGAGCTGATCTCGGCCTACCTGTCGGGCGGCAAGCCCGCATGACTTCGCGGAGGGCCGGGATCGCGCCGGGTCAGCGCTTCTGCTTTCATTCTTGAGAAGACTGAAGGCTCCGGGCATCGGGCGCCGACTCTTTTTCTGCGCCTTTGTCGATTCCGCCCATCCCCATTCGTCGTATCATCGCAAACAACCCAACCAGAGGAAGATACCATGCGGTTCATGATGCTGATGATCCCCGGGGGCTACGAGAACGCGGCGCCCGACGCCATGCCTAGCGCCGAGGCTGTAGAAGCGATGATGAAATACAATGAAGAACTGAAGCGGGCCGGCGTGCTCCTGGCACTCGACGGGCTGCACCCGCCGTCAACGGGCGCGCGCGTCAGCTTCAAGGGCGGCAAGCCGACGGTCATCGACGGTCCCTTCCCGGAGGTCAAGGAAGTGCTGGGCGGCTATTGGATGATCGATGTGCGCTCGCGCGACGAGGCCATCGAATGGGCGCGCCGCTGTCCCGCGTCAGGCAACGACGTGATCGAGGTCCGCCGCGTCCAGGAACTCAGCGATTTTCCGGAAGACGTCCAGAAGGCGACGGAAGGTTTCAGCGGGCTGTAGGGTTTGGCCGCGATCGGGACCGTCGAAGCAGTCTGGCGGATCGAGCAGCCGACGCTCGCCGCCAGGCTCACCCGCACCCTGCGCGATGTGGGGCTGGCCGAGGAGGTGGTGCAGGATGCCTTCGTGGAGGCGCTGGAGCGCTGGCCCCGCGACGGCATTCCGCACAATCCGGCCGCCTGGCTGACCAGCGTCGCCACCAACCGGGCGCTCGACCGGCTGCGCCGCACCGTGCTGATCGACGGCAAGCATCGCCAGTTGGCTGTCGATCTCGCCGCGCTGGAGCGCGCGATGCCCGATATCGAGGCCGCGCTCGACGAGGATATCGACGACGATCTGCTGCGGCTGATCTTCATCTCTTGCCATCCGGTGCTGCCGGCCGAGCAGCGCGCGGCGCTTGCGCTGCGCATGCTCGGTGGACTTTCGACGACGGAAATCGCGCGCGCCTTCCTGGTGGCGGAAGCCGCCGTCGCCCAACGCATCGTTCGCGCCAAACGGACATTGCGCGATGCCGACATCGCCTTCGAGACGCCGCGCGGGCAAGAGCGGCGCGAACGCCTGGGCGCCGTGCTGGAGGTGATCTATCTGATCTTCAACGAAGGCTATGTCGCTTCCTCCGGACCGGACTGGTTGCGCGCCGATCTCGGCAACGAGGCTATGCGTCTGGGCCGCCTGCTCGCGACGCTGATGCCGGAGCAGCCAGAGGCGATCGCTCTGCTGTCGCTGATGGAACTCAGCGCCTCGCGCTTTGGCGCGCGCACCGACGGCGCAGGCAACCCGATCCTGCTTCTCGACCAGGACCGAGGCCGCTGGGACTGGTCGCTGATCCGGCGCGGCCTCGACAGGCTGAACCGCGCGATGGCGCTCACGCCGACACCCGGCCCCTACCAGTTGCAGGCGATGATAGCCGCCTGTCATGCTCGCGCGGTGAGCGTGGCCGATACCGACTGGATCGCCATCGCCGCCTATTACCAGGCGCTCGCGCTGGCGGCGCCTTCGCCCATCGTCGAGGTAAACCGGGCCGTTGCCGCCGGCATGGCGTTCGGACCGGCGCAAGGGCTGGCGATTGCCGATGCGCTCAGGGACGAACCGCGCCTGAAGGATACGCATCTGCTGCCCACGGTGCGCGGCGACCTTCTGGCAAAACTCGGACGGATGCAGGAAGCCGGCGCAGAGTTCCGCCGCGCCGCCGAGCTAACCGGCAACGAGCGGGAACGAGCGCTGTTGCTGGCGCGGGCTGACACGCTTGGCTGAGACCAGCACGATTATCCTATCTCCTGCCTTGCGAGGAGGCGTCCCACAGGACAAAGAGCGGATATGAACGATCGCCGATCCCTGGCGGCCGCGTCTCTCTTATCGCAGCACGCGGCAGCGACCGTTATAGACCATCCAGCGGTCGAAGCCCGAGACGCAGAACTCGACATTGTCGCCGATCGAGGCGAAACCCTGGCCCTCCTCGATCAGGTAGAAGATCGAGCGGTCGTGGCCGTCCGACAGGTTGACGGTGGCGCGGCAATAGTGGCGGCCGATCGGCCATTGTTCACTTGCCGGCTCATAGCGGTGCTGGCGAATGTTGCGGAAATCGGTGATCGCCACGTCCGGCAGATGCGGCACATGATGCACCTGATAGGAAAAGCGGTCGGTGATCCTGTTCAGCACCCATGCCTCCCCGCAGACGCTTCCGTCATCCTCGGTGTAGGTGGACAGGTCGGCGGCGTGCGCCGCCTGGCTGAAGCCCAGCGGAGCGGCGAACGGAGTGGACAGCGCAACCAGCGCGGCAAGGGCGGAACGGGCGAAGCGAGTCATGACAGCCTCTTAATCTCGGTTGCGCGCACTGTGCGGATTCGCTCGGCGGCGGTCAAGCGGGTGGCAAAACAATGGTTTCCGCAAGACTTCGTTCCGAAAGTCGGCCGCCAATCAGCGGCTGCCGGCAAGCAGCAGCCCGCCGATGACCGCGATGTTGATCAGGAACGCGTTGCGCAGCACCTGACGCTCCGGCTCCACGCTCGCCCAGAAACGCAGCAGAATGAGGTTCGTCGCCAGCGTGAAGACGATCAGCGCGCCGGCGGCGACGGACCAGGCAATCCCGACAGCAAGCAGAAAGCCCGCAACGATCTGCACCGCCGAACCGGCCGCCAGCATGAAGGCCGGCGCCGGAAATTTCCGCGCTGCCAGATAGTCGCGCATCGCCCCGAATTTCAGGAAATGCTCGATGCCGGCAAAGACGAACACGCCGCCGATAATGAGAGCGCCAAGCGCTTGAACGGTTTGAACAGACATGGCGGCCTCCTCTGTCGACGACGTGCGTCGCTGCGTTCAGTCCGCGGGAACGAAGGCCGGGTTGTGGACGACCTCCCACAGGTGATCGTCGGGATCCTGGAAGTAGCCCGCATAGCCGCCCCAGAACGTTTTCTGCGCCGGCTTGACCACGCGAGCGCCGGCCTTGACGGCCTCGGCCATCACGGCGTCGACCTCGGCCTCGCTGCCGACATTGTGGCCGATGGTAAACTCGGTCGGGCTGCGGCCGCTCCGCGGCACCGTGGCGTCCCAGGCGAGGTTGGCACGCTCGTAGATGGCGAATTTCAGGCCGCCGGCGAGATCGAAGAAGGCGACCGCGCCATGCTCGAATTCGCGGCCGATGATGCCTTCGGTCGGCAGGCCGAGACCGTCGCGATAGAATTTGAGCGAGGCCTCCAGATCATCGACGCCGAGCGTCAATACGGTGATGCGAGCTTTCATTTCTCTCACTCCTTTCTATATTCCTGACCACGGTCGCAAACGAATGCCGTCTGGTGCGCGTGAAGCTCCACCCGTTTTGCCATGGAAGACATGGCCGGCCTTGAAGATTCCGGCCATAAACGGCCGTCGCGCCAACCCGGCAACCGGCTGGAGCAGATCGGAGATGGAATGGGACCGGTCCTGGCGCAGACAACCGGCTTCTTTCGCGAGCGGCCCGCCGCTGGCGGTCTGGCCGATGCATTCTGCGCCGTATGGGTCCACCGCTTGGACGAACGCGCCGTTCCACCCATTGTCATCACGCCGGACGCGACAATCGACCTGCAATGGATTGACGGCCGCTTCCGCATAGCCGGGCCGGACAAGGAGCCTCAGATCGAGACGCTGTCCCCCGGCGCGGTGATCGTCGGCTTCCGCTTCCGGCCGGGTGCGGCCCCAGGCTGGCTCGGCGTGCCGGCCAGCGAAATCG
>Ga0315336_1004457_pt1 | contig 16597 bp, 12 predicted proteins | sample ASW5metaG_FD_204512 | JGI IMG/M metagenome (GOLD analysis project Ga0315336, IMG submission 204512) | Ammonia-oxidizing marine archaeal communities from Monterey Bay, California, United States - ASW #5 | ecosystem: Environmental > Aquatic > Marine > Intertidal zone | place: USA: California...
GTCGTTCAAGATCGGCTAGGGGGCCATAGCTCTCTGCGCGTGTCATCGGCGGCGTAAGATGATCAATGATGACCGCCGTGGCTCTTCGTTTCGCCTGCGTGCCTTCACCCGGATCGTTGACGATAAAAGGGTAGAGATGCACCATGGGGCCGAAGACGGCTTCGGGGTAGCATTCTTCAGATAGGGCGACTGCTTTCCCGGGCAACCACTCCATGTTTCCATGCTTGCCCATATGAACAACGGCATGAACCCGTTCTTCTTCTCGCAACCAAGCGTAGAAGGCAAAATATCCGTGCGGCGGAACCAGGTCGGGATCGTGATAACTCGTGGTAGGGTCAATATTGTAACCGCGCGCCGGTTGGATGCCGACGAGGATATTTCCGTATCGCTTCGCGGACAGTAAAAAATTTCCATCAACCACAAAAGGATCGGCTTCAGGCGAACCCCACCGTTCTAATACGTCCGACCGGAGTTTTTCCGGGAGCGACGAAAAAAAGCGTTGATATTTTTCAATGGAAAACTTGAGGCCATTTATTCGCGGCCGGTCTGACTTGTGGCTATTGGTAGGACCTTCCAGCAGGGATTCGATGAGAGCATTTCCTGTCGCGGGAATGCCGTTAATCTCATAGCCGCTTTTCCGCATGGCATGAAGAACCTCAACTGTTCCTGCTGGGGTATCAAGGCCGACACCATTGCCGATCCGACCATTTTTATTTGGGTAATTGGCGAGAACAAGGGCAATTTTTCGCCTTGACGCTGGTGTGACCCGAAGGTGTGCCCACCGATGCGCTAAGTCGGCAACAAATTGAATGCGGTCGGCAACAGATTTATAAGCAATGACGTTTGTCTGTGTTTGCTCATCATATCCGGCATCTGCTTTAAAGGAGACCGCGCGCGTCATGATCCGTCCGTCAACTTCGGGTAAGCAGACATTCATGGCAATATCGTGGGCAGACAATCCGGTGACACCGTCGCGCCAGGCCGCTTCATTTCCACCGGAGAAAATGACCTGCAAAATTGGGCAGTCAGCTGCATCAAAGGGTGTTTCTTTTCTGATCCCGCCTGGGTTGGAAAGTGCGAAGCCGGTTGCATTCAGAATGACGCTGGGTGGTGCTTCACTTAAATGCTGCGCGACGATTTCTGCACAAAGCGGATCTTTCAGGCTAGCCACATACAAGGGAAGTGGATTTAAACCTTTGTCTTTTAGGGCCGCAATAAGATCATCGATCGGCGCTAGATTATTGGCTTGGTAAAGGGCTCGATAAAACACGATACCAACGACAGGAGCTTCTTGACGCCAGGAATTCTTCAGCTGCTCTAAACTGACATCCTCAGCATTGGGCCAATAGATCCCAGCTTTCATCAGAAGCTTCGGTTCTTTCCATGCCGTTTTTCTGTCCAGCAAAAAATGCGCATAATTTAGAAAATTGCCGTAATTATCACCACCACCTTGAACAAGATATTGCCAAAGACGATGGGCAACATCGCGCGAGACGGTATTAAGAGCGGTGAGCTCTTCATCGGGCTGATCGTCACCGGGCAAGACCGCCAGCAGGATGTTGTTTTTCCGGCAACATTCTGTGATTTTCTCGACACCATATGACCAATAGCTGACGCCACCTAGTAAACGCAATACAACCAGCTTGGCATGCGCAACGACATCTTCTACATAAATATCCACTGATAAATTGTGAGAAAGCTGCATATTGTTGGCGAGACGTAAAGAGAGGTGGCTTTGGTCGCTTTTATTGACAATGGCAAGACTGGAGAGCTCAGTATCTGCGGCCGACAAAAACACAATATCGCCCGGTTGCTGCTCAAGATCTACAGCTTCGGATCCGTCATTGATCCCACCAGGTGTGGCCGCAAGTAAATGCATATCAATCCAAAATTGTTTGAGTTATAGCTGTTTGGTTCATATCATGTTCGCCGATAATGACCAATTTACTGACCCGCGGTTCTTCCGGGTTCCAGTCGCGGTCGTAATAGTGCTGAAGCCGATTGCCGACGCCTTGCAGGACGAGACGCATATCTTTTCCAGCGAGTGATAGAAATCCTTTCACTCGTAAAATACCATGGGCGTCGATGGCGGTTTGAAGTTTGACGAGAAGTGTGTCAAGAGAAGCAACTTCGCCAATATCGAGAACGTAGCTATCAAAGTCATCATGCTCATGCTCGTCCGCATCGTCATGGATAGATGGGCGTGCGGCGAGATCATCCTCTGCTGCTGCATCCAGTCCAAGCAGAACACGGGCGTCGATTTTCCCATGACTTGTTTTGATCATTTTAACAGAGGAGCGAACTCTATCGCGGATTTCGGTAGTGGCAATTTCAATATCTCGATCAGCCAGTAAGTCTGACTTGTTGAAAATGATCATATCCGCGCAATTTAGCTGGTCTTCAAAAAGCTCTTCCAACGGGCTGTCATGTTCTAGATTTTCATCATTTTCGCGTTGCTCCTGGACAGCGGCCGGATCCGAGGCAAACAAGCCATCCGAATAGGCGGGACCATCAATGACCGTCACGACACCATCAACCGTCACTTGAGTCCGCACTTCGGGCCACCCGAAGGCGCGCACTAGCGGTTTGGGTAGTGCTAGGCCGGACGTTTCTACGATAATATGATCTGGCTTATCATCACGATCGAGCAGTTTTTGTATGGTCGGCAGAAAATCGTCCGCTACAGTGCAACAGATACAGCCGTTGGCAAGCTCGACAATATCTTCTTCCGTACAATTTTCATTTCCACAACCTTTTAAAACATCACCGTCAACGCCGAGATCACCAAATTCGTTAATGATCAAGGCAAGCTTTTTCCCATTGGAGTTTTCGATCAGGTTGCGAATAAGGCTGGTTTTTCCGGCGCCTAGGAATCCGGTAATTACTGTGGCGGGAATTTTTTGGCTCATAGGGTAAGAAATCCTCTAAAAGGCGGCGGTAAAATCAACGGAAATTTTGAGATACTCTGAAATCTGGGCTGAGGCCAGAGAATAGCGAGTTGCCGACAGGCCTTATCAAGGCGGTCAGCAAGGTTCTCAAACGGCACTCTAATAGATATCAAGCGCATCATGATCCTCCGTCATGCAGCAAAAGTTTCAGTAACGATGGCAGGTCTCCTGGCTTGCGAATGGCACTCACACAGTCCTTCCCGAATTATTCAGTGGATTGTTGTGTCAGCTAATCGCTTACAGTTGCGGGGACAGCCGCGGCATTGATTTAATAATCTCACCGCATTCCCTCTTAACTCCCAAACTGGGAACCATCACGGCGGACGCTAAGGCTGAACGCAGCCGCTGTCAATCGGATATACGTGTTTGCGCCATTTTTTGCCAATCGCTTAGAACTGCAGTAAAGCGGTGCCAATCTTCTTCAGTGTTAGGCAACCCAAAACGTAGAAAACCCGGCCTTTCCGGGAACATGCGGCAAAGAATGCCACGCTCGCAGAGGTGATGGAATAAATTATCTGCAGAATCGTGTTGCGCCAGGCAAAACAAAGACGTTGCACCGATAATATTGAAGCCGAATTTTAGTAATAGTGTTTCCAGTCGCTCGGACGCCAAGTTTAAAGTTCGGCGTGTTTGCGAAATCCAGAGATTGTCTTGTAATGCTTTCGTCGCCACCTCCATTGCAACACCGCTTACGACCCAAGGGCCAAGAGCCTGTCGAAGGTGACTAATTGCAGTAGCTGGCCCAAGGCAAAACCCCAACCGTAATCCTGCAAGACCGAAGAATTTTCCAAAGGATTTTAGAACGAGGGGGCCATCCGGTGAGATTTCCGGAACTAGAGAGTTTTCTTGATCGGTATCGGCGAAAGCTTCATCAATAATGAGCTGGCCATTTCGAGACCGAAGGAGACTGGCGAGGTTTACCAACTCTGACTTTCCGTAAAGTTTACCATCCGGGTTATTGGGGTGAACCACAATGACAAATCTGGTTTTTTCCGATATTTCCTCCAGGCATTCAATTTCATGCACTTGATGCCCGGCTTGTTTCCAGCTGGCGGCATGCTCTGCATACGTGGGGGAGAGAATATCTACCTGGCTTTTAGGGAATAATCTTGGCAACATCTGGATAGATAGTTGGGTGCCCGGTACTGCGCAAATCTCAGTGGAAGCCGGCGCACCATAAAAATTATTTGCCGCCGCTAGCATTGCTTGCTCTGCGTCAGTTCCCGGCAGACGTTGCCAGGCGTCGAGTGAAACTTCCGGGATAGGGTAAGCATGTGGATTTATTCCAGTGCTAAGATCCAACCAAGGTAATTCACCTTGCGTGAAATGAGCTTGAGCCCACTGCAGATCTCCGCCGTGAAATAGGTTTCTGTTATAGGTTGTTGAACGAAGTTGCGCAGCCATGCTTTATCCTGCTGATTAAACTGCCCTGTCATAGCAGAATGCAGTTTAATTTCGCAAATTTATCCTGTAGCCTGCAGAAATGATACAGACAGGACAAAGTAAGATAGTCGTTAAGGATCTATACAAGAGCTTTGATGGCGTCACCATATTGAACGGTATAAATTTGGAAGTAAAATCCGGTGAGATATTGACGCTCATTGGTCCGTCCGGAGCAGGAAAAACGCTCACTCTAAAATGCATACTGGGTTTGGTTAAACCGGACAGCGGGTCAATCTTGTTGGATGGTGAGGAAGTAACTAATCTTTCCAGCCAGCAACGAGATGAATTTTTCAAGAAATTTGGCATATTGTTTCAACGCTCTGGATTATTTGACGGATTGCCCGTATGGGAAAATATTGGCTTTCGGTTGTTACAACAACCGGGTGCGAAGCGTAGCGAGGTAAAAAAGCTTGCTATCAAAAAGCTTTCCGCAGTTGGCTTGTCATCAGATATCGCTGATTTATATCCGGCCGAATTATCTGGAGGTATGCAAAAACGCGTTGGCTTTGCACGCGCCATCGCTGGTGATCCGCCGATTTTATTTTTGGATGAACCTACAGCTGGTTTGGATCCGATTATGAGTAACGTCATCAATGATGAGATCTTCAATAATGTGCGGGAGTTGGGGAGCACAGTGGTGGCGATTACGAGCAACCTCCTTACGGCTCGAATTATCTCAGACCATATTGCTATGATTCATGAAGGTAAGGTTGTCTGGACTGGTGTCGTTCAAGAAGCAGCAAGTACCGATAATCCATATGTTAAGCAATTTTGGAATAAACAGAAAGATGGTCCAATCCAGATGCCGGTTACGACTATTTCCGCTTGAATAGTCACGGAGTCTTTCCCAATAGCGTCTGAAATGTCACTAACTGACTTTCATTAAATGCGAAAAGTTATGACATCCCTTGAAAAGGCACGCAAAAGTGCATCAGCGCTACTTTTACCCCGTGAAGGCCTTATTTGGGCCGAACACGCGACACCGCGACCACATTGGTCAAAGCCGTTTCTTATTAATCACAAAATTTCGATTGCCGTTGCCTGTGCGTATAAAGAACAAGAAAGTGACGACCGTGCATTGCTCAGGGATCAACTTGAAGCGGAAATATCCGATCTTCGCGCGGACGTGCGCAAATTCTGGATGGCTGAATATCGGTTTCTTGAGAAAATATTGTCAAAAGATCAACTCGCTATTTATGCACCGGGATTTTTGACTCTGGTACGAATTATGCCTAAAAAACAGGTGTTTAGTCGACGTCTTGTTGTTCGAAAATATTTAAGTACTCGAAAAATGGTGATAAACAGGTTTACAACCAAGCTGACAAATCAGTTTGTTCGCTCGAGTGCTATTTTGTACCCGGCGTCGAAGTTATTTGTCGCGGCAGGAAAATTTGTGGATTTGGCGAACCGGTCTGCGGATCAGTCTGTAAAAGCAAATCGATGGCGGATTATCATGATGGTGCGGTCAATGCACATGATGACAGATAAAGAAATCTGCTCGTTTTTTTGTAGAGAAGACGATTATTTTCGTGAACTTACCTTGCTTATGGAATTTGTACGCTATTATAAAATTGAGAGTGTTGATGTCTTCAAAGTGTCGGGCAAGGAAATAAATAGATTCTGGGCACCGGAAGCGCTGGCAACCGAAAAATAATTAGAAATTCTTCGTTGCCAACGTAAAATAGATTTACTACTCAGCTTACCGGCAATCCAATTCTTTTGCGCAAGCTGTCATCTCGAATTGTGAGTTCCTGTCCTGAGAGGTCATTTGCGGCTTCGCTACATAACCAAGCAATTGCGATTGCCGGTTCTACTGCGGGAGAAAGATTTTCTCTCGGTATCTGACTGACAGCATTGATGCCGGACGCGCGTATGGCAACTTGCATTTCGGTGTCAACCACGCCAGGGGCGAAGCCGAACACACGTACCCCATCATCTCCTGTTTCGAGCGCCGTTGCCCGTGTCAACATATAGACGGCAGCTTTTCCAGAACAATATGCACTCCAGCCTTCCATCGGGCCATGTGCAGCGCCAGAACTTATATTAATAATGGTACCTGTTTTTTGCTCGAGAAATAGGGGGAGCACGGCACGTGTTCCATGATAAACACCCAACAGATTGACAGAGATATTCTGTGCCCATTCCTTCGGCTCACTGGTTGCTAGTGGACCAATTGGGTCCACAATACCTGCGTTATTAATAAGAGTATCCACACGGCCGTAGCGTTCCACTGTGTCGGAAATCAGTTTCTCGACAGCGCTATAATCTGACATATCGCAACTTGCCGCAAATGCATCCCCGCCAGCATTTTTTATTTTCTCCAGAGTGTCGCTACAGGCTGCAGCGGACCGCGAAGACAAACAAAGTCTAGCACCTTGATTGGCCAATTCAATGGCTGCCGCCGCACCAATACCGCGACTTGCTCCAGTTACAAGGATGACTTGGTCTGATAGATTACCCATATTGTAATTTCCTGCTTTTATTGAATTAAATTTGTTCGCGCCAATTTTATAGGCACTTTAGAAGGACGATCCCGGTTTTGTGAGAAACTCTTCTTCAGCGGACGTGCTGGTTCTGCCCAATATATTGTTTCGATGCGGAAATCGCCCAAACTTTTCAATAATATCGTAGTGGGCTTGAGCATAACTTATCAGGTTGTCATTTCCGGTTTCTATAAATAATTGAAGTGCTCGTTTTTGGTCATCCATATCTTCACTATGCTCAAACGGCAAAATGACGAATTGCTTCTGAACTAAATTCAAGTCATTGAAGAATCCACTTGCTATCATATGACGTGTAATTTCCAACGCTTTTCCATCTGTTTCAAAGGCACGTTTGTTTTCTCGAAAAATGTTACGAGGAAATTGATCAAATAGAATGATCAGGGCGAGGCAACCCTTTTTCGATTCTGTCCAGGTTAAACGATACCCTGCTGCCGCCATTTCCAAATCTGACTGGAAAAGAGTTCCAATTTGCGTATCAAAGTCCGGATTTTTTGTAAACCACTCAGGTCTGGTTTTACCGAAGTCGGGATGATTTTCAGGGAGGAACCAAAAATCGAGTATAGCTTGAACGCGATCCAATTCGATAAATCCCTGTGAAAAGTCTTAGGAGAAAGGTAATTATTGTACTTTACTATTAGTACATTCCGGAAATTTAGCGCGATATGCGCCAGCTGACAAGGTGTGCAGAGATGAAATTATTGATTGTAAATAGGTATGGACTACTTTCCATTTTTTGCGCGCTCTTTCTCAGTGCTTGCGACCAACGAACAGAAGAAGATATTATTACTGGGTCTGCTGGCCTAACGACACCGTCTGCGGTCCAAGCTTCAATAGGTTCAGCTGACAGTATATCAAACTTGGGAAATACCGAAATCTGGAAATATGGAACCGCGTCACGTGATGTCTGTTTTATCGTTGCCGGAGAAACGATTATGCAGTTTTCCTGTGTCGAGTAAGGATGGCAAAAATCACTTCTTAGTTAGATTTTCTTGGCTTCCATCTTCCGTATTATCTCTATTTTCTTCAATCACAGCTTGATAACTGACAGCATCTTCGTTTTGGATAAGTGCTTCGGTATTTTCCGAAATAGGGCCCTCAGTTGACGCATTATCTGGTTCATTTTGATGTTTATGCTGATCCTTTTGTCTGCTCGTCTTGAATTTCAAATATTCGAAAGTTGTTTTTGAGGCGCGCATTAAGAACACGGCCTCCTTTCCATAGATATCATCCCAAACCGCCCGAAAATCATGTGCTTGTCCAGCTGCGAGTTTTTGTGCGCGGCGTGCTGTGAGCAGCCAAAGCGGGCTGATCATCAAGCTCAGCGCAATAACTGTAATCATCAATTGAGCAATATCTGGTGATACAAAATCACTGTCACCTCCAGCTGCCATCAGCAAGAAGGAGAATTCTCCGATCTGTCCAAGTGCTGTTCCAGCAATAAATGCGGATCGCCAATCGACACCGGTTATCCGCAAGATCATTATATTTACCAAGGTTTTGACCAAAATGACGGCACTCAGCATTACCAAGACAAGAACAATATTTTGAATGATATAAGTCAGATCGATCAGGAGACCTATGGATAGAAAGAAGATCATCAACAAAATGGCCTGTATGGGCTGCGTTGCCTCGACAATACGCTCGCGCTCTTGACTGTTGCCAATAATAAGGCCAGCTAGAAAGGCACCAAATGCTGGTGAGGTTCCGACGATGCCGCTTACCGCGGCCATCCCCAAACAAAAGACAATTCCGAATAACGGAAGCAAATCCGCGTTGCCCGAAATTGCCTTGAGGAAGGGAAGGTGAACGCGTTCGCGTTGGCTAAGAAAAAGAATAAGAGCAATAAGAAACCCGATTGCCAGTGCGATAGTCAATATCAATACGGGGATATTAAGTTCTGTTCCAGATAGGCTTCCCACGATTAGTAGCATTGGAACAACTGCAAGATCCTGCGCGATCAATAGACCTATCGCAATATTACCGGTTCTCTGATGAAGTTCACCTATATCTTCCAAGATCTTAACGGCCACCGCCGTCGAACTAATAGAAAGACTAAAGGCTAACAACAAAGTTAACTGCCAGGGCCATTCAAGATACCAAGAAAGCAGTCCCATAATGCCATAAGCAACAGCCACCTGAAGAAAAACACCGCCAATTGCGGTTTTCCATATTCGCATAAAGGATTTGAGGTTGAGTTCCATCCCAATAAGGTAGAGCAATAGAAGTACCCCAAGCTCTGCCAGAATTTCCACATTTGCGCGATCTTCGACGAAACCAAACACTGACCGTCCTAAAACCATCCCAGTCAGCAAATAGCCAACTATTGCTGGCTGCTTGATACGGGTCATAATCATGCCAAGAACGAGGGCCACAGTAGCGATAATCGCAATATCAGTAAGTTGGTGCATTTAATTACTAATTTTAGTGTAAGGTTGAATGATGCTTAGGCAATTCAGTGCAGCTAATCTAACAGATATTGGTTAATTTGTTGATTATATTGATGATGATTATGGAAGATAATAATGGCCGTTTTATGTGCAGCAATCTTAAGCCTTCCCAATCGATTAATTGGCGACATGCCATGAGGATAGAGCAAGGAATATGCGAAACATAATTCATTGGACCATCATAAGCGTGTTCTGCGCTGTTGTTGCAACAACAGCAACCGTTACAATGGCAAATGAAACGCGCAAAGCGACAGAAACGAAATTGACACTCCAAGGAATCAAAGGGAAGGACGATCGGGTTCGGGTTGATATATCCAAGTATCCATGGCGTTCTATTGGCCGGTTAAACCGTTCAGGCAATTTTTGTAGCGGCGTACTGGTCGGCCCTGCGCAAGTGATAACGGCAGCCCATTGCTTTTGGGATAAACGGCTTCGAAAATGGGCGAGCCCAGAGAGCATCCATTTCGTCGTTGGATATGAGCGGGGCAATTATGCAGCGCATTCCAAAGTTGCAAAATATGTACTCTCCGGAAATCGCACCCCGGATAAAAAGTATGGAAAGCCTGGAATTGTTAAAGATTGGGCGATTGCAACACTCAAAGAGCCTCTGGGGGAAACTTTCGGCTACATTCCGGCAATCGATATAAATGATCAAAAACTGGACAAAGACGAGGCAACTGACATCGTTTTTGTTCAGGCAGGCTATAGCAAAGATATCCCACATATGCTGACCGTTCACAACGGATGTAAAATTGAAAGCATCGAAAAAGCAGACGAAACGATTGCTACTATTCTTCTTCACCAATGTGATGCAACAAACGGTGATTCCGGTTCTCCCATTCTTATGAAGAAAGGTACAAAATTCGGCTTGGTGGGCCTTCATGTGGCAACATACAAGTCAGCCAACCGTGGTGTTCTTGGGGTAGCGATTTCGTCCGATCAATTTCGTAGCAGTTTCCGTGCCTTTTTGCCCTAACATACAATTTTATGAAAAATATCAGAAATTTGTCGATTAATACCTCATATGAGGGATGTAATACTAATTTCTGACCGTTAGGTTGAAGGCGTTGAGACAGAATTTATTTTCTAATCAGTCGATTTAGCCGTAATTACACGGTATACTGCGTCAAATCGCCAATTTTCAGGTGGTTTGACGCATTTTTAAAGAACGAAATCGATCTAGAAATTTGTTCTTTAATTTAACTGAGAGCAGGCATGTAGATGATTGAGGATGATGCAGAACAGGCTTTGCCTATTGATTTAGATCTTGATCTAGATGAAGTGGTCGATTTGGATGCTTTGTTCGATGCCCTGAATATTGCTGCAAAGGATGGCGCCGATTCCATGGAATTTACGGCGCATGAAAATGGTGGTGGTGTATTAACGGTCTCTGGTCAAGATCTTGATATCAATGCAATGCCATCTAGTCTGGATGATTTAAATGACCAGGCAGATGATCTTCTGAAAACAAACATTATTTCGGACGAATCATGATACTTCAGCCTTTAAGACTGAATTGACATCATTGTTCTGAATTCCGCACCGGCGTCGGATTCAAAGAAATCTGTCATCGCTGAAACAATTCTCTGGTCGTATTTTTCCGGATTATTTCTAAAAACACGTAACGCTTCATCAATTCCAATTGTCTCGCGATAACCTCTTGGGGATATGCGGGCTACCAAAATATCTGTCATACCCAGGATACGAGCAGAAATTCCGATTTCGTCGTCGGACAAACCGTTGGGGTACCCTGATCCGTCAAGGCGTTCATAAAGCTGGGTAACAGCTTCTAAAACTGGCGTTTCTATTTCAGCCTCTTGCAATAAATTCTCGGCTACAAGCACATGCTCCTGCATGATATTTTGTTCGTTGGCATTCAAACGGCTTTCTTTTTCCCGAATATTTCTGGGAATTGAGATTTTGCCAATCTGGGACAAATGCGCACTAGTTGCGATAACCCGCCGCGTTTCTAGAGGAAGATCGAGTTGCTCCGCAATGTGCTCAGCCAGGTGCCCCATACGATTAGAATGATCTGCTAGATACGGATCATTTGCTTCAAGCATGCGAACCAGAACCGTGATTGCTTTTCTGTCCATCTCTTCCTTGCGGCGTTGGAACTCCACATATTCGGTTATGTCGCTGCCCACGGTAACAATGCCGATAAAATTGCCGTCATCATTGAGGAAACGAGATTTGGCTATCCTTATGGTACGCACACCTTGAATTGTTTCTATGTCGATAAACGCGTTTATTGTTTGTTCTGTAGCAATCGCTTTTCTGTCATATTCGGCCATTTCTCGCGCAACTTTTTCCCCAAAAAGCAGTCGATCTGTTTTCCCTGGTACTGCCCTAATAGGTGTATCAACAAGGCGAGCAAAAGATGGATTGGCGTAGATATACAGTCCCTCTGGGTCCGACAGACTAATATGCTCGTCAATCGTATTATTGATACGACCAAGAAGTCGTCGCTGGACGTTAATCTGTGTCGCGAAGTCTCTATACTGTGTGGCCAGAGCATGAGCACTTTGGTTTCGTAATATCAACCATAATGCCAAACACAGGCTGATTATCACAATTATGAAACTGAACGCTAAACCAATGATAAACAGAGAATATGTTCTCAGAGCCGATAGAGCGTCCTGATCTTTTACCTGCTCGACGACGAAAAGAGATGTGTTGCTTACCGCGTGGCTTGCCGAGTAGGTAGTATCTCCATTTTGAGCTGTCCATGACGAAAAAGGCACCATATCTATGGAAAAGTTTTGATCTGATGCCGGCGATACGAAGGGGGCTTTCGCCGGAAATAACTCGACATATTCGCCATTTTCCAGCTGGAATAGTCTTATTTTCACAGGCTCCAACGAAAAGGGAGAGGGATCTAAAAACCTTATCAGCTGCTCAGACGCGGGAACGGTAAGAAGCAGAACACCAACAATATTTGCCTCCGTCGCCAGATTGTTAGATTGAGCGGCCTTAATGGGGATGAGCATGTCAAAGGCCAGTCCGGTTTCCGTCGATCTGAATGGGGTAATTGTCACTTTTTCCCTTGTATATTGCTGGATCGCTATTTCTCGTTGAGAATCTAGCAGGGAAGGAGCACCCCCGGAAGCCAAATATGCTCTGCCATCTTGACCTACCAAATACGCCCCCAATAAGGAATTTTGTTGAACAAAGGCGCTAATAGCTCCCTGCATATAGGGAAGTTGGTTCTTGAGAGGTGCCGGAAGGTCTTTGTCCTTATTCAGGTTTATTTCTGTTGCAAATAGTTGAAAAAGCTCGTTGTTGACTATTCTGCCCGCCTGCTCGGAAGCTACATTGAGCCATGTTTCAATGACTTTAGCCTCGCCAGCAGCAGTGATTTTCATACGGTTTTGTAAATCGTCTATGAGCTCCTTTTTTCGGGTATCAATCGCGTAATCGGCGGTGAAATAGGCAAGAATGAGAAGCACTGCTAACAAAAGCCCGCCACTTTTCCACGGACCGCTGTTCTTATGTTGTCCACCCTCTAGTGCCTCGTTTGGCAGAAAACTATTCAATTCGAGTTTTGTAACGATGTCAGTCATTCTGTGTCGTTCCTTGTGAAGCCTGCTCGACCGATACCGTTTTTGGTATGTGAGCCCACCTATTCTGTTCATTGACGGAATAAAGCGGCAAATAATACTGAGCGAAGCTCTCATTTAAAACGCTGTCATTTAGATCATCAAGTATATATTTTCCCTTGCCAATTTTGACACTTAATACAGTATGTACATTGTTGCGTAAAACGTCATTGGTAACGACAATTCGCATGTCCGCTGGCGGAATGCCTAATTCTTTAAGGCTGATATATTTCATGATAGAAAAATCCTCTGAATCACCGCCATTTTCCATAAATTCAAGAGGTGTCGCCCAATAGTCGTTCACTGCATAATTTTCTATGTCAGTGCGTTTCCGCCAACTATTTAGAAAGCGATTAATTTGCTGAATTTGGACACGTTTATCAGATGTTCGTAATTCGTTGATTTTCGCACGCCAGAGGGTCATTTGTTGCGACTGGCAGTGTTCGATCTTGAGATCGCATCTTTTTGCTTCAATGGCAATTTCTTCAAAGCTTTCGATAATTCGTTTCCACTGAGGCAGCGCGTTGAGATTATCCGAGGAAATTTCGACAGTTCCAAATAGCCCGTCTTCTTTTATATCAGCCTCTGCCGATTTCATTGGAGTAAGCGAAAGGGAAGCTGACAAAGCCAGCAAAGGCAAAAGAGAAAATCTGGGAAAGCCTTGCATTAGCGTTCTCTTAATGCCGAGTCTCGGGTTTTCAAGATCGGTTTCAAGATATAGTCCAAAACAGTTTTATGGCCGGTCAACGTATCTACAGAGGCTACCATACCCGGTATTATTGGATAAGTATTTTCCCCGCGTTGGAGATAATTCTGATCTGTCCGTACTATAATTTGATAAAAACTCTCTCCAGTATGCTCGTCGATAATTGTGTCAGCGCTGATCCGTTCGAGCCTCGCCGGAAGGCCTCCATAAATTGAAAAGTCATAAGCAGTAATTTTTACGGTCGCTTCTTGGCCAGGCCTCAGAAATGCAATGTCAGAAGGTCGAATACGGGCTTCAACCAACAACGAGTCATCGATAGGAACAATCTCGACAATGTCCTGACCGGGCCTCACAACGCCGCCGATTGTTTGAATTTTTAGGTCTTTGACCTCGCCATTAACAGGGGATCTGACATCCGTTCTGGCGACCCGATCTGCAACACCCAATATAGCCTGACGGGCAGCTTCATATTCGGCTCGCACTACGCCAAGCTCATGAGACGCTTTACTTCGAAAAGTAAGAATTTTTTCTTCTATACGTTGATTGGCTTCTTTAAGAGCGCCGTCTACTCTTGGCAATGCTAAGTTTGATGCGGAAATTTGACCTTGTAGCTCATTTATCTCTCGTTTCAACTGTAAAAATTGTACTTTTGGAACGATGCCTTTTTTAACGAGCGGTTCCGTAATCGACTTCTCTTCGTTCGCAAGTGCGAGCGTGGAGCGTAATTGTTTGAGGCGACCATTGATTTCTTGAATTTCCTGGCTGCGCTGTTGGGCTTGTTGCCGCAGAATGGTTATTTGAGATTGAAGTTCGGATTGACGGGCATTGAAGAGGTTTTGCTCGCTGATCGAAATATCTTGTCGTTCTGCCAGAAGTTCGGGCGGGAAGCTAATTCCTACTCCTGACGCCTCCGCTTCGAGACGTGCAATCTTACCCATTAAGTTGAGATAATTGGATTCAATTTCTCCGGCACGGGACGAATAACCCGTGTCATCTATACGCAGCAGTATTTGCCCTTTCTCGACAATATCACCTTCACCAACCAGAAGCTCCTCAAGAATTCCACCTTCAAGATTTTGAATTACTTGAACTTTGCTGGAAGGGATTACCTTGCCATCGCCACGGGTCACTTCGTCAAGGACAGCGCGGTCGGCCCAGATATATGCAGCAACGAAAAAGGCCACAATACCGATTAATAGAAGGAATGATCGCGGATTCGGTCCCTGGATTTTCGCGGCAGTTACGTCGGACGCAAAATCTGAATCGCTCCATTTTAGTTTGTCTGACATTAGATATCTTTCTTCCCGGATACCTGTACGGTCGTCGCCTTAACCGTTTGGGCCGTACGCTTGGTCTGCTGACCTATTTTCAATATTTCGTCTCGCGGGCCATCGGCGGCAATTTTGCCGTTCCCCAAGACGATGATTCGGTCGACAAGAGAGAATAGGGTAGTCCTATGTGTTACTAGAAGTAACGTTTTATTTGCAACGAAATCTTCCAGGCGATTGATAAAACGACGTTCCGAATTCAAGTCCATAGCGCTAGTCGGTTCATCTAGCATTAGGATAGGCGGGTTGGGCAACAACGCCCGTGCGAGGCCAATACTTTGCCGTTGACCTCCTGACATGGTTGCACCTTTTTCTCCCACATGCAGATCATATCCATGCGGGTGCCGACTAATAAAATCATGTACTCCGGCCAATTGAGAGGCTTTTAAAATCATCTCATCGTCGGCTTGAGGATGCCCCATAGTGATATTCTGCCGTACGGTCGCTTGGAACAGGGTAATGTCTTGCATGACTGTTCCAACGTTACGACGGATATCTGATGGATCAATTTGGCGAATATCCGTGCCATCAATTAAAACCGCCCCTTCGTCTGGCTCGTAAAGATTGATCAGAAGACGGGAGATTGTGGTTTTACCTGATCCGACAGGCCCGATAATACCGACTTTCTCTCCTGCTTTAATCTTGAACGAGATGTCGCTCAACGCGGGAAGATCCGTATCCGGATACTTGAATGTGACATTTTGAAACTCGATGTCGCCCTGAACATTGGGGCGGCTAAGATGCCGTTTTTCAACGGCTCTCTCTACCGGCAGGTCCATGATAGTGTTCAAGCCTTTTAGCGCAACAACTGCCTGATTTAACCGTGTCAGCAACCCGGCAATCTGGCCCAATGGAGCCATAGTTCGGCCGGTCAGGATAGTACAAGCAATCAATGCTCCGACCGTCATCGCTGAATTCGGCTCACTCATTAATATTACGCCGTAAACAACGACACCTACGGTTACCAGCTGCATAGCCGCGGCGGATAGATTTATACCCAAACCAGCGAAGAAGCGAGCTGCAACACTTGTTTGTGCGGTTTTACCGACAAACCGTTCCCATTCCTTTTGCATATGGCCCTCAACGCCCATACTTTTTACCGTATCCAGCGCAGAGATAGTTTCAATAATTACGCCGTGTTTCATGGAGGCTTCTTCAGCTGTCTTGGACACTGCATGTCGCATCGGCCATTGCAGAATAAGTCCAATGAGCAAAACTATCGGGATAGCCATTGCCGGAATAACGACTACCGAACCCCCGATGAGATAAATAATAAAAAGAAAGATGCCGAGAAAAGGAAGATCGACAAGCGCCGTAACCGTCACCGATGTGAAGAAGTCTCGTAAGGTTTCAAATTCCCTTAAGTGATTTGCAAAAGCGCCAGCAGAAGCCGGGCGGGCCTTAACTTGAATATTGAGAACTTGCTCAAAAATTCGGCTCGAAAGTAAGACATCTGCGCGTTTTCCAGCATTATCAACAAAATAAGCGCGCAATGATTTTAACAGTAGGTCAAAGGCAATAACGATGATCACACCGATGGCCAGCACCCAGAGTGTTTCAATTGCTTTGTTGGGGACCACTCGATCATATACATTCATGATAAATAGAGGGCTTGCAATAGC
>Ga0315336_1004458_pt1 | contig 16596 bp, 10 predicted proteins | sample ASW5metaG_FD_204512 | JGI IMG/M metagenome (GOLD analysis project Ga0315336, IMG submission 204512) | Ammonia-oxidizing marine archaeal communities from Monterey Bay, California, United States - ASW #5 | ecosystem: Environmental > Aquatic > Marine > Intertidal zone | place: USA: California...
CAGCGGCCGCTCAATAATGCGGTGCCTCAAGGACTAACTGCCGTGGTGCATGACACCCGTCAGCCCGCCCCAGTCCCGCGCGCCCTCGTAGCTCAGTTGGATAGAGCATCGGATTCCTAATCCGAAGGTCTCAGGTTCGAATCCTGACGGGGGTACTTGTTTTGACCCTAGCCAAACGCACGACTTGGCGTACCTGCCGCATGTGGGCAGCGTGGCTGGAAAGGTTGCCGAAAGTGGTAGTCCTACCACTTTCAGGCTGCAATCCCTTTCTGGAGTGACGCCATGACCCGCAAAACCGTGCCTGCTTATCGGCTCCACAAACCCTCGGGCCAAGCCCGTGCGATTGTCGGCGGTCGACACGTTTACCTCGGTAAATTCAACTCCGCCGAGAGCCGTCAAAAGTACGCACGCTTACTGGCCGAAAGATCGCAGCCCAGTCATCCTGGCGGAACGACTGCGACCCCACCCACGGCCACGTTGCTGCTCGTTGCCGAGGTCCTGGTCAAACACCTTGAATTTGCCGAGGACTACTACGACGCTGACGGGACACCCGGCAAGGAGTTTCGAGCCATGGTTGATGCTATTGCACCCGTCAACGACTTTTACGGCGATTCGCTGGCCGATGAGTTTGGTCCGTTGAAGCTGAAAGCCGTCCGGCAACATCTGATCGATCGCGATCTGTGCCGAACTGAGATCAACAAACGCATTGGACGTATCAAATGCGTTTTCAAGTGGGCTGTTAGCGAACAGATTGTGACTCCGACCGTGCACGAAGGTCTGCGGACCGTGACGGCCAATGGGGGACAAAACGGGATCTGATTGTTCCAGCGGCGCGTCGGTACGTCGATTTGTGGCCGAATAGGGCCCCAGAATGGCCCGTAATGGATCTCGGCGGGCCAACGCGATGGCTGGGCCGTCTTGAGATTGAAGATCTCAGATCGACGATTTTCTGGCGATTCCCTGAAAGACTCTCTGCGGCGGTCGGTAGTTGTCCGTGTTGAGACCAACCACCAACCACAACCATTTGCGGAGAAACGACATGACACGCTCCATCGCCATCCTGACCCTGGCCCTGAGTTTGACCATTGTTCATTCTGTCCAGGCGTTTCCGCACTACACCGATTGGCACACTGTAGGCAAGAAGTCGGTCATACCCTCCCAGGACCGCTTCAACCCACGCGAATACACGTTCTATAATCCGCTTAACAAGCAGGGGGAAGTGTACCTGAGCAATGTTGCAGATGAGCTCGACGCATTGATCGCGATCATTGCTTTCGAATCCGGCCCAGAGGCTGCGTACGAAATGCTGCGGGATATGGGATTCAACGCTTATGAGGCGGACGACCGGCTGCTGAATAGTCTCGCCGGAACGTCGCCTTCCAAATACTGGGACTGGTCTAAGGAACCGACGCCATCCGACATCCTGCGGGATATGGGCTTCAGTCCTTATGAGGCAGATGCCGTGCTAAATTTTGTGAATGTGAAGGACGCATACAGCACCATCTTCAGCTTCTCAGATTAACGTACACTGCGTACATTCCAGCAGGGCTCCGGGAGCGATCTCGGGGCCCTGCTTTTATGCGCGGAGGACCAAAACGACTCAGACAGTCAAAAATACCCAGATTCCCTGAACGACCGCGGCACCGGCATCGTGTTTTTTCCGCGATCGCGCGGGCGACGTGTGGCTGACCTGGTTCAAGAAGGACGACTCTGCGGCCACCAGTTCCGCGATGACACCCCCGCAACGCAGCCAGCGGATCCTCCGCCTCTCCCAGAGGACTCGCAGCCAGCCCGTGTCTGGACTTCGGCGTTCGACAGGACCGCGTGCAATCCCGTATCACGGATCATCCAGGCAACAGAAACAAGTTGTACCGTGGATCAGTATTTCGGATGATGTAATACGTTGTTCAGACGTTCACCGAAGGAACAGGATCGAATGTAAGGCTGGGGATGAAAGCGAAACTGACAGAGGAATGGGAATCCCTGTGGGATTCTGGCGACTTGCCTCCCGATCTGGTCTCGTTTGTGGAGCAGCACGCTGCGTCCGCTGAGGATGATTTGGTCGCCGTTGTGCTGCTGGACCAGAAGCGCCGCTGGAAAACCGACTCGCCGCTGAAGGTCGAGGATTATCTGTCCGTGATTCCCGGGCTGGCAGACCACGCTGACAGCCAGTTGCAGCTGGCTGTGGGCGAGTTTCAGGCCCGGCAGGAATCGGACACGGTTCCCAATATCCGTGAATTCACTGAGCGGTTCGGTGAAATCCGTGACTTGCTCCACAAGAGACTGTTGGAACTGACTGATGAAACTCTGCTGTACGATCCGCAGACGGACTGCCTGCGGATCGGTCGTTACCGTCTGGGCCAGGTCCTGGGAGAAGGCGCGTTTGGACGGGTTTACCTGGCGTTTGACGAAGAGCTCGAGCGACAGGTGGCGGTCAAGGTTCCCACCTCAGAGCGGCTGCGGAACACGGAACATGCGTACGAGTACCTGGCGGAAGCCCGCACGGTGGCGAGCCTGAATCATCCGAATATTGTGCCTGTGCACGATGTGGGAAGAACCCCGGAAGGTGCGATCTATGTGGTCTCAAAGTTCATAGAAGGCGGTACGCTGGGCGACCTGCTGAAACGGGATCAGCCCGGTCCCGAGCAGGCCGCGAACCTGCTGGCGACGATCGCCCTGGCTCTGCACCACGCTCATCAACGGCGATTGATCCACCGGGACGTCAAACCGGCCAATATCCTGCTGGAAGACCCGCGGGCGACGCCGTACGTCGCCGATTTCGGGCTGGCCATTCGAGAAGAGGATTACCTGAAGGACAGTCGCCCGGCAGGCACGCCGTCGTATATGAGTCCCGAACAGATCTGCGGCGAAGGACATCGGCTCGATGGTCGCAGCGACATCTTTTCTCTGGGAGTGATCCTGCATGAGATGCTGACCGGTCAGAAGCCGTTTCCAGGCAGGACACGCAGCGAGGTGTTCCACCAGCTGACTTCTGTGGATCCGAAACCTCCGCGTGAACTCGACGACACGATCCCCCCGGAACTGGAACGCATCTGCCTGAAGGCCCTTTCCAGGCGGGTTGCCGATCGTTACGCCACGGCTGCGGATTTTGCGGAAGATCTGCGGCACTGGAAGCACTCACCGCAGCTGGTCCCGCAGGTGCAGCAGATTGTTCCCAAAGGCCTGCGGTCCTTCGATCACGACGATGCGGACTTCTTCCTGGAATTGTTGCCCGGTCCTCGTAATCGCGCTGGTCTGCCGGAAAGCGTCCAGTTCTGGAAAGCGAGGATTGAAGAGTCTGATCCCGATCAGACCTTCAGCGTCGGCCTGCTTTATGGGCCTTCCGGTTGCGGTAAGTCTTCGTTGGTCAAAGCAGGTTTGCTGCCACGCTTGTCTGAGGATGTGACGGCGATATACGTCGAAGCAACACCGGACGAGACGGAGATTCGGATACTGCGTGGCCTGCGTAAGTCACTGCCCGAATTGCCTCAGGACCTGGGGTTGGTGGAAACGTTTTCGTTGGTGCGACGTGCCGAGGACCGAAAAGTCGTGATTGTCCTCGACCAGTTTGAACAGTGGTTGCACGCCTTTCGTGCCGAGCAGGATACGGAACTGGTGGCGGCGTTGCGACAATGCGACGGTGGCAGCTTGCAAGCCGTGGTGATGGTTCGCGATGATTTTTCGATGGCGGCGACTCGTTTCATGCGGGAATTGGAGAATCGCATCGTTGAGGGCCACAACTTCGCCACGGTGGACCTGTTCGACGTGGATCATGCCGAGAAGCTGCTGGTCAAGTTCGGACAGGCATTCGGCAAGTTGCCTGCTCAATCCGGCAAGCTGTCCGACGACCAACAATCATTCGTGCGGTCCGTGGCGTCCGGCCTGGCACAGGATGGCAAGATCGTCTCGGTGCGACTGGCTCTGTTTGCGGAAATGGTCAAAGCCAAGCCGTGGATTCCCGCCACGCTGGAAGAGGTTGGCGGTACGGAAGGCATCGGTGTCAATTTTCTGGAAGAGACATTCAGCACTCGCGAGGCCAATCCAGAACATCGCCTGCACCAGCAGGCGGCCCGTGAAGTTCTCAAAGCCCTGCTGCCCGAAGTCGGCAGCGACATCAAGGGCCACATGCGGTCGCACACTGACTTGCTGGAAGTCTCCGGTTATCAGACCAGGCCTGGTGAGTTCAACGACCTGCTGCGGATTCTGGACGGGGAACTGCGCCTGATTACACCGACCGACCCCCAAGGCTTCCAAACCGAATCCGGCAGTGATTCCGGTTCAATGTTCTATCAACTCACACACGACTATCTGGTGCCCTCGCTGCGTGACTGGCTGAGCCGCAAACAGCAGGAATCCCGCGAGGGCCGGGCGGAACTCAAGCTGGCCGAGCGTGCCGCCCTGTGGAACGCCAGGCCGGAGAATCGGCATCTGCCTTCGCTGCTGGAATGGGGCCGTATCAAAACGCTGACCGACAGGAAGAAGTGGTCCAGACCGCAGCGGAAGATGATGGGCAAGGCGGCCAGTGTGCATGGGATCCGTTCGGCTCTCGTTGCGGCAGCACTTGTTGCCGTGATGTCCGGTGGCGTGACTCTTTGGCACGTTGTCCAGGAAAGACAGCGAGACGCTGAAGCCACACAAATCGTCACAGGTCTGCTGCAAGCCGACCCGTCACAGGTGAAGACGATCATTGGGAATCTGGCCGGCTACCGACGGCATGCGGAGGCGGACCTCAAACAGGCCTTCAACGAATCGCCCCCGGATTCCAACGCCAGACTCCATGCGGCACTGGCGCTGTTGCCGGATGACAAGTCGATGTTGCCGTTTCTCAAGGATCGGCTGCTGACGGTCACGCCGATGCAGTTCGAGCATGTGCTTGGCCTGCTGGAGGCTGACCAGGCGGTGTTGCTGGAAGACTACTGGCAAACAGCCAAGGGCAACGAGCCACCCGCTCTGCGTTTTCAGGCGGCTTGTGCGGTGGCGAGTTATGACCCGGAGAACGAACATTGGCAGGAGGCAGAGTTCCAGACCTTCGTTGCTGGTCATCTGGCGGGCGTACGTCCATCGGAACTGCTGCTATGGACCAATGCCCTGCGTCCGGTCAAAGATCATCTGACAAGTGCGTTGTCGACACTTTTCCGCAACCCGGCCGCCGGAGAACAGGTGCGGTCGTTTGCCACCGATGTGCTGGCTGATTATTTGAGCGACGATGCCGAGGGTTTGTTCGGTCTTTTGGCCGATTCCAACGAACAGCAGTTTGCAACGATCTTCGGCAGGCTCGACCTGTATCGGAAACAGGCTGTGGCCCTGGGCAATGCGGAAGCCGCCAGGACGATTCCGCAAGATGCCAGCGAAGCGGTCAAGGAAGGCCTGGCGATGCGACAGGCCAATGCGGCCGTGATGCTATTGAAGATGGACGCCACGGATCGGGTGTGGCCGCTGTTGAAACACAGCCCCGATCCTCGTGTGCGCAGTTACATCATCCACTGGCTGAGTCCACGGGGCGGCGATGCCGAGACGATGATCGCTCGTTACGAACAGGAGCCGGATGTCACAATCAAACGGGCCCTGCTGCTGTGTCTCGGCGAGTTCAATTTGGCAGATTCTGACAAGCAGCCTTTGATCGAAACACTGCTGGCCGTTTACCGCAGCGAACCTGATGCGGGTCTGCACGCCGCTGCGGAATGGCTGCTGCGGCAATGGAAACAGGGCGACAAACTCGCAGGCATCGACAAAGAGTTACAGCAGAAAGAGAAAGAACTGGCCGCCGACAAGGACACGCAGCGGCAGTGGTATGTCAACTCGCAGGCCCAGACGTTTGTGATTCTGGACGCAGGTGATTTTCAGATGGGATCACCGGTAGACGAGACATTGCATCGACGGAAGATCGGCAGGCGGATCGCTGTAGCGACCAAGGAAGTGACACACGAACAATGGAGGGTGTTTTCACAGGCCAACCCGAATTTGCATTGGAAATCCGATCGGGAGCACCTCAAGATCTACGTTCGCAGTGATGACTCTCCGATGAACGGCATGACGTGGTATGAGGCAGCATGGTATTGCAACTGGTTGAGCGATCAGGAAGGGATAGCGGAGGACCAGCGGTGCTATCAGAAGAACGAGAACGACGAGTACGGTGCGGGCATGAAGGCCAAGGAGAACTTCCTGGAATTGCAGGGCTACCGTTTGCCCACGGAGGCGGAGTGGGAATTCGCCTGTCGAGCGGGAGCCGGCAGCACGCGGTATTACGGTGTCACCGAATTCCTGTTGCCTCGATACGCCTGGTATCATGCCAACAGCGACACTCACACCCATCCCGTAGCGAGCCTGAAGCCGAATGATTTCGGCTTGTTTGACATGCAGGGAAACGTCTACGAGTGGTGTTACGATGCTGCCGATGCTTATCCAACGCTCAAGGATGACGAAGCGGAGCAAGATGCACCGCCTGTCGTAAGCGTCGAGGATGATGGCCGCCGTGTGTTGCGTGGGGGCTCGTTCGGTAGTCGACCGTTGAGCGTCCGTTCCGCCAACCGTGACAGCCTCCAACCGGGCAGCAATCGCCCCAACGAAGGTTTTCGTCCGGTCAGAACTTTCCCGTAGGGTCAAAAAACTCGGCCGAACTCAAATCGCCTTGAAACACGGGACTTACGGCTCATCAGAGTCTCGCATCTCAGCCGCTCGATTTCACCGCTCGGCATCGGAAACTGGAAGATCGGGACAATCGGCTTGTATACAAGCATCTAACGGCCATCGCCGGCCATTCGGGTAACGCCCGGGGTAACATCCGGCCAGAATGCCAACAGAATGCAGCGTGTGCGTGTGACCCCAGGGACCGTTCGACCAGCACGGCCAATCGGACGCCGGCGGAATGGTCCGCACAACCAGGCGGCAGCCAGGGCCGGGTGTCGGTGCTGCCAGCACCGGAACTGGACCGTCTGCGGAATTCCTCAGCCTCGGTCCACGCCTGCTGAATCTCCAGACAGCAGCGGCGAATGTCCGCGGGTGCCGGTGTGCAGTCCGTTGGCATGTTCGGCCCTCCGTGACAAGAACACGCCGATTCTACCAGAAAAACGGGCCGCTGTGCGGGTGCTGTAACGGACGCGAGCTGGGTGGCGGGATGGATGGATCAGGTGGAGATTGGAAAATCTCAGATCGACGAGTTTCTGGCGATTCCCTGAAAGACTCTCTGCAGCGGTCGGTAGTTGTCCGTGTTGAGACCAACCTCCAACCACAACCATTCGCGGAGAGAAGACATGACACGCTGTATCGCAATCCTGACCCTGGCTTTGACCGCTACCGTGAATGCTGACGGCGGAAGCATCAACTCTGACGGCGTTTATTCAGGCACGACATTGGGTTACTACAGCCAGTTCGAATACAAATGGCACATCAGTGGTGATGATGATGACGTCCAGTGGGTCTCGGCAGCCTCCGTAGACGCCTTGATCGCGATCATTGCTTTCGAACACGGCCCAGAGGCTGCTTATGTAACGCTGCGGGATATGGGTTTCAGTGACCGAGAGGCGTATGACATTGTCTTGGACCTTTGTGCCGAACTCGACGGTATCCCCGCCCAGATGGCTCTGATGCAAAGTTTATGCAAAGGGGAAGTATCGCACATGGCCCGGGACTAAACATTCAAGCGTGTCCAGGCCCCCGAGATTGCTCCCGGAGCCCTGTTTTTTGTTAGCCCGTTTTTTTCAAGGCGCGATGGCGTTCAAGGATTCGGAGGAGATCTGGCATGGTCGATTCACGAATTCCGCCTGTGAAATCCAAGTAGTGAAGCGTCGCCAACGCGAAGGGAAGTTGATCTATCTGGCGGTACAGGATTGGAATAATGGGTCTTTATTGGTGCCAGAAATATCGGTATTCTCGCTTGACCTTTTTTGATGCCAACGCCTCTGGACTCAATACCAATAAGAGTGTTTCGCAGACGTTGAGAGCCTCACCGACCGCGTCAAGCCAATCATCGCCACCAAGGATATCATTGCGATCCAGCCAGCCCTGTTGAGATGCGTTGCTGAGATCGGATACCAGGTCAGAGACAAATCTGTCCCACAAAGAGGACGCCCATATTGGGTCATCCCAGGCCAGCGGAGCGGAGGCCCGGAGATGCCGCAACGGAGCGGTCGCGACACAACGAAAAAAGGCGGCCCGGTGACTAGGCGGACCGCCTTCAAACAGGACGATGAATGTCGGTGCTACAAGAACCTATGCAGTGACGCCATTCATGGCGGTGAAATGGTCGGGTCGCTGGTCGACCGAAATCGCAAACGATGTCTTTCGCTAGAACCCGATCGTTAAGAAGCTTTTCGGTCGGCGGAGTTTTTTGCCCCTACAGTGTCCCCTTTCTGACTAAAACAAGAATTCAGTTGGGTAGCACAAAGCCAGTTCCGCCGTAAATCGTTGTATACCGGAGCACATCTCCTGCCGGTTTGACTTTGGCAACGACCGTGTTGCCGTAAGAGACTTCCCACTGACCTTTCTGCTGATGAACGGCTCGCACCCTAACTTGCGGCCCATCCGAAAAACGGACGTCGAACTCGACCGTTTCCCCATCAATGACACGCAGGTTGCAGAGTTCTGCAACCTGGTTGATCTGGAAGCCCTCAAACGCATAAACCGTGGCGAATGAATCGTTCGCCACTGCGGGTGGGGCGGCGTTCAATTGTGTCACGGACATTCCAGCCAGTAGCGCGACCGAAAAGCAGATTCGCAGAATACCGTTTTGCATAATCAAGCTCCTGAAAAAGTTGTTCTGGGCGTTCCCGATGACGCCTTCACAACTATCTATGCAAGGGTTTCGCGATTCTTACCGTTTTTCCTAAAAAGATTTCTCAACAGGCGCTGCATGATGGTTTTGGAGTCAAAATAGAGACTGGAGGAGTTCGCTGAATTTGTTCGGTGGAGAACATGGCCAAAGAACTATGCGCCTGCCTCTGAATTCTTCCCACATTTTCAAAAATAGTCGACAAAAACACATTTTCAACCCGAATGATCTTGGTAGATACTGCAGAAAAATGAATGACGGTGACCGAATGAATCATCATCTTGCCTGGCCCACCACACGCACGAGTTTCATTGCGAATCTACAGGACGTCGACGATGCGGCTTGGCAGCTGTTTGTCACGACCTACACTCCCCAGCTAATTCAATACTGCCTGAACCGAGGCGTTCAGCTGGCCGACGCCCACGATATCGCACAGGGCATTATCTTTAAGATTCGAGAATTCAAATACGACTCGGAACGAGGTCGATTCCGCTCATGGCTGGGGACCGTGATCCGGAACGAGGTCCATTCGTTCTGGCGAAAGACCGGGCGGTTACGGGAAGCACAAATTGGCGAACTCCCAGAATGGCAAGACAAACAGAACCAGCCAGACCTGGATTGGGACAGGATTTCAAAAGCCCATATCCTGGAGACGGCGCTTCACCGTATTCGCAACGAGTTTTCGGGTGCCGTTTGGAAGGCTTTTGAGAAGGTCTCCCTCGAAGTGATTGTCGAAGGCGATCACAAAACCTATCTCTGGAATGACAAGCCGGAACCGGCGCGCGTTGCTAAAGAGCTGGGAAAAAATGTTTCCTGGATCTACAAATGCAAATCCGTTGTCTTGGCCCGGCTAAACCAGGAAATTGAGTTTCTCGCGGAAGATTTGGGCATCTGCCAGTTTGTCGAACGTTAATACGAATTACCTCACGGGTTGCACCATGTCAGATGATCATTCGATCTTACCCGAAGAGTCCGTTGCCGATTGGGTCAAGGGAGCTGGCAAAGTCAATGATGCTGTTCGACAATCCACCTTTGTCGAGGAGCTTGCACGGAATTCCCTCAAAACCATGAAATTCAACAGCGTTTCCGGCGAATTGAATCCGGTGGAATCCGGGGTTCCAGTTCAGATTGGCGATTACCAGCTTCTGGAACCGATCGGCCGCGGAGGGGCTGCGGTCGTCTACCGCGCCTATGATCTGAAACTTCAACGACCGATTGCGATCAAGATCCCGAAAAAGAACGAGGGCTTCGACTCCAGACAATTTGTTCAGGAGGCTCGTGCGGCCGCCAGCATCGCGCACCAGCATGTGGTCACCATCCATGCGGTCGAGGAGGAATCGGACTACGGCCCCTTCATTGTCATGCAGCTCGCCGAAGGCGGATCTTTGCGGCACCAGATTGACAATCACATCGAGCTGCTCTTTTCCGAATCAGCCGACATGATTATCCAGGCCGGAAGAGGGTTGGCTGCGGCGCACGAGCTGGGAGTCATTCATGGTGACATCAAACCTGGAAACATCTTGATCGACCGTCACCTTGGAAAAGTTCTGCTGGCGGATTTTGGCTTGGCCCGGAAACTGAAACTTTCCGGCAAGAGAGTCGACGTTGCCGGGACGATTGGCTACATGAGTCCGGAACAGCTTTGCGGCGAGCCGGCAACGCCCCGCAGCGACGTGTTTTCGTTGGGCGCCACCTTGTACCATCTTCTGACCGGGGCACCACCATTTACCGGGACCCAGGAAATTGTCATACAGAAAACACTCGAGGGCCGGATTGAACTTCCCCGAACTCAAAATCCGCTCGTGCCCAAAGATCTCGAGACCATCTGCATGAAAGCCCTGGAGCACCCGGCGGATGGCCGTTATCCATCCGTCCAACGGATGGTTGAGGATCTCGAAAAATGGCAAAAGGGCGAAGCCATTTCGGCGCGACCGATTGGGCCTTTGGAAAAGGCTTTTCGATTCACCAGGAAACATTACGTCCCCGTTTCGTTGGGGGGGTTGGTCGTTGTCCTCTTGACGGCCTTTTTGGTGGGGGCAACTCTATCCAAAGAATCGCTTCGTCGTTCGGAGGCAAACGAACGTAACGTTCGAATCGTTGCTGAAAACTCATTGCGCGAAGCGAACACGTTGCGTGATACGTCCGTTGAACTGCTGTTCTTCTTCATCAACCCAGAACCGGAAGATATGGAGAAGACGACCAGCGAAGAATGGCTTGGCCGCAAGCTGGAGACACTGGAGGGAATCAGTCGCCGAAAGAATGCGCCCGTCGTCGACGTGGCAATCGCCTATGTATTGCAGAAACGGGCAGAGGTTTTCCACGATCGACGACAGTTGCAAAAAGGAATCGACGATCTGCGAAAAGCGACAGAGTTGCTGGATGGCATCGAGACCAGCCACCTTTCCAAATATGTTGACTTGGTCATGATTCAGTGTTGCAACGACCTGGGGCAGTATTGTCTCGAAGCCAAACAAAAGAACCTGAGCGAATTATTTTACCGCAGGAGTATCTCGAGATTCGAGTCAATCCAGGACGAGCCGTCGATCAATTTTGAGCGGATGAAACTCGAGGCCGAGATCGGCTTGCTGGGCGTTTTTGCCTGGCAAGGCAATCGTGAAAAAGCACGCAGGTCTTTTCCGGCCGTCGCCAAACATGCGAATGCTTATCTGAAGGAATGTCCGAATGACGCTGCGCTCCGATCCAGGATTGCCTCCTGTTACGCGCTGGCCGGAATCGATCTTTGTCGTGACAATCAGCCGGACGAATCGATTCGGAATTTTGAAGAAGCTTTGCTCCACTGGCATCAACTTCATAACCAGGGAGCCCTGAGCGCAGGTGCAAACGCAGAATTCAAAAAGTACTATGCCATACTTCAACTGAAACTTGAAAAGTCGAAGGAATTCAGCAGTACCATCCGGCGCTACAAAAACCTGATGGATGTGATCAATTGAGCGGATCGCAGGGAGTGATCGAGAATCTCGGTTACCACGTCGCCGATTCCACCGTAGCCAATGTGTAGAAAGCCCACAGCATCGAGCCAGCACCGGATTGCCAACGCACGCAGTCTTGGGCCACGTTCCTGAAAGCTCACTGGGATTCCACCTTCGCAACGGACTTCACCACCGTCGAAGTCTGGACGCGGAACGGACTGGTCACGTTCTACGTCCTCGCCGTCATGCATCTGGAAACCCGTCGCGTCCACGTTGCCGGGATCACGCCGAGTCCGAATGCCACGTGGATAAAGCAGATCTGCCGCAAACTGACTGATAGCGAAGATGGGTTCTTGAAAGACGCCAGTCACTTGATAGTCGACCGAGACACCGGCTTCATTGCCATACGGCGATTCCTAGACCAGAACACGGACACCACAGTCGTCTTGCTGCCACCGAACCGCCCGAATCTGAATGCGTACATGGATAGATGCTTCCGGAGCGTCAAGTCCGAGTGCCTTGATCGTATGATCTTCTTCGGCCGCATCTCACTTGAGAATGCTGTTCGCGAGTACGTCGAGCACGACCATGCTGAGCGGAATCATCAGGGACTGGGCAATGAACTGATTGAGCCGAGCGACAATGTCGACGCCGTTGTCGGAAAGATCGAATGCCGTGAACGACTCGGTGGGATGCTCAAGTACTACCACCGACGAGCTGCATGACGTCACTTCTGGCTGACTCAGACGTGGTCCTTCTGAGATGAAGTTACGCGCTCATCATGGAAAGACGCCATTTCCACAGTCTGTGGTCGCTCTTTCTGATCGCATCTCGACTGAAATATCGATCGTTTCCGGCTGCCAATCCCTGATTGTCAAAGAGCTTTGCCAACGGTTCAGTTTCTTGACCATTCGAGCAAATCAGTACGGCTCTGATCCGACGTAGACAGGTGATGGCAACAAACAAGGCGGTGACCTGCTCCCTTTTAATTGGTCCACGATGAGTGCGCGCATCGCACGCTTCAAGGACTGGCCGCAACAAACCATGATCTCGCGGCATCAGTCTCTCGCGGCTTAGCCCATCAACTGCTTGATCGCACCCGTCTGATCCCGTTTCTTTCGCGACATCTCCAGATCGAGATCGCCATAATGTTCGATCGGGTTGCCGTAGGCGTTGAGCAGGGTGGTGTACCAGTTACTCAGGGTCTTGTGCCCTTCGGTGGCATGGAACGGCAGACGAATATATCGCCCGGCAATATCCAGCTTGGATTTGTTGCCCGTCAAAATTACCATCGGCGCTTCGGTATCCGGGCCGTGGTGCCCCGCACCGGTTTCAGGCATGTAGATAATCGTGGTATTGTCGAACACCGTTCCGTTACCTTCCGGAACGGACTTCAGTTTCGTGACCATCTTTGCAACCTGAGCCATATGACTGGCCTTGACGATGTCTTGGAGTTGCGTATTTCTACTGTGTCCCAATCGGTGCAGATCGACTCGACTCGTATTACCGGGCAGCGTTGTAATCGGTGTTGACAGTTCGTCGATTGTGAACGTCACGACATTCGTCAACCCTGAGACCAGTGCTGAGACCAAGACATCGGTGAATGCCTCCTGTTTTTCCACAAGACTGGCATCAGGACCGCCATTTGCGTGTGTCTTATCGATCGTCGGCAGGTTTTTAGAGATCACGTTTGATAGTTTCGCCACCTTACGATTTCGATCTCTGATCGATTCGATGGAATCGACGTGATTGCTGATCTTCATCCGTTCTCTGCCGTCAAGATCCTTGAGCCTTCGGCCTTCCTGATCATGTAGATAATTTAAAAGCGCGTTGTCTGAACCGACGGCATCAGGATTCGTCACAGACTTGAAAAGTTCGTTATGGGCGGTTTGAGGATCGGCATAACAGTAGTTCCTTTGGTGCCGCGCCGGGGCGGAATAGCCAGAAACAATGCCCGTCCTAAAAGTGCTGTAATCGCCAGTCAACGACAGTTCAACGTGACCGAATGGCGAGGGAAACAGTTTGGCAAGTTCAAAATCTACGGTGGCTCTTTTGATCCCACTGATCACGTTTCGGCCAGCTTTATAAGCCCCCATGCAACCTGAAAACGAATAGTGACCACCGCCACTGACCGCCATGGAAACGCCATGCAAGACCGTCATGTTGCTCTTGTGGCCATCCAACCCTCTTAACCAGGCCGGGAGTTCGTGTTTATCGAGGTCAGCCTCAAAAGCTTGTTTGTCCTGGTCCTGCTTTTTCTCTTTGTCAGAAAACGAAGGGAGCGAAAACAGCTTTGGCCGGTTACCATTTGACTTTCTGATGAAGATAAAGCGATGGGGAGGCCCGCTGGGACGCGTCGCCGCAAGAAGATGGTTAAAGGACGGCGAGAGCGTCAGGACTCCGGCGCCCAGGGAGGAGGTTCCCAGGAATGTTCTTCTGTTGATCGCCATGATCAATTCCTTACCGGCTTGCGGTAGATGAATGAGTCCGAGGTCAGCAGCGACACAATCACAGCATCAAAGCTGCCGCCGCTCTCGATGTAGGCCTGATCAGCATCGATCAGAGTTTTCGAATCGGACAAAACTTCGTTGCGCCCCATAAAGTAGCGGAAGGCGTGACGGATGATCGACTGTCGCACCCTTGAGGACTTTGCGAGGCGTTCGGCCAGATCCATGGCATCGTTAATTTCGCCATCAAGCGCTTTGTCACCTGTGCCATCAAGATAACCCTTGGCATTAACAGACAGCGTTTTATACACGGGCCTGCCGTCGATGTGGAGTCCACGTTCGCGCGGCGCAGCCTTGATCAAGTTGTCCGGATGTTCCAGACGTTCCTGCGTGCGGTAGCGGCCGAAGTCGTCATACACCTCGAACGCCACGCCCAGCGGGTTCATCTTTTTGTGGCAATTCCAGCAATAAGTTTCGCGGGTCTTGTCATCGAGCCGCTGACGCAATGTCCTGTGATGATCTTCCGGGACAACCGCATCGACCGTAATCGGCACATCGGGAATTGTTCCTGCCAGCAGTTTTTCACGTACCCACTTGCCACGACGTACCGGGTCGGTCTCCAAATTCAGCGAGTGAGCGATCAGCCAGGCCGGGTGGGTGAGCATGCCTTTTCGTTTCTCGATCTTCGCCGGCTGAATCGTGGGATAGTCCCAATTGGCAAAGTCGATACCAAAGAATCTGCCCACGTCCGGGCCTCGCATCTGCTGACCCGTTCGGGTCGAGGCATCACTTTTATTCCAATAAGCCATTCCAGTCGCGTCATATGGCGCGGCCGCATTTTGACCGTTCGCAAACCGGAACGTGTAACTGGTCATCTGGCTCTTGAATGTCCTGACCCAGTTCTTGCGGCGTTTGGCATTCGTTTCAAAGTCGGGGAACACCGTGCCCATCATCTTCATTTCATTGATGAAGTCCCAGTGCTCATAGAGCTCCTCTTCGCTAAAGTCAGCCCAGTCAAAAGCTCTAAAGTAGTCGTAGATCTTCCTGATTCTGTCTGACGCAGCCTTCATCGCGTCGTTGTCACCCGAGTGGTAGACATAGAATTTGTCTGTGGTCAACAGCTGTTCAAAAACATTCCGATCCTTCTGCAGGATATGGTCCACCAGCATGTCGGCTTCATCGACCAGGCGACCTTTGACACGGTCATAGCGCACCCCGTTGCTGAATCGCGCATCGTCCTTAAAAAGTGTCATGGCCTTTGTGTAGCCAAAGAACTCCCTAAAGAACCTCAGCTTTCTGATCGGCGTATTGGTGATGCTCGAATTGAAGCCACTTTTCTGGACCGTTTCGTCAATGACGTAATATTGGTCCCTCTTTTTGAGCATGCGAATCACTTCGCGGCGGTAGTCTTCCCTGGTGACGAGCTTGCCGCTGTTGACCGCCGCCACCAATTCCTTATCGGGGCTACAATCGGTGATGGCGTACGCCAGGGCGTAGCTGGCGTCACGTGGCGACAACATTCTTCTACCTTGCTCGTCCGGCGGCCCTTGGCCGAATTCAGAACGATACACAACTTCCGAGCTCAGGATCAGGGTCTCAATCAGCTTGGCAATGCCTTGTTGATTGCCCAGGGTTTCCATGTAGGCCTTGGCCAACGCGATGTTCTCTGGCGCTTCTCGCTCCCTCGGCTGTCGCTCATAGATCTTGTCAAAAAGTTCATCCACCAAATCAGCGAGTTGGCCTTCATCAGCCTGCCCCGCCGCAACGCGTTTGGCCAGGAACGATTGTTCCCAGTCGTTCATGCACTTGTTGATGACCTGCTTGTAACGGTCGCCTTTTTCCCTGTGTTTCAAGATGGACGCCGTGATGATGTCCATTTCCGAATCCGGCAGTGGTTCGTAGGGTGCCGGGCGTGGGTTTCTCTTCCGTACATCTTTGTAAATAAGCGCCATGTCCCACTGCTTCATCAGGACCTTCATGAGAGTAACGCGTGCCCGCAAGCGTTTGTCATGGACTCCGAAGGTAAACCATTCCTTTTCGCATTTCTCGATGACCTGCTCGAACGTGACTTCTTCTTTCTGATACTTGCCAATGCCGCGATAAATCACCTGCAGATCTTCTCCGTATCTCTTTCGCAAGAGTTCGAGATTCGTTCTCTTGATCGGGTTGCCGTTCCCATCAGTTTTATAAACGGGTATCTCGTCCAATTCTATTCTGACAAACTCTGGCAACAGGGCGTCATTGTTCTCTTTGTAGATATCCAGAACGACCTGGTCGATATGGCTATTCAAGAAACTCTTTCGGGATCGCAAGGTTTCCCGGTGGTCTAGCTCCATCTTCATGATGCGGTACATGGCCGGGTAATGCGATTTCATGACGCGCTCAGAGGACATATGGCCGGCGATTTTCCTGGCATTGGAGATCATGGTCAGCAGGTGACCGCCCGTCAGCA
>Ga0315336_1004460_pt1 | contig 16580 bp, 11 predicted proteins | sample ASW5metaG_FD_204512 | JGI IMG/M metagenome (GOLD analysis project Ga0315336, IMG submission 204512) | Ammonia-oxidizing marine archaeal communities from Monterey Bay, California, United States - ASW #5 | ecosystem: Environmental > Aquatic > Marine > Intertidal zone | place: USA: California...
CTTCTATTGCGATTTGGCGAATGGGGCCGAATTGGCCCACAGTTGCGTCGTCGAAGGCGATAGTGACCTGCGAACTCGATTTGACAAGATCGCCAATTCGCGGTGATTCCAATGGTGCGTCTAAAGCGTCGCGAACCGTTTGCCGCAAATCTGTGACCGGCGATAGTTTCTTCGAAGGCAGATTCGAGAGACGCCGAATATCATCCGGCAATTCGGCCTGAATCATAGTGTCGCCAAATGGAATTGTGACTTGCATCGCCGCGCGCCTCCGAGGTTGAGCTCAGCATACGCCGGATGCGCAGGTCGAATAAACCGCCTATCGCTCGGTAAGACGGAGCCGTCGAACGCGGGTCCGGTAGAAAACTTTCTGAATGAAGGCCGATGCGCCTTCGGGGGACAAATCCCAATCCGCCAACGGCAATGCGGTACACGCAGGATCGCCGAGGAAGTCGTGTAAGTGGCCTTCGAGCGTTACGCGAGCGACAGGCGTCAAGTCGGCGTCGCGTGCCACAGCGACGCCTGGCGTATAGCCGATTTCTTGGGTCAACGGATCGGCTTTGATCACTTCGGACGTGGGATCGCCAAACAAATCGAGATCCGCGTTGGCGAGCCGTTGAGCGATACCGGGTTGATCCGCCGGTTGAAGGTGGAACAATAGTCCCAGCTCATTCTCGTGATCCCGCAACGATTCATTGATACGTTCCAGTATCCGTTCGGACAGCATTTGCGCCTCTTCTGATTCGTGCAACTGATGTCCGGTAATCACTTGAACACATTCGTTCAGGCCCGTTAAACCAATGGCGTAGGTCATGTGTTCGGGCACGCAATACGGCGATCCATTGTGTTGATGCGTCAGCACGGACCATGGCCCGAGGTCGCGCAATGAAAGCAGCCGATCAACCAGTTGCGCACGTTCCATCGCGGATGACACGGCCAGCTCAATGGTCCGTTCGAGTTCGTCGTATAGTTGGTCTTCGGTTTTTGCACGCAGTGCGGCGCGCGGAAGATTGAGTGTTACGCGATGGACCGCAGCATCGTGCGCGCTCCACAACGGTTCGCTACCCCGTTCTTCGGAAGCGTGGCGGACAAAACGAAAGGTAACATGCGGACGCAGCGTTCTATCGCCTGCAACATCGCGAATACGATCGACCGCCGCCTTTGACGTCATCGCGGAATGGGTTAGCGTAATGACCGCTTCCGGCAAATTCAGTGCAGTCTCGGGCGCCGCCGCGCGCAATGATCCGATCAGCGCATGGAACAGCCGCTGCGCTTCCCGTTGAAAGTCTTCGTATCGTTTTGGTCCAGTACCACGTGGCGTCGGCGTCTTGGCCATTGGTCCGGGCGTATCCCATGCCAGTTCGAATGACGTCGACGGCTGACTTTCCGACGCGGTGCCGCGCCGGGTAAGGAGCGCCATAACCGCGTCGTTCGCAACCCGTTGGCATTCTACTTCTGACAATCCGGCGCAATGTGGCGCAAGTAAATGGTTGGCCGCAAACCAATGCACGCGGTCCGCGGTGTGATTGAGCAAAGCAGAATTCCGTTGACCCCACGCGCCGACAAACCCGTGTAAATCTTGCGGCGGCGAAGACGATGTTTGCGCGGTGCCGTACGCCCCGAACTGACTCACGAACGCCAATGAATGCGCCGCGCTATCAAGCCGATCGAACCGTCCAATATCGTGAATATGGAGGTCGCCGCTGAGATGGGCATCTGTGACGCGCTCGGAAAAGAGGTGCGCCAGGGCGAACTCCTTCTTCACCCGCGCCGCTAACGCCACATCCGTCGTGGCTGGATCGTGTAATCCCTCGTGTTCACCGTGGTTTGGAACACAGATAATTTGTTCGGCATCATAGAGGGGCACGCCCAGACGCATGTGTTTGCGCCGATATGATTCGAGCCCGTGCTCCACCAGTTTCGCATCCACTAATTCTCGCACCAACGTCGTGGTTAACGTAGTAACATTGGCCGATTCGATTTGCTTCTCCACTTCAAGTGCGATCAGCCGTGCCATACCGCCCGCCATCCGTGTTTCACGGATCAATGCAGTAACAATGCGTTCGCGATCCCACGCCGCGAGGCGTTCGTCGCTCGTACGAATTGATAGCGCTGCACCCGCACCACTACTTTCAGTCGGTGTATGCCGTTCGGCTTCCCGGAGTTCGTTTAGAATGGACCGAACGTTGCCCGCACGCATATCTCTGATTCGCGCACGCCGGTCACGGTATCGCGCGTACGCGAGCGCAACGCGGCCGCGGCCCATCTCCATCAACACTCGTTCGACTGCGTCTTGAACTTGTTGCGCAGTGACGGCATCCCCGTTGAGACGCTTGCTTAAGAAAAGGCTAACACCCGCGGCGAGTCCTGCCGCTTCGTCTGCGTCACCGCCATCAACAAGCTCGCCGGCTTTGCCGATTGCAATCGCGATCTTTTGTTGTTCGAATGGGACACGGCGTCCATCGCGTTTTAAAATTTCGGCGATGGGTTGCGGCGGTGCAACCTGCGGCGTGTCAAAGGAGAGTTGCGCATCAAACATACCTTCGCGCGCCGCCGGATCGACGTGCCCGTCCTGCACATTTTCTTCGCGCTCGTGAATGGTCACATGCCCCCCGCAGCTCTAAGCGCCGACCCCAAAGCACCTCAAAATAACGAATCCCCTCGCGTACAAGTACGGGAGGAAACGCATAGTAGCGCACCGGGCAGCCACCCAGCAACTACTAGCGATATCCAAAGAAAAAGGCCCTCCCCTTCGAAAAGGAGAGGGCCGAATAGATTACGCTCGAAATTGTTTTAAGAAGTTTACGTGAGCAGTGACTTCAACTCACTCATGAACTCATTGAGGTCTTTGAATTGACGATATACGGATGCGAACCGGACATAGGCCACTTCATCCAGACGTTGGAGACGCTCCATGACGGCCATCCCTATATCTTGTGTCGATACCTCGTGCTCGGTGGAATTGAAGAGCGAACGTTCCACGTCATCAATGAGCGCTTCAACCTGATCTAGACTGACCGGCCGCTTTTCACACGCTTTCAAGATACCGCTCTTGATTTTCCAACGGTCGAATGCTTCGCGGCGTCCGTCTTTCTTGATGACCATCTGCGCCACTTCTTCGATACGTTCGTATGTGGTATAGCGCCGAACGCATTTCAAGCATTCGCGTCGACGCCGAATCGCGTCACCTTCTTTGGACGATCGCGAGTCCACAACCTTGCTATCGCTGTGTCCGCAAAACGGACAACGCATCGAAGCCATAATCTTGCCCCTCCATTGGGCTGACCACAAGAGGAATTGTGCCTGACGCCCACTACGCCCATATCTTGTGTAGTGAGAATATTATCAAATACCACATTTTGCGTCAAGTGAAGATCGTAATTCGCGTGTCGCCCCACTTGCGCGTATCCGAAGGCGTTAGGCCACTCACTTGCTTGTCAAATATGACTTTAGCCCGTGTTTCCAATATAAAACGGCCTAATTCGGCAACTAGGCCGACATTGGCAATGGCCGCGATCAGCGTCTGATAATCTTCAAACGCGTGCGGTGGATCGGCGTAAACTATTTCGTACGAACCACCTATCGCACTTATCTGATCCGGTAACGTGCAACGGACTGTCCGCCCAAAGTCTGCGAGTTTTGTCTTGTTCAGGTTGCGCTGCACCATCGCCAGGTGATCCGATACACGATCGACGAAGACGGCCGACTTCGCCCCGCGGCTCAGGGCTTCGATCCCATTCGCCCCCGTTCCCGCGAACAGATCGAGAAAGGATACATCTTGAACGGAATCACCCAAGATGTTGAACAGCGACTCGCGGACGCGGTCCAACGTGGGACGTACATCGGATCCTGACGGTGATTCCAACCGTGTGCCGCGTGCCGTTCCGGCGATTACGCGCATAGTGCGTGGTCCCTCGCGATTAATCCGGCTAGGCGTTTAAGCCGAACTCAACGTTTTTTGTCATGTGGATAACTTGCTAGAGCGAATGAAACATTTTCGAAACATACAGCATGGTTTTCAGGTTCTTTTCACCAAAGCGTGGAAACAGTGGACTTAAACTCAGCACACACAATATATTACACCGTCTACGACGGATTTGTCTTGATCGCGGACGCGTGTAAATTTGGTGCCGCAGCGCGTGTGGACAAAATGTGTATGAATGTCCCTTTGCGTATCGCTAAGGGGCGAAAACCGCAATCGGACGGCCGGGTAATGTACACTCGTCCATCATGCTCGGATTACATCGATGTTCTTAAGGAGCCACATCATAGGACTATCGCGCGGGATCGCGTGTGTGATCATGCTGTCGATTGCATTTGCGTCGACGGCGGATAACGCCATCTATGTTGGGGACGGCACAATCGAACGTGGGGCGGCGTTTGAATTGCAACGCTTGTGGTACGGGTCTACTGGAGTGAAACTGGCGATTCGCGATGCCTCGGCGCTGCCAGCTGATGCGTCAGGTTGGCTCTTAGTGACTCCGAATAATTCGCCAGACGTAGGCCAAGGTTGGCCGTTCAATCAGCCGGTTCCTGAGTATGACGGGTATATCGTGGCGCGTTCCGCGCGGAATCCCGACCTGTGGATTGTCTCCGCAAAGAATCCAGAAGGCGTTTCGAACGGTGTATTCGGCGCGCTCGAAGCCCTCGGGTTTCGATTTGGTTTCGGCATGGAAACGATTCCGCCTAACGCTACATTGTCCGGCCTTGCCCGATTCGTTGGATCGCATTCGCCGGCGTTTGCGGTGCGGGGACTGATCCCGAGATACGGGAGTGTGGTCGGGGCATCGGCGTGGGAGTGGCCGGACTATCGGGCATACGTTGACGACATGCGGCGAATGGGCCTCAACGCAGTCGCGTTCTATTGCACGGATTTCGATCCGTTTACCGCCTACGAATTCGAAAGTGAAATGGTCGGTGGAGAGCGGTCGTGGAATACGGCGCAAACGATCGTCGGCGATGGCCTCGTGCCTACAAGTGCATATTTGTCTGCTACGGGATCCCTGTTTCCTAGAGAACATTTCGGTGTAGACGCATCGATTATCGAAAACCGCAGCGTTTCCATTCGCGCCTCACAGGATGTTTTGGCGCGTGCAATACGGTACGCAAAATCGCGTGGCATGTTCGTGGGTATCGGCTTTGAAGTTTTTGGCGATCCGACGTTGGCCGAAACATTGGATCACTTGGCGGCACGCGTACAATCGGTGCTCCGACGGTATCCTGAAGCCGATAGTTTTTGGATTTGGGAACCGAGTTCTGAAGGCGTTCGGCCAACACTCTCGCCCACGCAACGCAGTGTATGGGACAGTTTTGCTTCACGGTGGTCGGGCGCGTTTAACAACGTTTCGCTGCACGAACGCCGCGCGGAGGCTGTGCGCATGGGTTTGTTCGCACAGTATGCGCGGCAACTCGTGTACGCCACGCGTCCTGATATTACTATTGTCGCCGGTGGATGGCGCGGGCCAATGGCAGCGGGATTTGAAGATTTCTATCCCGGCCTCGACCGCATACTGCCCGCCGATATAGTCATCGCAGGTATGGATAATGGCGACTTTGATGCGGGGATAGCCTCGGAAGTGGGATCACTCCGGGATACGCGCATGCGTATTCCGGTGCTAACGTTGGAAAAAGAGAGCGGGCTGTTGGGCCCTCAGCCCATTCTCCATCGTCTCGCGGGTGCGCTCGATGATGCGAAACCGCAGGGAATGATGGCCGTGTATGGCGCGCATTGGCGCACGGCTGCGGCGAATGAATCGGTGATGTATTTCGCGCGAAGTGCATGGCGTGAAGGGTATGGCGTCGAAGCGTTCTTGGAGGACCGCGCACGCACTGAATACGGCGGCGCACCTACGGATCAAGTGGTCTCTGTACTCAACGCGCTGCAGAATCTCGGGTTCGGATGGACCGGCGCTGCGTTGATTCCTGGACAGATGCGTCCGACTTGGCAGGTAGGGCTTGAAACGAAACGAACGGAGTTGCTTCGAATCGGGTACGACGTGCGAGGGTTGTTGGAAAACAGCGAAGGTGAGGCTGGCGATTCCGCGTTACGCGCATTGGCACATGCCATCGACGCCACGCTAAAATTCGACGCCACAGTGCAAGATTTGGCCGCACTTGGCTCGCACAAAGACAAAGGCTCACGTATGCGCACTTGGCTCGACGATGCGAGTGCGGCGGACACGGCAACATCATTCGCACACCATGTATCGCAAAAGGATGACCTCGGCACGTTGGCGTTGCTCAACCTGTCCGCATGGGCATCCATTCATCATGTGTGGCCGGATGCCGCAATCGAAACCTCGGATGACGCCTCTTGGTTGAACCGGCGTCAATCGCCCGGCACGATCCATGTCCTCCCAGACCGAGTCATTGTCGTTGATCGCGACGCGGCGCGCATGGATGTACGGGTGGTGGCGCGATCCATCGGTGAAGAAGAGTTGTATGAACACGCCTTGCGCCTAATGGGTGGCCAAACCTTTGCGCTAACATTTCCGCCCGAGTTGGAAGAAGTGGCAAACATTGAATTTGGTGTGGTCGCGCGGTTGGGCGCACGAAAACGGATCGCTTGGCCCGCTGACTTTCCAGACCGGCTTCATTCGGTGACCCGCCACTCGAATTCGGTAACGCCGGATCCGGTTTCTGCAACGCCCAGTGTAGGCGCACCGTTTCAGATTGACGCACGAATCCGTCCGAACCGGTACAGCGTCGAGCTCACTTGGCAAACACGGCAGGGCGAACTCTATACGATTCTCCGTGACGGCGAATCGATCGGTACCGTCCCCGGCGGCTGGTTCGAAGACACGCATCCCACTGCGAACCGGACCGTAACGTATGCGATTGAAGCGCGGCGTGGGGTTACGGGTCCGAGTGATCACGGTGAAATACGGGTTCGTATTCCCGACTTGCCGCTGCCGAAACCGCCGGAAACCGTGCGGGCGACGGCGCGGGCGAATCGTATTGTGTTGGGGTGGCAAAGCGACGCGCCCCAAGCAACGTCTTACTACGTGCTCAAGTACAACGATGCGGGGGAAGTCATCGAAGAAACCTACATCGAAGCGGACTTGGGCCAGTATCTGCAAATGTCGGATCACGTCGACAGTGGCCGTGCGTATCGATATACCGTGGCGGGTGTGGCGCCTGATGGTCGCGTCGGCCAGCCTTCAAAGGCGATCGACGTGATGTCATCGCGCGAACCGCTGCGGCCAATCTTACAACTCTCGTTTAACGATGACCGCTATCTCGAAGGGCTCGCAGAACTCGCGGAGAACGCATTGGCACTTGGGGGCGCGGGTTGGGCGGAATTGCCGCCACAACCAAATTGGAACCCCACACACGCATTGACGTTGAGCACGTGGGTACGGATCGATGACCTCAAGGGTATGCCCGTGCTCATCACGAAGGGTACTTGGTTGCAGTCCGGTTACTTCTTACAGATTAATCAGGGACGCATCCGCTTTGCCATGGCGGGGATCGATACGTTGGATGCCGGGAACGTGGAACCGGGGAAATGGCACCTCATCACAGCGACGTATGGTTTTGGTCAAATGCGTATCTATCTAGACGGCCAACAAGCTGGCCGTAAGAACGTGTCGGGGCGACCTAGAGTGGGTGGTGATTCGCTGCTGGTCGGACGCTACATCGCGGATGAGGACGTTTACTTCTTGCGTGGATCGATGGACGACATCCGCATCTATGACGTGCCGTTAACGTCTGATGAAGTCCGGGCCTTGCACGAGGAAACGTTCCGCGAGTAATCCAGTGCGCGTAGGCGTTAATACCCTCTTTCTCATCCCACGCGAAGTCGGCGGCACGGAAATTTACGTCCGTAGTATTCTGCCCGCGTTACTGAAAGCGCGCCCTGGTCTGGATCTCATCCTATTTACCAATCGCGAAAACCACGACTCGTTTGCCGAGTTCGACCGAATCGCAATCGATGTCGCAGCCACTTCACGCCCCAAACGTATCGTGGCCGAGCAACGGCTGTTGCCGCGCGCTGCGAAAAAAGCGGGGGTTGATTTGCTCTATTCACCGGGCTACACGGGGCCGTTGCGATCGCCGTGCCCGCAGATCGTGACCATCCATGACACCCAATTCATCGATTACCCAGGCGACTTTGGCGCGGCGTCGCGATTCGCCCAGCGCGTCATTGTTGGAATCGGCGCGCGGCGTGCATCCGCCATAACCACGGTCTCTGAATTTTCCAAGGAGCGTATCGCGGATGCATTCGGCGCGGAAGAGGGGAAAATTTTCGTTGCCCACTCCGCCCTATCCGGCATTTTTAAGGAACCACAGCCGTGCGAGGAAGAGGGGCCCTTCCTATTGTTCGTGTCCGCTACGTATCCGCACAAGAATGCCGCTCGACTTGTGCGAGCATTTGATCAAATTGCCGATCGGATTCCGCATACGCTCATCATGGTGGGGCAACCACGTGACGGCGAACCGCCGGCACATCCCCGCGTAAAACGATTGCACCACATCGATTACCTTAAACTCGTCGGTTTGTATCAACACGCTGACCTGGTCGTTTTGCCGTCCCTATACGAAGGCTTTGGTCGCACCGTCCCGGAAGCACAGGAAGCGGGCACACGCGTCATCGCAGCCGATGCAGCTGCAATCCCGGAAATTGGCGGCGACGGGGCAACCTACTTCGATGGACATAGCGAGGAGGCGATCGCTGAGTCAATTCTCGATGCGCTGGATGAATCGGAGAATGACCGAACGCGGTTCTTGGAAGCGGGCATCAAAAACGCCGAACGCTTCACCTGGACAGAGTGCGCCTCACAGACGTTGGCGGCTTTCGATCATGCTCTTGCAAAATAACTATGAATGTAAGCCCGTATCCTTTTACTGATCTCGTTCGTCAATAGAGTGTAGGTTGATGAAGAGGAGGCGAAAAACATGACAGATTTCGACTTATCCGAAGCGATGCGAGACGATATGCGTGCGGCTTGGCATCGGTATATCGACGTATTGGTGCCGTTTCGACCGGATTTGTTTCGGTATTGCCAAAAGCTCACGGGCGATCTGTGGGATGCGCAGGATTTGGTCCAAGACACACTGATCAAGGGGTTTGGCACGTTGGGGTCGGTGTACCACACCATCGACAATCCACGTGCTTGGCTATTGCGTATCGCGACGAATCGGTGGATTGACACGGTTCGGAGACGTGGCGTGGAAGCCAATGCGCTCGCCGCAGAAGCGGTAATTGCGGAGAATAACACCGGGATTCCGGCATCCCCATCGAGATCCGTTGAAATGCATGACGCCGCGGAAACGCTGATGCAACGCCTATCGCCACAGGAGCAAGCCGCGGTCGTATTGAAAGACGCTTTCGACATGAGCCTAGATGAAACGGCGCAGGTGATCGGTACGACGGTCGGCGCGGTGAAGGCAGCGCTCCATCGGGGTCGGGAGCGACTCAAAGACACAACGAATGACTCGAAGCGACCGCTGCCGTCGTCCGAACTTGTCGACGCATTTGTCTCACGGTACAACGAACAAGACTTGCCCGGATTAATGTCGTTAATGTTGGATAGCGCGTCGGTCGACATGTTGAGTCATGTGTCTGAAACTGGACGGGACGCCTTTGAGCGTGATCGGGGTTGGTTTTGGCACAACTTCAATGTGGAGCCCCACTGGCCGAAAGAGTTTTTACCCGAGAAGATTGAATGGCGTTGCGTCGAGTTTCAAGGTGAGCCGATCGCATTGGTGCTCAACACGTTTCAGGGCATGGTGTTTCTTGGTTCGGTGATGCGGCTCGAGGAGTTGGATGGGAAAGTCGCCAAGATTCGCGTTTATGCGTGTTGTCCCGAGGTTGTGCAAACAATCGGCGAGGCGTTCGAAATGCAAACATTGCCACCACTATATCGAATTCCAGATGCGTTCGAACCCAACGATTGATTCGGAGATCGAAATGAATAAACTACTAAAGCGAGGGAACAGATCGTTCACAGTTGCCTCGTTATTGACAATCGCGATCTCGATTGCGCACTTGACCGGCCTCACCAACGAGCCTTTCAACGAGGACTGGGAGATTGCATTTGACGCCATGCAGAAAGCAACGGTCGAAATCGGCCCGATGACGATGTCGTTCGATGGGCTCCTTCTTGGGCTGTGGTTACAGGTGGGAGCGTTGCTTGCGCTGTTGGGTGCAAAGAATCTTGTGCTCTTACTCGTCCTGCCCGAAGACGCTTCTCACAACGCGATCCGTGCACTGAGTATCGTAGATTGCATTGGCTATGCGGGACTTGCAGTGATCTTCCTGATCGTTGTCATTCCTCCTGCACTCGTCAGCTTTACGATATTGACCGTCGCCTATCTATTCGCCGCGATTTGGTCGGGCCGACCGAATTCCGATTGACAAAACAGAAACGCCCCGTGCGCTCATTCGCACACGGGGCGTTTCGAAATCAATCTGCTGCAGTTCTATCCACCGGCTTGGTAGCGCGCCAATGTTTGTTGGAGCTGAGCGCGAATTTCGTCGTTTGGTGCGATGTCGATGGCTTTCTGTTGCTCGATTACGGCTTGCGCGGCATCGCCAGAATCGAATAGCGCGCGGGCCAATGTATCAATAACCATCGGGTCCTGTTGTCCGCCCACTTTCATGGCGGCGCGGACGACTTCTAAAGATAATTCGGGGTTTCGTATTTTCTCATTGGGATGGTCGAGCAACAGCCATGCCACGGCGCCAAGCAAATCCTTTTCCTTGGGGTAGGTTGCCAAGGCTTCTTTAGCCGCGCCGTTCACGGCGTCAACATCACCCTCTTGGGCTGCGTTAATCATGCCGTTGACCAACGCAATCTGCTGTTCGCGTATCGTTGCCTTTGCCGCATGAGTCGCCGCGTCGAAAGTGCCTTCAACTACTTGTTCCAGTACTTCGTCCATTCCATCCAACGGGTGGCCAACCCATGCTACATTGAGATTCTTGTCGACAATGAAGGCGGCCGGGATACCATTGCGGTTGTACGCTTGCATGTAGCCCGCGTACGTCTTGCGGTCGTTATCCACCACCACGCGGTAATCCATGTTTTCGCCTTGTTCAGCGACAAAGGGTTTAACCGTCGCAGCGTCTTCGTCGCTCACACCTATGACGACAACGTTCTGGTCTTTGTATTTTTCTTGAATTTCCGTGAGATGGGGAATGGTCTGGAGACACGGACCGCACCATGTCGCCCAAAATTCGACGACATATGTCGTGTCGCCCTTGACTAGATCGACGGGCTGGCCCTTAATCCATTCGGCAATGTCCAGTTCTGCGGCGGGGTCGCCAATGTTGGCGGCCTGCGCGGGCATGGCGGCCAGCATCAACGTGGCGGCCATCATCGTTGCGATTGAAAGTAGACGCATTTAGAAAATCTCCTGCAGTAGAGTTCAGCGGCTTAAGCACACGCGCTCACCACCGGTTTCCCGGGACGCCAACCGAACTGTGCGTTTCGCTGTCACAAAGTATATCACGGAAAGGCGACAATCCATGTCATCCATCGGGAGTGGATGAAGTTTCACGTACGTTGTAACTCATTCATGCGTGGTTACTTAGTTTCATACGTATCCAACACCGCGCCGGTGTGATCGATCGCGGAATATTGAACGCCATCCGACGCAACATCGACGACCCAAAAATGGAAAACCGACTTCGCAATCACTTCATACCAGCGGCGTTCATCGTCCACCGTGCGCGGATCGCGGCCGAACGATCCGTCCCCAAAATAGACGGTGCCGGTAGGATCGACTTTATTTCCCTTGATGGGATGCGTTCGTTTTAACACGTGATCGTGGTTCTCGAAAGAGCCGGTCAATGCATATTCGTCGAATATCGGCGCCCAGTGTTTGCGGCCCCGGGCGGAGTAATCGCCCTCGAAGTCCCGGTGACTCGGGTACAGCGGCACGTGATAGATGGCGTATCGGTGGGGGATGTCTTTGTATTTGGCAAGAGTTTGCGAAATCCAATCGGTCTGATCTGCATGCGAGACGACATGGCCGGTATCCAGCGCGAGGATTGCGAGGTTCGGTCCAAATTGCATGTCAAAATACGTACGGTTTGCTTGTTGTCCGAAGTATGCGTAGAAAAACGGCGCCATCGTTGCCGGGTCCGGCGACTCGATGTCGTTGGTCTCGTGATTTCCGATGGCCGCGACCACGGGAATCATGTGGCCGCTGGGCGTCACCATGTTGTTTTCCCAGTTCCGAAGCCAGGCATCCCAGGTACGATACGCGTAGAATTCGCCGTTGGCATAGGCAATGTCCCCACCGATAGCGCAAAAATACGGGTCCAATTTCGCGGCTTCTTTCATAAGACGAATGGCCGCTTTGGTCACACCCATGTCGCCGCCGGTAACGAATCGAATGGATGCGCCGTCGTTTGGAATCGTTCGAAAGGATCGCTCTTCGCAGTAGCCTTCCTTCCGGTTCCCCGCGATAAAATAGTACGTCTTGTTGGGTTTCAGGTCGGTAAGACTTCCGGTATGTACGGTGCGCTCAACGCGCAATCCATCGAACACGGTCGAACTGGCGTCGGTTTGATGTGCGTAGCGGCGGCGTTTACCGTCGCGCGACTCCGTGTCCCAAAACACCTCGGCTTTATCCTGAATGCCGTCGGTATGAAAGTTCACGTCCATCGTCGTGGCTGGATCGCCTGAATAGGTGAGGTAGACGTGCCGTGGCGCGGCCCAGGCGGCCGTCGCAATTGCGAAATACGTGACAGCAGCCATCAAAATGAATCGGGCCCACACGGGCCGGTATTGACAAAGCATTGGTCAAGCGCTCCTACTCCCGTGACAACCGGGAATTATGTCACTCCCGTTTTCCAACGGGAGTAAGTCTCTGCGGATATCCCTCAAGATCATTGACCGCACACGTTTCTAAACGCTGCGAATGTACGGGTTAATCCGACAGGATTCAACCGATTCGAATTTGGTGGGCCAAATCATTGCATCGAGCCGGTAGGGTTCTATAAGCTGCATGAATGACAAACACAACTCAAGAAACCGAGACAACACCCCGACCACTCTGGGTCTGCCTAATCCCAATTATCGTGCTTATCGTCGGATTGGTGATCAATGCCCGGCTATTTCATGATAACGCGTCGTATGGCGGCAATCAGTTGGCGCTCCTTATGGCCGCAATGGTCGCTGGGGCCATCGGCCATTTCGTTTTCCACATGGATTTCAAAGAGACCCAAGGCCGTGCCATCCGTTCGATTATCCTCGCGATGGAAGGCGTTATCATTTTATTGATCGTGGGAGCACTCATCTCGCTGTGGATCATCAGCGGCGTGGTACCCGCGATGGTCTATTACGGCATCCAAATGATCGGTCCTTCGGTATTCCTCCTCGTGGCGTGTCTCGTTTGTTCTATCGTTTCCATTTCAATTGGGAGCAGCTGGTCTACCATGGGTACCGTCGGCGTCGCGCTCATCGGCATCGGACAAGCCCTCGGGTTTCCGTTGCCGCTCGTGGCAGGTGCCATCATTTCCGGCGCGTACTTCGGCGATAAGATGTCGCCGTTATCCGACACTACGAATCTTGCGCCAGGTGTCGTCGGTAGCGAATTGTTCATTCACATCCGCAATATGTTTTACACCACCATACCCGCAATTACGTTGTCGCTTATTGCGTTTGGCGTCATCGGGTTGTTTTACAAACCGGGTGAGATGGACGCAGCGGAAACGGGAACGATTCAAGCGGTCATTGCCGCGGAATTCAATCTTTCGCCGTGGTTATTATTAGTGCCAGCCTCGGTTATTGTCCTTGCGGCACGCCGTGTACCCCCGATCCCCGCGCTTGTCATCGGCGGATTGCTCGGCGCGGGTTGCGCTCTCGTCACACAACGACAACTCCTTGGGGACGGTTCAGCGAGTAGCGTCTACATGACGCTTATCACAACGGCATACGATGGATTCACGATCGAAACTGGAAATGAAGCGGTCGACGATTTGTTGTCGAGGGGTGGAATGATGAGCATGGCGAACACCGTCCTCCTGATTCTCATGGCCATGCTTTTTGGCGGTGTCATGGAAGCCACGGGCATGTTGCAACGCATTGCACAAGCATTGTTAGGCCGCGTCAGGGGCGTCGGAAGTCTCATCGGCGCAACCGTCGGAACGTGCGTCATGTTCAACATCATAGCGGCGGAACAGTATTTGGCGATCGTCATTCCAGGCCGGATGTATCGCGATGCATTCGATAAGCAAGGCCTCGATCCGCGCAACCTGTCTCGCGCACTGGAAGACGGTGGGACGGTCACCTCGGTCCTTGTTCCGTGGAATACGTGCGGTGCATTTGCGGCGGGCGTGCTCGGCGTTTCGGCGTATGCGTACGCACCGTTCTGTTTCTTCAATTGGCTCTCGCCCATCATCTCGATATTCATGGCCGGCTTTGGCGTCGCCATTACGCGCAAGTTGGATGAAGCAGCGGAGCCTTCAGCGGCGTAGAGCACATTACATTGAATCGGGCCCAAGTGACTGGCCTCGAGAACGTAAAATCGTATCGCTGTTGGGAGGACCAAGCTCCCGAACGCAACTCACCGCATAAAGAGTGAGACTGAAGTAATCATGTCCATTCAAGTACAACCTACCGATGCTCTCCTTGTTGTCGATGTGCAGAACGACTTTTGCCCCGGCGGCGCACTGGCAGTCACTGAGGGTGATGCCATAGTTCCGGTCATCAATCAGCTGGTCGACAAATTTTGCGTGCGCGCGTTTACACGTGATTGGCATCCGGCTGACCATTGTAGTTTCGCGGTCGCCCCCCAGTTCCTCGACGGTAGTTGGCCGACGCATTGTGTTCGCGACACGGCTGGTGCGGCGTTTCATCCTGGCCTCGCTGTTCCTGAAAATGCCGTAGTCGTGAGTAAAGCAACTGAAAGGGAGCGAGACGCGTACAGCGGATTCGATGGTACAAACCTTGAAGATCAATTGCACGAAGTGGATGTTCAACGGGTCTTTGTCCTCGGACTTGCAACGGACTACTGCGTGAAGGCCACTGCGCTTGATGCCCTTGCCGCAGGCTTTGATACCTACGTTTTGTCCGATGCTTGCCGCGCGGTCGACAATCCCCCCGGTACCGGCGCTGCGGCGCTTCTGGAAATGGAGAACGCCGGTGTCGTGTGCATAAATTCGGTTGATGTATCATGACGGCCCCCGATTCTCCTCCAGCATGGTTCGAGCGCGAAGGACTCGCGCTGCTCACCGACATGTATGAGCTGACGATGATGGCGGGATATCTTCGGGAAGGCCGTGCGGACAATCGAGTTTGCTTCGAGTATTTTTTTCGATCCTTGCCGAAAGACGCGGGATTCGCCATCGCCGCAGGACTCGATCCGTTCCTGCAATACTTAGAAGCATTGCGGTTCAGCGAGGACGATCTTGACTATCTGCGCTCGTTGGAATTGTTTGACGAAGCGTTCTTGCAAGCGCTCGCCGCATTTGACCCACAATGCACCGTACGTGCAATTCCGGAAGGCACGCTCGTCTTCCCGAATGAACCCATCATCCAGATCGAAGGTCGCATTTTCGAGGCGCAATTGCTTGAGACCGCGCTGCTAAATCTACTGAATCACCAGACTCTTATCGCCAGCAAAGCCGCTCGCATCTATCTCGCGGCAAAAGGCGAGCCGGTGATGGAATTCGGGCTACGGCGCGCTCACGGACCCGATGGCGGCATCAGTGGCACGCGCGCATCGTACATCGGCGGGTGCGCATCAACGTCCAACGTGCTCGCGGGCAAGGTGTACGGCATTCCCGTGTCGGGTACGCACGCGCACAGTTGGGTGATGAGTTTTCCGAGCGAACTCGAATCGTTTCGCGCGTTCGTTCGCCATTATCCAAAGCAACCCATCTTGCTCGTTGATACCTACGACACACTACTCAGTGGCGTGCCGAATGCCATTACGGTGTTCAAAGAATTGCACGCGGCGGGAAACATAGCCCGTCCAGCGATTCGCCTTGACTCCGGAGACCTCGCCAAACTGAGCAAAGGCGCCTACGGCCTGATGGCGGCCGCGGGATTCGATGATCCGCTCATCGTCGCCTCGAACGATCTTGAAGAAGACCTGATCGCGGATATCAAAAACCAGGGCGCGAAGATCAATGCGTGGGGCGTGGGCACGCATCTCATCACCGCGCGCAATAATCCTTCGTTAAACGGTGTATACAAACTCGTCGCAATCCATGAAAATGAGGGTTGGGCGCCGCGTATCAAATTGTCGCAGAACATAGATAAAGCAACGGTACCTGGCCGTAAACGTTTGATTCGGTACAGCGATACGCTCGGCCATCCGATTGGTGATGTGCTTTACGACGCGGAGGAAACATGGCCCGAGTCGGGCGCGATACCGTGCCGACGCCGGTTGCTTCCGCATCGTGATGCGCGCATCGGCGATGCGGCTAACGCCGAGGACATGTTGCGCGTGGTATTCGATCGCGGCCAGCGTACGGAGCCTGCACCCAGCATCGACTCCATTCGCGAACGATCGCTTGCGCAATTAGACGCACTGGCTGATGAATATAAGCGACTAAGGAATCCCGAACGTTATCACGTCCATCTGTCACCGGCTATCGGTCAATTGACAGAAAGTCTAATCGCAGA
>Ga0315336_1004461_pt1 | contig 16571 bp, 10 predicted proteins | sample ASW5metaG_FD_204512 | JGI IMG/M metagenome (GOLD analysis project Ga0315336, IMG submission 204512) | Ammonia-oxidizing marine archaeal communities from Monterey Bay, California, United States - ASW #5 | ecosystem: Environmental > Aquatic > Marine > Intertidal zone | place: USA: California...
AGCGGCATTGAAAGATCCGGAAAGCCTCTCGTTCTTGTTGCAACAGAATGACATCGTCTATGTGCCGCGTACGGCCATCGTTCAAGCCAATCAATTTGTAGACCAGTACTTCAACAAGATGATCCCAATCGAAGTGTTGGCGGGAATGGAATTGATCGATGAACTCTGGCCGAGCACATTCGGCCCGGACGAAGCGTCAGGTCTCGGAGGCGATGATCGACGGACCCTACCCATCGATTTCGGCGCGACGCCGAGCTTGAACGGTTTGTTGAGCGGTGGGCTTGGCCGCTAACGGCTAGACAATATTTCGGCTATACGAATGTGATCGGCGAGTCTTCCTGGCATGGGAAGACTCGCTTTTTCTTTCTCTTCGCCAATGTCTTTCACTGAGTAAGCCGTCGAAGTGTGCGTTATTTCTTGGCCTTCTGACCGCGTGGCTTGCCCGCACGGACTGAATTGCTCCAGCCTTCGAGGCCAACCATCACGATTGGGACGTCTTGCTGCGGCAACTTTGCGGCGATAATGGATTTTCCGGAGCCATACGTGTCGTAACCGTTATCCTTGAAGGCTTCGGTAATGGCGGTGTAGGGCTTTAGCAAGTCCTCTGAGAAGCCGGCTTGGTCATAGAAGGCGTAAAGACCGGACTTGAAGGGTTCGACGCCGTATAGCAATGCATTGCGACTCGAGGAGCAACCCGGAGTGGAACAGTGGGCGTTGGTGAAATTGATTCCGCGCTTCGCCAGCGCGTCCATATTGGGCGCCTTTGCTTGAGGATGGCCACCAAGAAAACCGGTCCGGTCGTTCATGTCGTCGATGGCGATGAATAGGATGTTTGGCTTTTCTGTGGCCTGCGCCACGTGGGCGATGGCGGCAACCAACATGAAGGTGACTAATTTAATGTTGGTCTTCATTTACAGGAATTCCCTCTCGCGTTGTTCTGTTGCTCGCACAATAAGAAGCGGCTCCAAGAACAAATTCTCGGAGCCGCGAATGCTGCATGGTGGCATGCCCAACTGCTATCGGCTCGCGCCGGATCAGTTCAATTGGAGCAACAAGTTTTGGCTCGTCGGCCCTGTATTGCCTTGTGCATCGACGAGTACAGCTCTAATCACGTTGTATCCTGCTGAGAGAGATTCTTGGGTCAGCGAAATTGGAATGTTCACGGTGCCCGAACCGCCGATCGTTGCGGAGAAGTGCGCCACATCGATTACGGTGTTGTGTTCAAACGGCTCAATGTCGAATCCTCCACCCGGAACGCCGTTTAGATAGAGCCCGCTCTCCGCCACAATCATTCGGACGCCGTACCCCGGCGGTCCGGTAACCGTGACGGTATGGTTTGCGGTCGAGACAAGCGCCGGACTGCAAGTGCCCTGCACTTCGATGTGCGGTGCAGGCGGTCCGCCTTCGAACATGGACGTGGTTGTAGAAAGGGTGTAACTGCCATCCACGGCGAACAACTCGCCTTCGACGACCGAACCGTCGTCGAATTCGACACGAACGCGCGCACCACTCATTTCCAATCCGGAAATACTGCCCGAGTCGTGCGGACCGGGTGGGTTAGCGCCCTGGATGTTCGATGGGTCCATGTCCGCGGAGAACAGCATCGTTTTGCCTGGTGTAAAGTCGGCGTAATCCACTTCGAGAACGTCGAAGCCACCGTCGTGCGGATTGAACCACGTGTGCGACGTGACTTGCATTTGGCCGCTGTCGAACGTGAACACCTTGCCGATTACATCGCCGGCCGTACCGTACGGATCGAACACGCCGTCGGGGACGATTGCTGTTGAATTGTCGATTCGGAGGCGTGTGATACTTTGTCCTCCAGTCGATTCGTTCACAAGCTTGAATGAACCCCAGCCATAGGTACTGCTCTCCAGAATGTCCCCGCCTGTGTTGACATCGAACCGCGCCTGTGCACCGTAATCGGTAGCCGGCGTGCGCAAGTAACGGAACGCATCGGTCAGTGTTTTCGAGTCTGCGTTGACGGTCACGACGATATCGAGCAGATCCGACCCTGCCGTGCCTGAAGGCACTGTGCCGGTGATGCGCTTACTGGTGACATCCGTCAACGTTGCTGAGATGCCGCCGATGGTTACCGACGTGTTGCCCAACGCGCCGAAGTTCGCACCGCTAATGATGAATTCCTGTCCGCCAGACGCAAGAGCGCGCCATGGGAAGATGTCGTAAACCGTTAGGCCGGACGCTGCCACATCGTTCGGGATAGCCTTCATCACCTTATTACTGGTGTAGTCGATACCGAGGATGACGCCACCCGGGGCTTCTACCAGATTCAACACGCTGAAGTTCGAGAACAGCGTGACGTTTGAGGTTGCGCTGGCACCATCAGCAGCCAACCCAACGCGGAAGGTCTTGCCGTTCCATTTCTGTGCAATGAGCTCGCCGCGCATTCCACCATTGAATGCATCGGATCGGTATTCGATGATTCCATTGGTGGACGGTGCGAAAAGCGCTATGGGCGCTTCGAAGTCGCCGGGGACGCTCGCCACAGACGGATGGCGGTAAATATTCTGACGCTGGTCGTTGACGCCTCGGTTTCGGTTTGGCGAGCCGTAGTACCGGCCAACTTCGATGTAATTCAATTCGTCATCTTCATTGGCTGGAATCGGTATTTGTGAGTTGGGGCCGGTCGATAGATCGCCGAATCCGATGTTGGGTCCGTTGTCCGTCGCATAGAGCCGTGCGTCCGTGGTGTAAACCATGTCGAGGTGATTGCGCAGTCCGCTTGCAAAGATGTCGATATCGACGCCTTGGGCCACGCGGACGGAATCGCCGAATACCTGGTCGTTGTTAATCAAGCAATCGGAAAGATTGACGTAGTTCACCGCACCGTTAAAGTCTGCACGGTAGACGTCTGCGCTCAGCACTGCTGCAGTCAACGGTGATTCGTCGATGCCGCCGATGTTGCACGCGGCGACTCCGGCATTGGTGTTGCCGCCAACGGCGATGAGTAGGTTGCCGTTGTCATCGAATTCGAGTCCATTGACACTGTGATCATGATTTGAAACCGGTAACCCGGTGATAAGTGCTTGCGGGCTATTGAAATTCGGGCCTGTCAATACCGTGATCTGTCCGGAATATGGCGAGAACCCGGTGAAGCAAGAGCCTCCGTTTGCAAACAACTGGCCGTGAGCAAGGTACAACTTCACCACACCCGGCGCTTCGAATGGGCTCGTAATCATCCCGAGGATGTTCGGGTTTGAAACGCCCTCTAACGTGGTAATCGTCTGGGTGTCGGTGACCTGGTAGTCCTCATCGAAGGTGTATGCGAATATGGTCCCGTCGACCTCGGATACGTACAGACGTCCGTCAGGGCCGATCGTTCCGGCCGTCACGTCGCTCATACCGCTAACGAGGTCGGAGATATCGAATTGCACCGGCGCGGGTCCGTTGGAATTGTAGGTGTAGGTTACGGCGTTACTGACGCCGTTCGGCGTTTCAACCGTGACCTGCACCGAACCGGAACCCGAGGGCGTTGTCATCGTGATTTGTGTGGGTGTAACGGCGAGCGATCCACCAGACAGGTCTTGCGCGCCCCAATGGACGGTCACCTGATTGCTCGGGAAGAAGCCCAAGCCCGAAATGTTGATGACCGCACCGCCGACTCCGAGGCCGGATGTTGGCATGGAATTGATAACGGGGTTTATGTTCGCCTCGTCATGCGTCAGCATGAGCGAATCGATCGCCATTGGAGCGCCGCCATTGATTGCGTATGTGACGCTGATCGGCAATTCCGGAACGAAATCGACAGCGAATCGCGCATCAATATCGTACAAGCCCGGTGTCAGAGCGGTCTGACCGCTCACTGGAGCACCGTCAAGGAACAAACGAGTCTCATTGCCGCCGTTGGCAAAGAACTCATAATTGCCCGCAGTATCGATGTCGATTGTGGCTAGCATTTGAACCATAACGTATGAGGTGAATGGCGAACCGCCAACGGTTCCGCTTTGCTCGACAATCTCAAGACCATCGGGCAACGTTTCCGCGAATGACGCGTTAGCCGGTACCGCATCGAGGTGCGCATTTGCACCGCCCGCACCGCCGGCTGGGAAATAAAGCGCCATACCGCCGGGCACTGCCGTCGGTGGGACCACGCTGAACGACTCAGACGCGCTCAACACTTCCGGTGGAAGATTGTCGTCATAGATCGTCAATGTAACGGTGTGATCGCCAACGCTGAACGGCGTGGTCAGGTCTTGCGCGGTGGAAAAAATGGATGAATTCTCTGACCATTCGAATGCGGTCAGTGCGTGGCTCAATTCATGTGTATGGGAGAACGATCCGACGAGATTGACCGGTTCGGAACCGTTGCCGTCGAAGTCGACTACATACGGATCCGCCACAATGACAACATGCAAAAACGGATGTCCGGTATCCTCGCCGCCCGTGCCTAAAAGCCTGATTGAGGTAGGACTGAAATTACCTTCGATTACCATACTCACATCATTGTCCGACTCTTCGGTCGGCAGGAATTGCACTGGCACAACGATATTCTCGCCGATCGCCAGATCTACGCTTATGGCGTGACTAATGTCTGCGTGATCGCCAGCGTACGTCGAACCGCCAATCGTCGCGTGAAAGTCGTGTCCGACGCCTTGGTTGATGTTGAATGAAATGCTGGAAATCGTAACATCGACATCGCCGTTATTGGTCAACGTAACATTCTTCACGTCGCCCGTTGCGCCAATACCCACATGACCCCATTCCAACGATGACACGTCGACATCAAGACCACCGGCCGTGAAGACTTCGATGGCGCACAATGTCGGATTTTCGATGTTATGCACAAACTGGACATCTAACACGCCGTCCGTGACGTTCGTTTGCAAGCTCTCAATATTTGCCGCTTCGAAACCGACCACACTAAAGATGTCGTGATTCGACAGCGCGAGTTGCCCTTCGACCATCACGTCGAATACACGCGCACCTACAGACGCAGTGCCGCTATAAATTTCGGCAAAGTGCAGGCGAACGCTGTATGACCCATTCGCAACGGGGAAGCTGTAGACCATTTCTGGTGCGTTTTCACCGTCCCAACGTTCGGATTGATACAGCGTATCTTCAACCGTGTTCGCAATCGAGGCACTAGTAGAAAACGTTTCCCCGGTATTGTAGTACTGGCCATCTTGCTCCCACGTGTTGCCCAATGTATCGACGTATTGACTGCCGCCAACATTGACCCGGTACAGCGCATCGCCGCTTGGCGGTGGCGGGGGTACGTCTGTTCCGGTTCCGCTCAACGCCGCTGATTCAGCGAACGCGCCGCTATCGATGGAGAAATCCAATTGGGCTGAACGTGCGCCCGTAGCGCTAGGTGCAAACGAAACATCCGCCGTAGCGCTCTGCCCAGCACCAAGTGCCAGTGGAAACGACGGCAATCCGCTCAATAAGAAATCGCCCACGTGAGCGCCGTTGACGGAGATCGACTCGAGCGTATGTGAAACGGTGTCGTCGTTCGTAATTGATATGGTCGTCGACGAGGTACTGGATCCGACATCAATAGATCCAAAGGCCACACTCGACGGCGACACTGTGAATTGAGGTCCACCTACGGCCAAGCCCTCGCCGGTTAGTGGGATGATTGCCGGACTGCTACTGTCGTTCGAGGCGATTTCCAGGGACGCATTCCGAACACCCACCGAGTCCGGTGTTAACGTGACATCAAAGTTTACGGAGGACGCAGGTGGGATGCTGTAGGACGCCAACGCGTTTGTCGCGAACGTGCCACCTGTCGCACCCGTAATTTGAACGCCGCTGACTTGCAACGTCACCGCACCCACATTGGACAGGGTTACCGTCTCAGGAGCGGATTCCACGCCTTCATCCACTTGTCCAAAATCGATGGGCGTGGGTGAGGCGCTCAATACTGGCGCACCCGCGATTTCGCCCAGTATTTCAATAGCGGATACTTTCGGATTTTGGAATACGTGCAAGAACTCGATATTCAAGTTCCCGTCGTTGACTTGAATGGTTGATTCCCGGACCGTTGCGGTCTCGAATCCAGCTTCCGCAAAAACGTCGAAATTGGTGAGGAAAGGTTGTCCTTCAATTTCAACGTCGAAAACACGTCCTCCAACGAATGCTGCACCGATCCAGATCTCGGCAAAGTACAGACGCACGGTGTATTCGCCTGGATCGAGTGCTAACGTGTACATCAACTCAGCGCCGTTGTCATTGTCCCAACGTTCGGATTGATAGAGGGTGTCGTCGTTGGTGCCCGCGATGGGCGCACTGCCCACGTATTTGTTACCCGTGTTGATGTAGGGATTGTCTGACACCCACGTATTCGACGCAGTGTCGATGTATGTATTTCCGCCTGTGTTCAACCGGTAGAACGCAACGGGAACCGAGGTGATGCCGGTTCCCGACAATACAGCGGAGACGGTAAACGCGCCGTTGTCGAATTCGAATGTAACATCGGCTGTGCGCAGACCCGTCGCTGTTGGAACAAACGCCACGTCCACCGTCGCGGTATCACTCGCGTTCATCGGCAACGACAGTGTGGGCGCATTGCTCAACGCGAAGTCACCGGGGTGTGTGCCGCCGAGTGTTATCGCCGTGAGGTTGTGTGCTTCGGCATCAATGTTCTCAACGGTAAACGTCTGCGTACTGCTGGTGTCACTAACGACAATCTGACCGAAATCGTGTGTTGTCGGTGTAACACTCGCCTTGGGCGGTTCGAATCCCGTACCGCTCAACGAAACGATGACTGAACCGTCTGGGTCATCCGAATCGATGACTAGATTTGCCGTGCGTGATCCGTTCGCCGTTGGCGTGAAGGTCACATCAAAGCTCACCGAGTCCGTCGGATCGATTGCATAGGTAGCGAGTGCGTCGCTGCTGAAATCGCCGGGATTCGTACCTGCGAATGATACGTTCGAAACGTTTAACGTTTCTTCACCGCCATTGGTGACCATCACCGTCTGCGGTGCTGAACTCTGCGGCAACGTCACGGTCGTGAAGATTAGGCTTAGCGGTGAGACCTGTGCATCCGGCGGGAACGGATCTTCGCCGGTACCGGACAACGCCAACGTCGCGGGTGAATTCGGATCGTTTGAAGCAACCGACAAGCTCGCCAATCGCTGGCCTGTGTCGGTAGGTGTAAACGTCACGTTAAAGCCAACGGACTGCCCAACCGGAATCGAATACGACGTAAGCGCGTCAGTACCAAAATCGCCGGCAGTCGCACCGCCAATACCGACCGAGGAAACCTCAAGGACGTCGTCGCCGGTATTGGTCAACAAAACCGCCATCGGCGATCCACTTTGCGGCATTCGCACGGTTCCAAAATCGTGTGCGGTGGGACTGATTACAGCCGTCGGGGGTTGCGGTTGTTGACCTTGGCCGGACAACAACACCGTGGCAACACCGCCCGGGTCATTCGATGTAATGTCTATTTGGCCGGCCCGCGCACCGTCTGCCGTGGGTGTAAACGTGACGTTAAACGATGCAAAATTGCCGGAAGCAATTGAGTACGACGCAGCCGCATCCGATGCGAAATCGCCTGAGACGGATACACTCGTCACGTCCAGGGTCAGGTCGCCTGTGTTAGTAATCGTCACGCTCTGAGGCGCGGATGTCGTGCTAACGGTTCTCGTTCCGAAGTCGATTGCGACCGGAGATACATCGGCCGTAGGCGGCTGTGGCACAACACCGGTGCCGGACAACGTTACCGTCGATGGACTTGCCGGATCGTTTGAGACAATCGATAACTCGGCGCTTCTTGAACCGCCACCGGTTGGTGAGAACGTCACGTCGAACGTTTCGAACGCCGCAGGAGCGATGGTGTACGTTGCGGCAGCAGTCGATCCGAAATCGCCGGGATGTGATCCGCCCAACGCGATCGAGGAGACATCGAGCGTCTGATTGCCATTATTCGTAATCGTAACCGTTGTCGCGGCTGATGTTGCGCCTGTAAATGTCGAACCAAAATCGTTAGTGGATGGTGATACATCCGCAACGGCCGACAAACCAGTGCCAGATAGTGGAATGGATGCAGGGCTACTGGCGTCATCCGATGTGATGACGAGATTGGCCGAACGTGCACCTACGCCCAACGCGCCAAACGTCACGTCAAATGTCTCGGAGAGCCCCGGATCAATTGCATAGCTCGGCGATGCGTCCGTAGTGAAATCGAGATTGTTCGCGCCTTGAATAGCGACGCTGCTGACATTCAACACCGCGTCTCCGGTGTTCAGCAACGTTACCGTTTGCCCCGCGGACGATGCGCCCACTTGCACACTACCGAAGCTGAGTGACGCTGGCGATGCATCCAAAACCGGCGCCGTGATTGGTCCGGGAATAATTTCAATTCCTGAGATTTTTGGGTTTTCGACACCATGCAACAATTGAATGTTCAGCGTACCGTCGACGAGCGTTACTTCGAATTCTTCGACGATCGCGGTTTGGAAACCGGCTGTTGCGACCATGTCGAAGTCGTCTAGCGCCAGTTGGCCTTCAATCAGAACATCAAAGACTCGTTGGCCCACTTGCGAGGCACCCGTATAGATCTCGGCGAAGTGAAGGCGCACTTGGTACGGTCCCGGATCGAGCAGGAAGCTGTACATCAATTCCGAACCCGAATCTGAATCCCAGCGTTCCGACACGTAGGGCGATCCACTCGGCGAACCAACGATGGCCGCGCCGGTGGTATAGGTGTTTCCGGTGTTGTAGTTCGAGTCGCCTAACCACGTCTGGCCCAACGAATCCACAAATCCATCACCACCGGAGTTAATCCGAATCGGGGCAGCGCCCAAATCCTTGATTTGTACGTCTGGAACGTCGGGACCGGGGTTTTCAGGGGTGGGACAACCAGACGCACTGAGGAAAATGGCAAACGCAAGGCAAGGCAAAGCGCGCGCCAAAGTGCTAACTCTGATTGATTTCTTAGTTGCCGACCGCAAAGAACTGGATCTCCCCCAACAAGCGCAAGAAAATGATTTTATTTTCCAGGCAGCCATTTGTCAATAAATTACCTATGTGATCGCGCATTTGTGATCCCGCCATATCCCCAAAAAAAATGGCATGGCTCTAGCGTTGGGAGCACCAATGCACCTCCTTTATTAGCATAAAATATACCAATTAGCAACGAAAGGTGTTACGGCCTAATTTCCCAAATAATTGGACTAATTCTAGCCTTGTACCCATATTCTTGAGTAACCAAGAGCCACAGTAAATAGTAACAACAGGAGAATAATTTGTCAATTCTGAAACAATATTGCATGTTCGCACTGTAATCGTTTCAGAAATGTGTTTCGATACTGGCACCCTTAGAGTGTATTTTCTCGAATACAGTGAAAACAGCGAAACTCCTGAATTTGTGGTCAGTACGCGTAGTCACCTAATTCAAGTGCCGCAGATTGATACGCAACATAGGCGACCCCAATTGCGATACTCGAAAGCAAAATAATACTTCCGAGGAGAATCGTCAAGTGGTAATACGGCTTAGCCCTATCCGGTGTGATTAGGTCGGCGCTACCAGCCGCCACTGGGGCTAGAATGAGCAGCGCTAACGACATGAGCGGCAATTCGGCGTAAAAGTGCCCTTGCCACAATAGATTCACGATGATGAACGCGAAAAGGCCTGCGGCGCCGCGGTCGAGCGGGAAGTTTCGGGACCAAATCGTCAGGATGACAGCCGCGCCGCAGGCCGCAGCGACACACCCTGCCAATTGGCCCAACAGCGCGCTGGCGCCAAATACCAATGTTACACTCGACGCACAAGCGAGAAACCACATCATCATTGGCGTAGTGACATTTTCACGCCGGCTGGCCAAGGTGTCGATTGAATCCCATACCACGCATATTGTCAGGATTACGGTTGTTATCCAGCCGAAGGTCTGCGCCCCGCTCCAGGTGTGTTCGGCGAGCATTCCGAATTGCGCCCATGCGGCGGCGGCGGCGATGGCAGCACGAATGGCCCAGCGCACGGCCCAATGTGATCGCCAACGCGATTCCGCGATTCCCACAATGCCCGCCGCCATTCCTGCATACACTAATGAGTGAACGGCGGTGGCTGGGGGAAAAGGCGGCCAGCTCATTAAGGCGAGATACCCCGTGAAGAACGAAACCGCTATTGCCAACGAACCGCCCCAAACCAATCCGGGCGCAGCCGGCCGTTTCCACAATTGTCCGGCGACAAACCACATCAGTCCCGCTACGATCGCAGGCACGATTACGGGAGCCACGACGTTCATCGCATTACACGCATGCCGTTATTTCTTAATGGCTTCGACGGCAATCGTGATGGTAACCAACTTGCCGATGCCACCTTCGGCGGCGACGCCGTAATTCATGCCGTAATCCGTTCGATCAATGGTAAATGTCGATTCGAACCCAGCGAGGTTTTTGCCGCCGCGGTTCTTGCCGAAACCAATGTGCTCGGCGTTCACGGTAATCTCCTTCGTAACCCCGAGCATCGTGAAATCACCGGTGATGTCGTACGTACCGTCGCTGGCCTTTTTCCAAGATGTGCTCTTGAATGTAATGACCGGGAACTGTTTCGAGTTGAAGAAGTCCGGACCTGAGAGATGTTTGTCGCGTCCGCTTTGGAACGTGCTTACGCTGGTCGCGTCGACTGAAACGTTGATGGCGTTCTTGGAAACATCATTTTCATTAAATGTAACGGATCCAGTCACGTTCGGCATCATGCCGTATGTATTGCTCGCGCCGAGATGATTGATCTTAAACACCGCACTAGAGTGAACTGAATCAATTTCATAGTTGTCCGCCTCCGCAACGGCAACCACACTCACGATAGCCATCATGATCAAGAGTCCATTTCGCAATACCACGATTCAGTTCCTCCTTATTCGGTTTAATCGGCCGTTACTATTCTGGCAATTCAGTATGCGCGCGCAGAAATTCGAGCGCCCGATCCCAACCTTTTTTTGCCGCGACGCCGTTCGCCCCGTCTTGACCGCCTTGCGCACGGAAAAAGCCATGTCCTGCGCCTTCGTAGATTTCGTGTTCGAACGATTGACCGTCACCGGTCATGCCTTCGGTGGCGTTCGGGATCGTAGTGTTAACGCGCGCGTCGTTTTCACCGTAGAGGCCGAGGACCGGCGCCTTGATCTTCGCAACGTCTTCCTTCGATGGCGAGGACCCATAACATACAACCGCAGCATCCAACGCGGGTTGGCCAACTGCATATTTGAAGCTGGAACTGCCTCCCCAACAAAACCCTATTGATGCCGATTTGCCATTGGCCGCCGGCAAGCTGAGACCGTAGTCGCGCGCGGCATTTAAGCGTTCAACGATTTCTGTATCGGTCAACGCGCGAACGGTGGCCGTGGCCGGTTTGGTTTTGTCTTTGCCCGAAATCATGTCGGGTGCTATGGCGATGAATCCTTCTTTCGCGAAGGCGTCGGCTACGCTATTGGCCCAATCGGTCATCCCGAATATTTCATGAATGACCAGAATGATGGGCGCTTTGTCCGGCCGTTCGGGATACACGACCCAGGTGTACAAGGTGGTGTCGCTGCCCGGCAAAGAAATCTCGACATATTCCCCATGCCGCGGCGATTCTTTTAACGAGGCCTCGGCCGTGTCGGCGGAGGGTGGACCGTCTTGAGCGACCGCCGTTGCGGAGATTCCTCCGATCACGATTGCCACGCCTAAGAGCATCCGAATGATTAAACGCACAGTAGCACCCTCCCTTCCCGCAGATTCACCAGACCATTATGAGGAACGGCGCACAGTGCCAGATAACACTGTGCGCCGTTTATACATTCAATTAAGCGCGCATTTGAGGTCGTGTCGAAAAGGCGTTCGAATTAATTTGAACCACGACCGCCTCGCGCTCCACGACCACCTCGGCCACCGCGCTCTCCTTGGGCACCGCCTGCACCACGTCCGCCGCGTCCACGCATCTGTGTTTTATCTTTCCAAGCGACCAACTGCGTTTCGTCCAAGATGTCGGACAACCCATCATCCAATGCGGTCTTCAGTTCTTGCCGAGCCGGACGAATTGCGCCAAAATCCTCTTCCTTCACGGCTTTTTCAGTGGCTTTTCTGACGTCGGTGGAATAAGTACCGACGAGGGCCATTGCTTTCTGCAATGCCGAATCGTCTAGCTTCAACTCTCCGAGTGCTTTGGTTAGCTGGTCTGATACTCGGTCGAACACGGTTAACTGTGCGACTGCTTTCGCGACATCTTTTCCGCCTAAATCGCCAATTGCTTTTGTTAGATTCGTACTGTACACCGCACGTAGTTCGCGAACCTTCTTGATGCGCGCTGCATTGTCGCTGCCCCGACCGCCTCCACTCGTTGCGTCCCGCATACCGGCGTCGAAGTCTTTTCGCGAATTTTGATAGGCCTCGGTCAATGTGTTGGTGTCGGCTTCCGAGATACCTAGCGCTGCTGCGACCGCGTTGGCCTGTAGTTTCCACGTCTTCTCCATGTTTTCTGTGCGCATACGGGATCGTTCGCCATCGCGCTGAGCCGTGGCTATACCCGCCATAGCGCAAAAACCAAGCACTACCATCCATGCAGAGAAGGATCGAATCGTCTTCATATTTGAAATCTCCTAGAATTCGCTATTTTGAGATGGAATCTACGGTCCATCCGCTAACTTCCAGTTGTTGTACGCTAAGATTGTCTACGGCGCAACACCGTTCATTGGTACAACCCGCTCAAGACTATCGGGTTCCATACCCAAACCACAAAAATAGGCAAACCCTTGTGCGCATCGGTGCCCTTTTGGCAGTATGCGGCGCGGCTTCGCCGCAGACCGTAGCGTGTTCCGGCGGCAGATCGTCCCGCCAACCTTAGGATCGTTATGTCTGACTTGTGGGACACGTTTACCAACGTGACGTATGACGCGCATTCGGCCTTTCCGCCCGATTCTGCTATTGAATCGGAGTACATAATTCGCGTACTCGAGGCGTTGCAAGAGCGGATGGGCGATTCGTTCGCCAACTATTCGTTCACGGTCTTCCTCAGCCCTGACTCTTCCGTGCAGCCTGCTTCGCTTCGGGATCCGCACCCGCGTAAAGTGCTCATCTACGCTTCCAACGAAAAGGGGGCGCTCCCGCTCGAATTGGCAGATCACTACGTCGCGATTTTCAAGGGCTACTTGCGGGATGATCGAAGTCCGGGCAATATTTATCCGCTTCCGCTCGGCTGGGTAAATGGCGTCAACACAGGATCGGCTCCGCCCGCATGTGATCGGGAATTGGACGTCTTCTTTTCCGGCCATCTCAATCGTAATCGAATGGGGTTGTACCGCGAAATCTCGTTGCTTCGGTTTTTACCCCAATGGGTCGCGGAGATGGGTGTTGCCAACTCAAGGGTTCGAAACTTTATCCGGATGGTGTTCGGTGCTGAATTCTCCCAGGCGTTTGATTCCGGCTACATTTGTTTCACTAAGAATTTTGCGGAGGGTTTGAGCCGAGAAGGCTATGCGGAAAAGCTTAGGAATGCGCGAATCGCGTTTTGCCCTGGTGGATTCTATAGCGCTGAAACGTTTCGGCATTACGAAGCTGTACGCGCCGGGTGTGTTGTTATCTCGGAACGTCTTCCGGAAAATGAACTGTATCGAAATGCGCCCATACTGCAAGTCAATTCGTGGCGCGAGGGCATCGCACTTGCGCGAGAACTCCTGCGCAACTCGGACCGGCTGACCGACCTCCATCAACAAACATTGACCTGGTGGGATGAGAACTGGGCACCCGAGGCCGTCGCTCGCATCATTCAAGAAACGCTTGAGGGCCGCGCTGAAGGGGCTGTGGAGCCGTCAACCGGTTAATCGGCATGTTCAGAAGAGCAACACATGCCTACGGCATGTTCAGAAGTGCGACTGTGTTCTTCGGCGTAGTCGCTCGACCTTTTCTTCCCAGAGGGTGCGTTGGCGGTCGTCTAGAATTTCGCCGACTTCATCGCGCAGGCAGTCCATCTGCGTCTTGAGCTTGGGCGAAATGGTCGCGTGGATGTCACGGAATTCTTCGGTGTGGCGCGAAAGGATTTTGTAAACGGTCTCGGATTGCTCTGAGGATAATTCGAGATCTTCGGTCAAATGCGCGGTCAGGCGCTCCGCGTAAGATTGCTTTTCGCCCGTGCGTTTTTGCCCGGGGTCATCCCGTTCCTCCCAGCGAACTCCAACCGCGATGCCAGCCGCCGTGCCGCAAGCGAAGATGACTACACCAAATAGCAGTGAAGACACCCAACGCGATCGCGGTGCGGGTAACTTCGGTTCTGAATGTTCTGCCGGGGTCACGATACGGCCTCACTTAGAGTCCCAGCAACGAAGTGACGACAACCATCGATTCGATGGGATCGGGTGGGGCAAGCCGGTTCCACGCAGAAACGGAAACGGTAATAGCGGCCATGGCAACCGATGCCGCGGCCAACACCGCCATCTGGGTGTCAATTCGCCGTTGCGGAGCGCTGAGCCGGGCTAGAACGCGACCCGCTACATTGACTCGGGGCGCAGTCTCGCCGCGTGCACGCTTCGCAAGTTTGTCTAGGTAATCCAATGCATCACTCATATTTCTAATTCTCCATTCGAAGCCGGTGTCGAACCGGAACCTCCAAACCCTTGTGCTTCGAGCAAGCCACGCAATTTCCGTCGCGCTCTGTGTGCACGAACTTTGACCAATGTGCGGCTCCAGCCAACCCGATCTGCTATCTCGCCCATATCCCATCCTTCGAAATAAAACAGCGTGAGCACCAACCGATCTTTTGGTGGCAATGTCTCCAGTAGCTGAAACAAACTTTCCGCTGCCTGCGACGGGGTTTGATCCGCATTGGGCGTCGACGCAGTGCGCCGCCAATTTTCCATGGCATTTCGCCGATCGCGTTCGCGCGATTCCTTGCGCCAATACCGGTAGCCGACCCGGGTGGCAATGCGGCGAATCCAATGTTCGAACGGCGCTTGCCCTCGAAAACCGGCCAAACTCATATAGCCTTCGACAAACACTTCTTGAACCAACTCCTCATGGGCCGAAACGTCGCGGGTAAATCGCCACATCTGCGTCCCAATAATCGATTCATAGCGGGAAACCAACCGCGCGTAACCGTTTTGATCTCCCTGCAGGCTAGCGGCAATATCCGCCCGATCAGCAGGCGATACGGGGTTCGCGCGACCGGACATGGCCGCTGGCGAAACACTCGCCGCAGGCAAGCTCTGCCGACCCGGCGCTATGTCCCAAGCGTCTAAACTCATAACCTATAGGGCATTATAGACCGATACGGCCGAAACCGCACGGCGGGAGTTCCATGGACTCCCTACACCTATACTAGTGCTAAATCTCGATATTCGGTTACACCGCCCCCTCGCTTTTGCTGGTGATCAAAAAAAAGGCCCGACCGCCAATAACAGTCGGGCCGAAAAGGTAATCGGGTTGTCTACGCTCTGATTTCAGGCACTTCGTAGGGGGCCCGGTAGTCACGCGAGATCATCGCGCTGGCTTCGGCGTCGCCGACGTAGTCTTCCTTTTCGCCGTCGAAATGAAGCGTCCGTCCCAATTTTGCCGATGCCAATCCCAGATGGCAGAGCGCAGCTGAGTAGTGGCCTTCTTCGATCGGCGCGTTGAGGATGCTCGCGTCGCGTGCACGGACGGCTTCGATGAAGTTCGCGTAGTGATCGCCGCCTTTATTTCGCCCCGGCCCTTTTTCGCCGTCTTCGCCGAGGTAGGATTGGTAGTGCGTATAGCTATCGATTACGAGGTAGCCTTCGGATCCGTAGAAAATGACGCCGACTTTCGCGCCCTTCTCATCGTTCGTCATCCAGGGGCGCACGTCGAAGACCATCATCTTGCCCATCGGTCCCGCATCAGGAAACGAGAATGTCGAGTTGATGACGTTCGGCACTTCTTTGTCGTCGTCGAATAGAAACATGCCGGAACCCGATGTGATATCGGTAGGATACTTCACGTCCAAGCCCCAACGGCAGATGTCCATCTGATGAACGCCTTGGTTACCGATGTCACCGTTTCCGAAGTCCCAGAGGTAGTGCCAGTTGTAATGGAAACGGTTTTCCGTAAATTGACCTTCTGGAGCCGGTCCTTGCCAGAGGTCGTAGTCCACGCCGTTCGGTACATTTGAAGGACCCTTCTTGCCGATGGTTCCACGGCGCCGGTAACAAAGTCCGCGTGCCATATACACTTCGCCGATGAGGCCGTCGCGAAGGTGTTGAATCGCTTCCTGAATTGCGGGGTTACTCCGAATTTGGGTGCCATGTTGCACGATGCGATCGTATTTTTTCATCGCATTCGAAAGTTGACGGCCTTCGAAAATATTGTGGGAGCACGGTTTTTCTACGTAGGCATCTTTGCCCGATTGGCAAGCCCACACGCCGGCCAACGAATGCCAGTGGTTCGGTGTCGCCACGGTGATGACGTCAATGTCTTTATCATCCAAAACGCGCCGAAGATCGGTTTCCACTTTCGGCGTGCCCCAGCCCTTACCTTCTATCGCCTTGACCCGTCCCTTGAAGAAGCGTTGATCCGGATCGCACAACGTCGCGAGCTCGACATTGTCGAGCCGACCTAGACCGTCGATGTGGCTCCCGCCACGACCCTTAAGCCCAAGGACCGCAACACGAATTTTCACG
>Ga0315336_1004462_pt1 | contig 16569 bp, 12 predicted proteins | sample ASW5metaG_FD_204512 | JGI IMG/M metagenome (GOLD analysis project Ga0315336, IMG submission 204512) | Ammonia-oxidizing marine archaeal communities from Monterey Bay, California, United States - ASW #5 | ecosystem: Environmental > Aquatic > Marine > Intertidal zone | place: USA: California...
GATCCTCAGGCCGGGCATCATCGGCGCCGGTTTGTTCGGCTTTCTCTTGTCGTTCAACGAGCTGCTGCGCTCGATCTTCGTGCGTGGCTCGGAGACGACGATGCCGATCTACAACTGGACCATGGCCGCGTCGCACCAGTCTCAGGTCCCGATCATCTTCTCGCTAGCGACCGTCATCCTCGCCGTCACGCTGCCGCTGATGGGCGGCTTTTTTTGGCTCCTGTTCGCCCGCCTCGACCGCACAAGTTAGGCAACGGCCGCCTACGCCAGCGGTAGGATGTCGAACGAGATTGAGATCCGGTCCTCGCTCCCAGCGTAGGGGATGGTGCCGTGGAACATGTAGGAGGGGAACATCAGCATCAGCCCCTCCTCGGGCTGGAAGCGCCGGGTCTGCGGCGCGACCGTGAACGGTACCTCGCGATAGGGCCGGCCGAACTCTATCCAGCCGTGGTCCTCGCCACCCGGTGGCGACATGGTTGACGGTAGCCGCAGGTAGTAGACGGCGCTGAGCCAACCCGAGGGGTGGATGTGCGGCACCTGATGTCCGTCGGGCCCAATGATGATCGCCCACACCGTCGCCCGCCAGCGCTTGGGCGCGCGGGCCACGAACGGGTGGCTCGGATCGTCTGGCAAGGCGGCGGTATAGTCTTCGACGGCCTCGCGGACGATCTTCTGGAAGGCGTTCATCGGCCCCAGCGGCTTGACCAGGAGTTCGCCGGTGGTCTGGCCGCCCTCGACCGAGAAGCTCGCCGGCGCCACGATTAGCGATGGGTGCGCGCGGATGTGCGCCTGCAGCGCCCGGTTGTAAGCGTGGATATCACGGTGGGGCTTGGGCGTGCGGGGGCGATGGGGACGGACCAGCCGATCGAAGTCGTGGAGGTGGGCCAGGCCTTTTGAATCACCGAGCTCGCTGTACGCCACGGCCGCGTGGGCGAGTGCGCAGCTATCGCCGGGGTGGCTCTCGAGAAAGCTCTCGCAGGCGGCGAGCGCGCCGGCCGCGTCGCCCCTGCGCAGCAAGGCGTGGACATGGCGCGGCTTGCCGACGCCAAATACCTGTTCCGCCAACTCCGGCTCGCTGGCGAGTGCTCTTTCATAGGCGTCCACGGCGTCATCGATTCGCTCGGCGGCCTGTAAGGCATTGCCAAGGCCGTAGAGCGCCCGGCCGCCTGCGGCCTCGAGTTCCGCCGCCCGCTCAAGCGCCGCGATTGCGCCGTCAACGTCGCCGTGGGCATGGCGCGCCAGTCCAAGCTGGAAATGCACACTCGCGATCTCGGGCTTCAGGCTGGCTGCTTGCTCGTACGCTGCGGCGGCCGCGGCCGGCTGGTCGAGGTCGAGAAGCGCATTGCCGAGATTGAAGTGGGCATCGGCGAGCCGAGGATTCAGCGTCAGCGCGCGGCGACAACCGGCGGCAGCTTCGTCGGCGCGCCCGACGGCGTGGAGGACCAGTGCCAGGTTGTTGTGCGCTTCCGCCTCCGCCGGCTGAAGCGCGACCGCGGCCCCCAGCAGTTGGAGCGCCTCATCGGCTTTGCCGAGTTGGAAGGCAACGATGCCGCCGTTGTTCAGGGCCTCGGGCTGGCGCCAATCGATGGCGAGGACCCGGCGATAGCCCTTGCGCGCGGCGGCGAGCTTGCCCTCCCGGCGCAACGTGTTGGCCTCGCGCATAGCGGCTACAAGGTCGCGTGGTCGTGCCGCTGTGCCCCGTCCGGCCATGCTCGCCGCGCCCCGTCGTGCCTCTGGTCTGCTCGGCGACTCGGCGCGGCCTAGGCGCCGTCTTCGATCGTGGCCCGGCGCGCGTCGGTCGCCGCGGCGTCGACTGTACCGCTCTCGTCGAGGACGACGCCGTATACGTCGGCGGCCCGCGCCGTCGTGATCCAGCCCTCCTCGACGTCGTGGCGCACCCGCTCGACCTCGCGCCGGGTTGGCCGTCCGTAGCCGCCGCCGCCGCCGGTGTGCGAGATGACGCTCTCGCCGGCCTCGAGGAAGATTTGCGCGCAGGCCGGTAGCGGCTCGCTCGCGCCATTGCGCCGGCGGTGGTGCTGCTCGGCGCGGCCGCCCGGTCCGCCGCCGCGCACGCCCTTGGCGAAGTTAATGTGCCCATCGCTCACGTAGCCGACCTCCATCACGCAGTCGTCGGTAGGGCCGTACTCGGCGAAGACGCTGGAGGCGCCGCGATAGGTGCCGGCACCCTCGGTATCGGGGATCATGCGCCGCGAGTGGATCTTCATCGGGAAATGCAGCTCGTCGATTTCGACGTTGTCGATCATGCACAGTCCTGCGTTGCCGACGTGGCAGATGGTCAGCCATGCATCTTGGGTCGGCGAGCCCGCGCCGCCGGTGATGGCGACGAAGATTTGGTTGACGAATGCCTCTTTCGTGCGCGGATCGATGCCCGAGATCACGCCCATTGAGGGCGGAATGATCGCGCCGCACTCCGCCATGCCCTGGCCCTCGGCGATCTCGGCGATGGCGCACTGAATTGGGTTGGAGACGCGGTCGGCGACGTTGGTGGTCGCTACCGAGCAACTGGTTGGATGCTTGGGGATGCCGACGACGCAGCCTTCGCGCAGGTGCAGTTTGATGCGGCGGAAAGACCCCGCGTTCTTCGGCACCCGGTGGTCAAGTGAGTTGAATACGCCGATCATGGCGGCGGTCCGCGCACATGCCTCAGAGAGGTTGAGCCCACACGGGTGGTTGTCGGGGTTGTCGCGCAAGTCGACTTCGATTATCCCTTCCTCACTCTTGATCTCGAGCTTGATGGTGATCGGAATGCCCTCCGGCGGGGTGCCGGGAAAGGGGTCGTGGGTGCTCGTCTTGCGCGCCCGGCCCGAGGGCAAGGCCTTCACTGCCTCGATCATGCGCTGTTCGGAGTAAGCGAACCAATCGCCGGTATAGTCGTGTAGCGCCGCCCAGCCGACCTCCTTCGCCAGTGCCAGAATCTCGCGTTCGCCGATCCGCGCGGCGCCCATCATCGCCAGATAGTCGCCCCACCATTGGTCAGGGACCCGGATGCGCATCCGGCACATGCGGATGATGTCTTCGATGTTCCGATAGTCCTTCTGAATCCGCACCGCCGGGAAGATCAGCGCGCCTTCCTCGTAGACATCGCGGGCATGGCCGACGTAGGTGGTGGGGACCGAGTTGCCGATATCGGCCTGGTGGGCCTTGGCCAACACCGTGAAGTGGTGCACCCCATCGTCGTCGATCACGGGCACCAGGATGGTGTGGTCGGCCGGGTGTGAGCAGCCGTGATAGGGCGAGTTGTGGAGGAAGGCGTCACCGCGCTTGAGCTCGGGATGGAATTGCTTCATTGACTTGGCCATTAGGTCGGGCCCCGCCAGCACGTGGATCGGCAGGCTCTCGGCAGTGGCCAACAGCTCATCGTCGCGGGTGATGATGCAACACGAAAAATCGCGCGCGGTATTGAGAACGCCCGAGCGGCCGGTGCGCATCAAGGTATTGGCCATCTTGCGCGCCACCGATTCGAACCGGTTGCTCAAGATTGCCAACCGAACCCCGTCGCGCGCCGTATCCCGATCAGCCATGCCGTGACTCCCTAAACGCCCCGACGCTGGCTGGGGCCGAACTTGCGAACTCGCTTGTTTTACGGCACCCAGGCCCCAAGCGCGAGCGCTCCGCGGCCGAGTCAGGGTAGACTCGGTGCCATGGGGACACGCTTTACTCGCGAGCAACGAAGTGAGCGCATGGCGCGTGTCCGGGCAAGGACACCACGCCAGAAATGGCGGTCCGTCGCCTCGTCCACGGGATGGGGTACCGATACTGCCTGCACCGCCGTGACCTGTCTGGCACACCGGATTTGGTATTCCCGCGCGGAAAAAGGGTATGTTTGTACATGGCTGTTTCTGGCATCGGCACCCCAACCCACGTTCGATCGACGAGGTGGCGCGGGCGCGCGGTCTGACCTGAGGGCACCCGGAGAGTAGAATATGAAGCTCGGCCTATTCATGCAGCCGGTGCACGACCCGGCGCGCGATGTCCACCAGTTGTTCATGGACGACCTCGACATCGCTGTCCATATCGATGAGTTGGGCTACGACGAGTATTGGTGCGGCGAGCACTACGCGGTGGTTGGCGAGCCGATGCCGTCGGCCATGATCTTCCTCGCCAATCTAATCGCCCGCACCGAGCGCATGAAGCTCGGCACCGGCGTGATTCCGTTGCCGGTATGGCACCCCGCTCAGGTCGCCTCGCACATCGCGATCCTCGATCACCTGTCCGAAGGGCGGCTGATGTTCGGCGCCGCCTCAGGCGGAATCCCGGCCGATTGGGAGCTTTTCGGCGCGAGCGAGCCGGCCGCAATGGTCCCCGAAGCGCTGGACATTATCTTGCGGTTGTGGACGCAAGACCCGCCTTACGACATCGAAGGCAAGTATTGGAACGTCAAGCTGACCGACAATATGCTGCCGCGCCACGGCGTTGGACAGCTATTGCGGCCCTATCAAAAACCGCACCCGCCGATCATGATTCCGGCGATGGGCATGAACTCGCCGTCGATGAAGTTCGCGGGAACGCGCGGCTATATCCCCATCTCCTCGCAGCTCATCCCGGTCGAGGCGGTGGCCTCGCACTTGACTATGTACAAGGAAGGGTGCGAGGCGGCGGGGCGCGCGTACGATCCCGACGTGTGGCGGGTCTCGCGCAACGTATTCGTGGCCGAGAGCGACGCCGAGGCTGAAGCCGCACTCGCCGATCCAGAGAACAAGTGCAACGCGGCATACTACTTCGAGTACATCTACGACATGGTCTGCTCGGGCGGCGGCAAGCACTACATACTGCCACCGAAGCTGGTCGGCACCCCGGCCGCCGACGATTATTCGCGTGACGACTACATGCGCGACAATCTCATCTACGGCGGACCTGAGACGGTGTCCGAAAAGCTGGCGGCATTCCGTCAGACGGTCGGTCCGTTCGGCACCTTCATCGCCTCGGCCTTGGACTTTCCCGACAAGGAACTGCACAAGCGCTCGCTCGCGTTGATCGCCAACGAGGTGATGCCGCGTCTAAGCCGGGCCCAGGCGACCGGCCCCTGAAAGGGCTGCAATTTCGGGCCGCCGTCAAACGAAAGGCGGCGGCCCCGTCGGGCCACCCGAATCACCGGGCGCCGACATGACCTCAATCAGGTTGGCGCCGAGGCCGGTATCGGTCAGATCAAGGAAGAAATCGAACGCGTCATTGTCGGTTGTGCCGTTGTCGAAGTCGTACTGTACACCGAGCCGGCGACGAAGTCGGTGCCTGCGGTCAGGCTGGACGCCTGCAGCATGGTATCAGCGACGGCATCATAACTCGTTGGCGCCCGCGCGCTTGACCCCAACGCCCACGAAATCGGTGCCGGTGCAGCCGAAGCCGGCCTCCTCGACGCTTGCGAAGTCGATCTCATTGCTGCCGGTTGAAGATGTCGTAGTCGGCGATCTGGTTGGTCGGATCGCCCTCTAAAGTCAACACGGCTAGGTCGTTGCCGCGAATGAAGTAGCTGTCCCAGTCGGGATGCACATTAAAGTCCGTGACGCTGAGGGTCTCGGTGCCGCTCGGCCCTTGGAAGGTGACGATGGTGCTGTTGGTATCAAATACCGCGGCGCTGTCGGCCACGCAGTGGGCGGCGGTGAGCACGTTGCGGCGGTCGCCTAAGAGCGTGCCCGAGCAGAGGAAGTTGCCCGGTCCGCGGCTGATGAGAAGGAGGCCAACGCCGCTGTACTTCGGCTGGCCGCTGATGGAGTTGTCGACGAGGATGTCGTGGGCATTGCCGGTCGCCGAGGCGTAGTTCCAGCTCCAGGTGGAGGTGAATCTGTTGTTGGTCGAGTTGACCGAGACGTGGTCGGTGTCGTCGACGGAGAACAGGGCCTAGGCCCCCGCCCCATTTGCGAATGCGAGCTGGTCGCACACAACGAGGGCTGCCGCCTGGGGAGGCCCTTGACGGCGCAAAATTGCCAACCGGCGGATGATTCCGCTTAGAATGTCGTCCAACGAACAACGCAAGAGACTTGGAGAAAACGGCGATGACCGAGCGAAACCTGCGCTTTGGCGTTTTCCACGCGCCGTTCCACGCCATGAGCGAGAACCCGACGTTGATGCTCCAGCGCGACCTGGAGCTGCTCGAGTATCTCGACAAGCTCGGCTGGCACGAGGCGTGGATCGGTGAACATCACTCGGCCGGGATGGAGATCATCGCCTCGCCGGAGATATTCATCGCCGCCGCCGCCGAACGCACCAAGCACATGCGCCTCGGCACCGGCGTCGTATCGCTGCCCTATCACCACCCGTTGATGGTCGCCGACAGGATGATGATGCTCGACCACCTCACGCGCGGGCGCGCGATGTTCGGGATCGGCCCGGGCGCGCTGGTGCCGGACGCGGTGATGATGGGCATGTCGGCGTCCGAAATGCGGCCACGCATGGAGCAGTCGATGTCTGTCATCCTCCGGCTGCTGGCCGGCGAGACGGTGACCGAGAAGACCGATTGGTTCGAGATTAACGGCGGCCGGCTACAGCTCGCGCCCTACACCCGCCCGCGCATGGAGATGGCGGTGGCCTGCGCGATCTCACCGTCTGGCCCGCGCGCGGCCGGCATGTTTGGGATCAACATGCTATCGCTCGCCGCCGGCGCCCAGGCCGGCTTCGACCGGCTCGCCGATCATTGGGATATCTGCCAACAGGTCGGCGCCGAGCACGGCCACAAGATAGAGCGCGAGGGCTGGCGGCTGTTGCAGATGATGCATGTCGCCGAGACCCGGGAGAAAGCGATTGAGGACGTCCGCTTTGGGCTCGGCACCTTCCTCGATTATTTCGACGAGGCGGCGACCTTTCCAGTGATCCCACCGGATGGGCCGAAGGACCTCGACGAGCGGATCCAGTGGATGATCGAGACCGAGATCGCGGTGATCGGGACGCCTGACGATGCGATCGCCCGCATGGAGAAGTTGTGGGAGAAGTCCGGCGGATACGGGACGCAGATGTTGTGGTCGCACAACTGGGCCGACTGGACCGAGACCAAGCGCAGCTACGAACTCATCACTCGGTACGTCTTCCCGCATTTCCAGGGCAGCACCGCGCTGCGCTGGGCGAGCTATAACTGGGTGGCCGAAAACCATGACAAGTTCACCGGCGCCGGCCAGCAAGCGGTCAAGGAAATGACCGACAAGCACAAGGCCGAGCGCGCGGCGAAGAAGACCAAAGCCGCCGAGTAGCAGGCGGGCACCCGGCCACGGATGCACGCTGTTCGATACACGTCTCCCCCGCCCCCTCTCCCGACCCCTCCCGCGCTGGGGAGGGGGGCGAGCGATAGCGCCTGATCTAGAGCATGATTCGGTTTTGAATCGAAGGGGTTCCCTACGCGGTTGGTTTGTGAATCAAGGTGCTGGCTGGAGATGAAGGCCAGCATGCATAGGATGACCGTACTCGGAGGATCTTCGATCTCGCGTGATTGGTCGGGTTGAGGCTGGGCACCCGGTTCGCGAGGTGGCGGCGGAGCCGATGGGCAGCCGGATGGCGCGCTCGTTGATTGGCGAGCGAGCGCGCTGGAAGAAGTATCAGGCCGGCTCGATCCCTCGCGTCTGGTCTTTATCGACGAGACCTGGGCCAAGACCAATGTGACACGCCGCCACGGCCGTTGCCGGAAGGGGGAGCGGCTCATTGCCAAGGTGCCGCACGGCCGTTGCACACCTTGACCCTTCCTGGCCGCCCTACGTCACGACTGCATCGACGCGCCCTGCGTCCTCGATGGGCCGATCAACGGTCCCAGCTTTCTCACCTATGTCGAGCAGTTCCTGGTACCGACGCTCCGCCCTGGCGACATCGTCATCATGGACAACCTTGGCTCTCACAAGGGCTTCCGGGCGCGCCGCGCCATTCGCGACGCCGACGCCAAGCTCTGGTTCCTGCCACCCTACTCGCCAGACCTCAACCCCATCGAACAGTTCTTCGCCAAGCTCAAAACCTTGCTACGCAAGGCTGATGAGCGAACCATCGAGGCAACCTGGCAGCGCATTGGTCAATTGCTCGACCCTTTCAACCCACAGGAATGCCAAAACTACATCGCCAACGCTGGATATGCTTCAAACTAGTTGGATCGTGCTCTAGCCGACTCCCTGGCACCCTCGGGCATAACTTGAAGGGTCCAGCGCCACCCTGGATGCTCCCGTCAAGCGCAAGCGCGAGCATCGCAATAGGTGGGGAGGGGCAGCACCCATCGGCGGCGACGACGTCATACCTGATCCGGCCCGCTACCACGCCATATGTGGGGCCCTGATGGCAACATCCGGCAGGCACGAGACACCAAATTTGGCGCGGGGCAACGACCTTTCCCTCCCAGTCATAAATTGACGGTGTTCGGCTGGTCCACGTATTCTTGCGGGCGATCAAGCAAGCGCCGCTGCGGGAGCTGGGCGGCCATTCAGGACGGGGGAGAATGATGAGCGAGGCGCCAGCCGACCTTCGTTCCGGTATTCGAGTGCGGGTGAGCGAACAGACCATCGCGTTGTTCGAGGACGCTCTCGTCTGGGACATGACGCTTCCTTGGATCGTGGGATACACCGACGAAGACGTCACCCTGCCGCGCTTCAAGGACGCTGGCGTCAACTTCGCTTCCCTCACCGTCAACGACTTTCCAGGCTCGCTGGGGGGCACCGTGCGTCAGATCGCGGCTGTCACGCGACACGTCGAAGAGCGCGCCGAGACCATGGTGCTCGTGAAGTCGGTCGATGAGATTCGCCAGGCGAAGAAAGATGGCAAGCTCGCGCTCGCGTTCAACCTCCAGGAGACCAATCCGCTCGAGGGCGAGGTCGATTTCGTTCAGACCTACTACGCCCTCGGGGTCCGTCACATGTTGATGGCCTACAACCAGAAGAACCGGGTCGGCGACGGCTGCGCCGAGCGCACAGATGCGGGCCTGAGCCGGTTCGGCGTGCGTGTCGTTCAAGAAATGAACCATGTCGGCATGTTGGTCGACGGCACCCATACCGGCTACCGCACGACGATGGACGCAATGGAAGCCTCGTCGGCGCCCTTCATCTTCTCGCACTGCCTCGCCCACGCCGTCCATCCGCACTACCGCAACCTCCGCGACGATCAGATCAAGGCCTGTGCCAAAACTGGTGGCGTCATCGGCGTCAACGGCGTCGGCTTCTTCCTCGAGGACGAGGAGGCCTCGAGTGAGGCCGTCGTCCGCCACATTGATCACATGGCGGGCCTGGTCGGGCCGGAGCACATCGGCATCGGGCTCGACTACTGCAGGGATACCAAGCACATCGCCGCCTGGACGCTGACGAATACCGACATGTGGCCGCCCAATGACGGCAAGCCGTTTGGCGAGACCGCGTTCGTCCAGCCCGAGCAGCTGCTCGAAATCGCCGACATCCTTCTATCGCGCCAATACTCGGAAACCGATGTGCGCGGTATCCTTGGCGAGAACTTCGCTCGTGTCGCGAGCCAGGTATGGAAGTGACACACCCGTCGTAGAATAGCGTGCGGCGTGAGGACGGGGAATCCACGCAAAGCGGATGTCGGGTCGTACCTGACGGCGGAGTGGGGGGAGCGGCCTCACCTTGGGAAGCTCCTCGACGCGTGGCGCGCCGGGGGGCCAATGGAAACGACGAGTCATGCCTCCCATAAGTAGGTGCCCCCAACAAGAACGGGCGCGCCGAGGCGAATCGGGAGGGCGGGTGATCGAGACGCAGGCCTAGCGCCAGGGCTACGACGATTTGTACGAGGGCAACCTCGACGAGATCCTCCCCACAGCAATCGTGGTGCCGAGCGGCAACCAGAGAGGACGGCCGCGTTCGAGAGCGACAGGGGACCACCGGGTACGAGCGTAGCACTTTCTCGATCGCGGCCGTCCTCGGTCTCTCGGATGATGGGGCCACGGGCCGTCGTATCAATTTTTGGCGGAGTTACTTCGGGCTGTCCCTCTGGCGCGCCTATGTCGGGCGGCGGCCTTTCCGGGGTGGCTGGTGCATGCGGAGTAGCGATAGCCGCACCAGTTCATCGTTACAGGGAGTGGCAAGGCCAGCTGCACGATGCAGGTGCGAGATGCTCGAGACGTAGCGCCTCACCGTTGTTGGAGCACGCTGCATAGCCGCAGGGCAATAACTCGGCACCGAAGTGTTTTCATTCGCCGCCACTAAATTATTCCGGCCACAACTACGAAACGTTTCGACGTCGTCTCTTGCCCATCCAGAGGCCAGCAAGTGACCATATAGAGTGTGCCGTGCATTTGAGACTTGGCCTGAGGGGACCAACGCGAGCTATCAACCACCATGGCGCCGGACACCCTGTATTCAGTATTCTGTTCATCAATTGTGGTAAATTTGACCACATCCCCTGGACGAACTTTCTTGAGAAAAGCCATATGACTATCGCGATGTCCGGCAATGACACTCAATCCCGATCTACCCGGTAAGTCGGTGCCCGCGACGACCCCTGGCCCCCAGGCTATGCCCTTGCCACTTGCACGGTCGATGACGATAAGAGAAATTTTCAATCGTTCAATACGTAGTCTCGACACAGGCCGCATATCGGCGCCAGGCCATGGCTCCGCCCCACCAGAAGCGAACGCCCTTTCCAGCAGGAATTGACCGACGAGTGCCTTTGCGGGATGTAATAGACCAAAGGCGACGACGATCAGGCCTAAGGTTACGAAGCTAACAGAAATTGCCCAGGCAAGCCTCATCCTGCCATCTTTATGTTGAGCGATCTTCGGCGTCTCGAGATCCAGAAGAGTAATGCTGATCCGATGAGCAATAGAAGAAAACCGGAATATATGCTCGTTCTCCAATTCAGGGAAGTTTTCGGCATTCCTATCCTATTGCTTCGAGAGTTATTAAAATCGGAATTGTTTAACATCAGAAGTTCCGTGGGAGAGAAACTCGCTTTACGAAGGATCTGGTTATTTTCTGGGAACCAATACTTGGCATCCCAGCCTTTGGGAAGATTGTTGGAAATTTGCTGACTATAAAAATGTTCTCCTGGCTTGCGGGTTGGCGTTACATCCACCGCAACCAAGGATGTCTGACTACTGATCAGTTGAAAATCGAGCGCCAGAGCCAGGATACTTGAGATGAGTTTCTCTTTGACGTCGTCATTCGCCAGGGAACTATTACGAAGCATCTCATAACCACGGATGTGCTCCCGCGCCCAGAGTTTGGCAACGCCGGCCCGTTCGATGGCTTTGCTGGTGCCCATGATCAGTTGCACCTTGTGTGAGCCCTGGTTGCCGGTGACCGTTACCTGGCCAGGAGCATCACCCTTGGCCAAAAAGGCCGCGACCACAGGCTCCCCGGCATAGAGATCCGGCAACGGGTTGGGCGTCAGTCTCCCTGAATTTCTGGGGAGAATTATTTTCAGATCGGTTAGTACCGAGGCCTCGAGTTTGGCAAACAGACGTTCCATCTGTTCGGTAACCATCTCAAGGTCATTGATGTAGACAGCACTTCCTCTGCCCATATCGGCAGCTGCCTTCATGAAATAGCCATTCGGAGCGGAACCGATCCCCACGGTGAAGAGGCGGCTCTTGCCAAGCCCTGCGTGAATAGCGCGCAGCATCTCTGCCTCGTTTGAAACTTCTCCATCAGTTAGAAATACAATTTGCGTCAGGCGTCCGCCGTTCTCCTGTCGAGCAAGTTTTAAGGCCAAGTTCAAAGCTGGCAGCATCTCCGTCCCACCGCCTGCATCCATTCGACGTACCGCACGTAAACCTCTGCGAATATTCTTTGGCGTCGCCGGTAGGAGACGGCTGGAAAGCGCATGAAATTCATCGCTGAAAAAAATGATGTTGAAATAGTCTTCTGAATCCAACCGCTCCAAGGCGATCCGAAGACCGGAGCGTGCCTGCTCGATCGTCTCTCCCGACATGGAGCCTGAGATGTCCTGCACGAAAATAATATTGCGTGGCGGCAGGGCCTTGATCTTGCCTAATCGAGGTGGTGTGATCATAACAAGATAGTAGGTTCCAATATCCGTTGTTTCCTTGAATAGGCTGAACTGGGGTTGTTCGAAATCCTGCGGCAACCAGGAAAGAATAAAATCACGGTCAGCCGGTGCCGCGGCATCGAGGCTAATAACAGCCGTATTGTCGCCTTCCCGCTCAATGAGCACCTTGTGGGAATTGCTGGTTACTGGTCCAAGCGGAAAACCCGCATTCAATCTGACAGTAATTTCTACGGGATTGTGTGGGGGATGTGGCACCAAGTTACGGGGATCTCGGATAGAATTATTGGTGAGAATACTGGCACTATCTGCCTTACCAAGATGCCAACCGCTGGCATCATTTCGCAAGACTTGAACGACGGGACCCGGATCATGGCGCGGTGCGGCAACGAGGGGAGCCTTTAGTGTGTATGTCTCCGCGTCTGGTTCGATGATCTGCTGGTAAGTGATTTGCACCGTGATGATCTCGCCGGGACCTATATTAGCGACCGAGTTAGTGAACAGATTGGGGCGGTGCTGCACTAACAACGCCGCTTTTTTGCCTTCCGACTTTGCCTTTTCATAGGTTTTTCGAGCTTTCTTCTTCTCCTTTATCTGCCCTTCTATAAATCTGTCCCCAATACGCATTCGCAAACCATCGATGGCGGAGCCGTCAGGTAGTGGAAATGCATATATTCCTTCCAGCCATCGGTCTGAAGAATTCCTAAAATGCTGGGTCAGCGTAGTCCTGGCGATAACGCCGGTAATGTCTATGTCGTATCGACTCAAAAGTAATGGGGCCGGTATATGTTCCTCGGATCCCTCTTCTAGTTTCAGAAGCAACGTACCAAACAAAACCTGATCCAGGGCAATCGTCTCGTCGCCTTCATTAGCATTGGCGTAAGTAAAATACATAGACTGGAGTACAATAAGTAGAATAGAAAAACAATAAGTTGTCAGTTTTTGTTTCATTACCTGCTCTAATTCCATCTCATGATGGGATAGTTAGGGCCTTTGTAGCGAAATTAGTCATCGCTGATCTAGGCACCGGCGAGACCGGCGGCGCGCCACGTTGTTCGCGATGTTGTTCCGCTATCCGGTGTGAAGAGGCCGATCAAACAACCCGGCATCGATCCAGAGGCCTCATAACCGACCAATCATGATTTCCACGCGCCTGTTGCGTGGGTGGCGAATGCCGTCGCGGGTCGCGGCGAGAGGTTTGGTTTCGCCAACCGCCTGGATCCTCTGGCTGCGGTCGCTTTTCGTGTAAGTGGCGAACTTGGCGCCGACAGCATCTGCCCGCTTCCTTGACAACGTCATGTTGTAGGTTGCCTGGCCGGAACGGTCGGCGTGGCCCGCGACCACGATGTGGGCCGCGCCCTGTGCCTGCTCAAACTGCGCGATGTAAGCGAGGACGTTGTCACTGATCGCAGTAATGGTGGCAGTGTCGAACGGGAAAAATACACGGTAGGGAGCCGACCCCCGGAAATCCTCTCGCGCCAGAGGGAAAGAGGCCCGCCCGGCCCAGCGCACAAGAGTGGCGCGCAGAGCGTCGCCACAGCGCTCGGCCAATTCAAGCCAGGCGCCGGCGGTGGATACACGTGAAAGGATACGGCTCGCTGCCATGGCGTTACGACGGGCCGTCAGATGGCAGGCATAGGCCCTTTTGCCCGAACCCACGTGAATTGATAGAGGGTCATAATCTGTCAGGGCACTCAGATAGATCCAGGCATGGCCGTAATTATCCAGTTCGGTCGCCTCATAGGTGCCCTGCTTTGGATTGCCGGGTATCGAGGACGGATCAAGGGCTGCTTGCATGGCCCGGTACCCTGCAAAATCCTCAAAGGCGAGATATTCAAAATATTCCTCCACAAGGAGGTTTTCATCCATTTCGTTCGCGATCGCCCCGGCGGCACCAAGTGCGAGAGGCACGGCAACCACGGTGGCCAAGAGAAGACGTTTCATTGCATGCTCTCCCTAACGCTGAATCGTTCAACGGGTACGCTGCTAACTGATCAACCGGTCTTTCCGGTTGACCTTTCCATGGCGTCAAGGTGTAAGGAGAATGTGGTCAACGAATGGCGAAAGTTGGGTAATATCGTGATGGTTTAGGGAAATTCCTGACCGTCATGCCATCTCGTAAAACAATGACCACCCGGAACAGGAAAGTGGCAAGGCTGAGCCGCTGTATCAGCGGGCGCTGGCGATCCAGGAGAAGTTGTTCCTGGTGGCCGTCCACAGGCATCAGTGGGCTAAGGCGCGGCATCGGCTATCCGCCACATCGCGAGCGCCAGATCGGAAAGGAGCGTCCAGCCCACTTTCGGAAACCGGCTCGTGGGAGTTCACGAGTTCGCGTGATCCGTCAGCGCGCTACCTCGTCACGTTCGGCCGCGCCGGGCACCTCGAGTGCAGCTGTCCCGGCTTCAGCTGGCGCGGCAACTGCAAGCATGTCCGGAAGGTCAGAAAAACAATGTACGACGGATAAGCCGCTCGACCACCGATTCGAAATCGAGATCGTTGGGGACATCGCCAAGATGATCGCGGCCCCTACCTCGGGAGCCTCGGAACCGATCGCGAACGAAAGTTCGGGAGAAACGGTTGCGGGGATAGGATTCGAATCTACGACCTTCAGGTTATGAGCCTGACGAGCTACCGGACTGCTCCGCCCCGCGCCAATCATGAAAAAGTAAAGCCCTCCGAGATGTCTCGAAGAGCTTTATAACCTACTGTTTCTAATAAATATTTGGTTGCGGGGGCACGCACCGCCTTTACTTTCCCTTATTCGCCCGGGCGTTGCCGCTCGTCCGTTGAGGACCAAATCTCGAGCACATAACCAACTTTATTTACTCGTTTTCGCACCCGAGCTTCCGATCGTCACAGGTTAGTTCCGTGGACCGGAAGCCGACCGTTTCGTAACCCTATACTTTATCCCGATAGGAACATCGCTGACTTCCCATAGACCTACCGTCTTGCGCCTTCACCGACGACGACGAAGGGAGCCCAGTATTTGGGATGGGCGTAGTTGTCGTTGGTGGCTAGCGCGAACATCGAACGGCGTAAGGCCTCGGAACGCCCGATGTCGGGGTTGGCTTTCAGCTCCTCGAACAGGCCCTGGGTCGGCGCCGTGGCAGGGTGACTCTCCACTTACCCCTTCATATCATGAAGAACATGGCACGTCGGTCATTAAGAATCCCGCGACTAGGGTGATCTACCAACTCGTTCGGTTGCTCAGGTCTCATCTAAGTGAGGAGGCGTTCAGGAAGAGGTGGCTCTCCACAACCACTGCCGCCAACTGAGATGCACGATGCTCCCGACGTCCGTCATCAAAACATTTGGAACACCTGAGCCTGCCATGTAACGGAAAGTCTGGATCAAAACGTGAAACTGTTATGCTTTACAGACTAGGTGTTTAATTTTTACCTTGTTCATTTCAAAGGTAATGCTCGCCGACGCTCGATATCGCGTTAAATTAAAATCAAGCCGGCTTTCCGGCGGCAATGTCGTGATCTGTTTGAGTGTCGGAGGTTCCCGCAGCCACTCTCTGGTTTTGTAGGCTGTTTCTTCGGTTTCGTGTTCATTAAGCCAGTCGTCGGCGGCTGCAAAACATACGATGCGTGAGCCGGTTGCCAACACGCTCGTCTCGCCTTTTTGACGGCCTCCAATCGAATGCCAGTTCCCGTCATGGTAGAAGACGCCACCCCATGCATCAAAACCGCTGGATACGAACGATAAATCATCTCCGAAGAGATCCACCCACTCGAAGTGGGAGCGGTTCAACAGATTGATCTCCATCATCGTAACGCTGGAAACGGTGTCCTTTTCGCGGCCGAATCGGTCAAACGCATACCCACAGATCGGGCATTGCGATGACGACAGCGGAATGTTCGAACCACATGACGGACAGGTCATTTGCAGTACTTCGCCGTCTTTTGGGATGTCGTCCAGTTCAATGTCCTGCTCGAGCGTTCCGTGCTTGAGGGAGGAGGCACCAAAATCAAGTATGATGCAGTCTGTTTTAGAGACCCCCGGATAGATCCTGGCATCGACGGTACGGAGGCCTCTACCTATCATTTGCACCATCGTTGACTTGGCGGAACTTGGCCTCAGCAACACTACACAGCTTGTGGGTGGGTGATCCCAACCTTCCGTCAGAACGGCCACGTTTACGACCACTTGAGCCTGTCCGATTTTATAAGCACGAAGGCGTTCTGCACGCTTTCGTGAACCCCGTTCTCCGAGAACGAGCACGGTATTGATCCCATTTTTTGAGAACTCATCCGCCACGGCCTCGGCATGGGTGACGTTGGAGCAGAATACGACCGTCTTACGATCGCCGGCCTTTTCCCTCCAATGCTTGACGACCTCATCATTGATGAGCCGTGTGTTGAGGATCTGCTCAACGGCCTCCATATCGAACTCCCCACCACCTTTGTTTTTTTTCACGGATGAGAGCTTGTTCGTTACACCGACATCCATCCTAAAGGTGCGCGGGGTGACCAAGTTGCCGGTGTTTATAAGTTCACCGGTGGAGATCTGATCGGCGACATTGCTGAACACGCGTCCGAGACCCAATCCATCGCTGCGATTGGGAGTGGCTGTGACGCCAAAAATGCGGCAATTTTTCTTCAGTTCTTTCGTTCTTCGGATGATGCGCTG